>ERZ724522.209-NODE-209-length-38941-cov-14.439361_pt1 | contig 38941 bp, 68 predicted proteins | sample MGYA00376055_ERZ724522 | MGnify/ENA primary metagenome ERZ724522 (study PRJEB28724, sample SAMN07190884) | wastewater metagenome | isolation source: effluent of sewage treatment plant in Hong Hong | place: Hong Kong | collected 2016-03-17 ...
CCTGTCGTGGTTTCTGCATCAGAAATCTCCAGGAATGATGAAGGCGCAGTGAATTTATGGACCACCCGTCCGATGACCTCTCGTGGGTATTGGTCCTCGAAGGTATCCACGACGTTTTTCGCGTCAAAGAGTTTTGTGTAATCGGTGGCCGTCACGTTAAATACAAAAACCCCAGAGCATCCAATCTCTTGGTCTGGGTTCTTCATGGTGACGCCTGCAAAAATGAGACGTCCCACTTTTGTTCACTTTATGTATGCAGTTCCGAGAGTTGCCGTGAATGTCACGGTCTTCGCGGTATGGTCCACGGATTGTATAACTCGTTTGATCGCGCCAGAAGAACCAGCCGGTATTCGAAGAGTATCACCCACTCGGTATTTTTGGAAATACTCAAAGGTGTCATCTACCGGGATGGTACTCACTCCAGACCCGACATCGGATGTAATCTCGGACCCTTCCCATATTTCAATAAGAGCCCCTTCTGGCACCATGTAATTGGAGACGGTGAAGGAGCAAGTATTGGAGCGATTATTCATCTGCTCGGTTATCTTTACGGTGTTATAATCCACCTTGTCAGTGATGTCGACTCCATTGAGTTTGACGAGTAGCATATTATGATTGTAGTGCAGTATGGTATTTGAATATATCGAGAACCGTGTCACCTATCTTCTGAGCGAATTCGTCATCTGATCCATAGAAGTTGTTATTCTCGAGGACGATAGTCCATCCTCACTTCTGGTTTCCTCCATCGATCGCACGCGCTACATTGTTTTGCTGGGCAGCGTTCAGGACCACCTCTCCAGCGGTAAGCATCGCGGGGACCTTATCGAGTCCTCCTGGTCCCTCTACAAGACCGCCGTGAGCAAAGCGTGGAATCGATACACGACCGACTTCACCTATGGATACTGGACTTACTTTATTGGCTGCTCGTATAAGGGAGTTGATACCGTCGATTGCTCGGTTGATAAAGTCCTCAATGACACCGATCGTCGCATTAAATATTGACTTTGCTGCTCCGGTTACAGTGGAGAGCATATTCGTGAATGTCTGGGTGAATGTCGTCGAACCGTCACCTGAGAACCAAGAGGTGAGTGATTTCCACACGGCTATCACTCCATCCTTCAGCCCGTTCCATTTATTGACAGCGGTCGTGGACATAGAGTCCCACATACCAGAGAGAAATGTTCCGATTGCCGTGAATATCGTAGTTGCTGAGGTCTTGATGCTATTCCAGAGAGTCGTCGCGAATGTCGCGATACCGTTCCATGTCTCGGTCCATTTGAGAGATATTCCCTCGATGAGTCCATCCCACCAGAGCTTTATTGCTTCCCATGTCAGGACCCATTGGTCATAGAATGGCTGGAAGAGTTCGACGAATATCGAAAGGAGCCCGTTCATAAAATTGACAAAGAGTGTTTTTAATCACTCCCACGCGGTTGCCCAGTCTCCATGAAGAATGGCGGACCATATTGCGATTGTATCTTTTATAAGCGTGAGCCCTGTTTTCACGATCTCGATTGCTGCTCCGAGAGCTGATTCAACGACGAGTTTTATCGTTTCCCAGGTTGCCTTCATGATAAAAAGGAAGGCGTCGAGTATTGGCTTATTCTCTCCAGAGAATGATTGAAAGAGTTGTTTTATGGTTGCAAAAAGTGAGCCGATAACAGCTCCGAGTTCCTGGAATTGCGCACCGAAGTTGGTAGTGAGCCACGTTCCGAATGTCTGGAGGACCACCTGGGCCGCTCCAAATAATACCACGACTCCTTCAGCTACCATTCGGACCACGTCACCGATAACACCAAAAATCCCGAGTATGGTATCTTTATGCTCGGTGATGAGGGTAATTGCAGAACCCACACCTGTCGAGATGACGTCAAAGAGTCATCCCTTAATCACTTCACCTGTCAATGACACGCCGACGATCTCACGCGCGAGTCCCATGAAGGTATCTTTCAGAGTGGAAAGGCGGCCGTCGAGCGTCTGGCTTTGTTTATCCATAGCTCCAGCGATTCCTTCCATTTGACCTATTCCCTTCAGGTAGTCACCGATTCCCTCAGCTGTCTTTTTTACCTCCACGGTCTGGCCACGAAATGTCAGAGCAACTTTATCACCGTTGCTTTTCGCTACGATACCGAACTCCTTTAGACGTTCGAACTCTCACGTGATCGCGTCGTTGAATGCTTCGACGGCTTGCGATATTGGCTTTTCCTGGGACGATGCAATATCACCGAGGTTGGTAAGTGATGGGATGAGTTCTTCATCGGTCACTCCAGCCACGTTTTTGAGCTTCAGGGCCATATCTGCAATCTCTCCAAATTCGAACGGCGTCTTATTCGCGAACTCGGTGATTTTCATCATCATATTTCAGGCTCTCTCAGCGGACCCGTACAGATTCTCAAATGCCACCCGTGTTTTCTCTACGTCCTTTCCTGAAGCAAGTCCCATTCAGGCCATAGAAATAGCAAAGGTCCCCACTGCTACGGTCGCGTATTTCAGACTGGAGACGATCGCTTGGCTGGAGATTCAAAATGATTTTGAGGTTTTTCCAATGGATGAAGACATCCCGTCTCCAGCTTTTGCGATTTCTTTTTGGGTTGTTTTCCCTTGCTCTCCGATATCGTCAATGCCTTCACGTATGTTCTGCAGCTCCTTCGTGGCATTGTCTATAGCTTCGAGTATGAATTGCACCTTTTGGCTCATAGGACGAGTGGTTATTGCTTCTTATTTTTCCAGAACCTTTCTTTCTGAAGAAAGAGGGAGAGGAATCTATAATCTGTTACTGATAGGTCATTTATGCTCGATGCATACGGTATGTTCATCGTTCGGCATATGTCGATATCGATGAGCTTTTGCATTACCTGGATTCCTATCGTCGTTTTTCACGATACGGGCTTTCCCTGGAAGTAATTATCGAGTGCTGTATTTATTTTTGTGATTGTACTAAACCCACCTCACCAGTCGCTCAGAGTGTATCTTTACGGGCCTTCTCGAGTTCGGTCAGGATGTACTTGATATCTGGTGACGGGATCTGCTCAAATATTTTTGATGCTTCCGTTACTGGGATATCACTATTTTCTGCATCGGTGAGGTTCCACGCCTTCACGAGACCACAGAGTGACGCCATGACAAATGAGAATGAGTCCGGGTGATTCTTATCCTGGTAGTTCGGATACTGATTCGTCAGTTCTCTCTCCTTTCCCACGACGTTATCGATATAGAACTCGATCGCGGATCCTGGGACACTTGGGAGAGAAATGGAGACGGTTTTTCGTATGCTATCTGCATTGAATACGACTTTTGACATAAAAGGAAAGGGTTATATGGACGCCAAATTGGCGGGAGAGACAGAGTATGTACCCCTCTGTCATGGGAATTCCATTAGACGCCGTAGTATGTATTGGCTTTGGAATTTGTGATTTCAGCCTGGACCGCATATCCAGTGACCTTATCGTGGAAGACCTCGACCTCGATACTTTCAGCGTAGAGTTCATCAGTTCCGGTTGGCATCTCGTATGAAGTGATGACGACCTTTGGAAATTTGAAGACTGCAGAGTACTTGGTGGCGTTGGTATCAGTTGCAGAGATTCTCAGTCCATTTGTCATGGTGAGTATCATCGCGCTTGGCTTGTTATTTCTCCATTGATCGCGCTTTGTCACGTCAGTGAAGTATCGAGTGTACTTGAATTTGGCGCTTGCTCCGCTTGCGGCGATGACGGATGGACCCTGGCGGAGTGATCCTGTACGTTCCTTCAGCCCGTTCATAAACTCGAGGGACCAGTCCTCGATATTTGAGAGACCAGCAGCAGCGGCCGCCGTGAGATCTGCACCCTCCTGGAATTGGCAGTGAAAGAATGAGAAGACGACATCGTCATCTGGAAATGATGCAGTCACAGGCACGAGTTCTACCTTTGATGCAAGAGCTACGGTATATGGATTTGCTAGAGTTGCCACGACGAGTGATTTTCCAGCCACATTGACGCTTGATACTGTAGCTTGCTCTGAAGATGGAGTATTTTTCCATACGTTGAGGACGTCAGTTGCAGCGATACCTTCGACGGTAGTAAGGTTGAGGGTTTTTGTGGATCCTGCAGTCACATCCGCCGTGAGGAGTGCTGTATCGAAGAGTCCGAGTGCCTTTGTCTTCACTGAGAGATTGACGATATCGTCAGATGCGCTCAGTTCGAAGCTATCCACGAATACTCCAAATGCTCGATTGACTTGATACCCTTGACGATTCGTATCGCTTGCACATACTCCACCCTTCATTTGCTCGACGGTGAGAGATGGGAGGTCACATTGCGCGACCGTGAGTGTATGCTTGAATGCTGTAGTGTCACTTGATACCGTAGCCACCGCATGAGAACCGAATGCAGCCGAGAGCCAGTGAACGGCAAAGTTTGGATCGAAGTCGAAGTTGTGGGACCCTTCATTCGTGATTTTTCCCTGGGTTACGTTGAGCGCATTCCAGCGGTTGGCCTTTATAGGGTTATTCGCCTTGATTTCGATTTTAGGCGTGAAATCCCCATCTTTATAAGGGATTGTTTTGGTTGGCTTGAGAGCCGTTCCGGATGTAGTTTCGCGGATGAGTGTCATCCATCCTGCACGTGTACTTGACATAAGAAAAAAGATAAGTTATAGAAAAGAGAGTTATTCGACGGCTCGGACCGTTTTGGATTTATTCGTTTTTGTATCTTGTTCTGGTTCTGGGTCCACTCATCGCAGTGTATCTGAGATGATCTCGATATTTGGATTAAACTTTACCATATTCGCGGTGTAGAGTGATACTTCAGCCGTCTCTCATTTCTGGAGAAGCGGGCATCATGCTATTGCGAATGGTTCAGTACCGATGTTTTTGATGGTAACCATAGAGAGAAAAATTAAGGGGTATAAGCCTGGGTCCTTCGCTTCACTCGCTTTCCCTTGATACGGACCACTACCTCGTATGTAGGAAATCAGCGATTTGTAGAGAATCAATACTCGACGCTTTCCACTCTGGAGTATTCGACTGGACAGAGGGTTGCGCCTGGAGTTATCAGTGTCGGGTTGGTCATTACAATTCACGCGATCGTGTCTTCGAGGGGTTCGAATGTCGCCTGGTCCACTCATTCGATTTTTCGGATAGCATCCGCGACAGCAAAGATATTTTCGGTATTGACCGTTTTGTACGTCACCCCTGATAAGTTCTGGGTTAGCTCCGCGCCCGCGTTCGTCTTTTTGACCGTGAATGTGTCTAGGTCGAGAACCTCGTATACCGAGTGGGTCCCAGAAAATATCGAAGGTGAAGCCTGGAGGACGATGGCATCACCGACCACGAGGCCGTGAGCGGTTTTGCTTACCTGTATCTCCTGAAAATCTGCATCATACACGGCAGCTGTAGGAGTCACGACCGACCCCTGGTCCTTACCGTAGTATTGCTTTTGGTTGTATACGAGTCTCATCTCGACGGTGAAGTTCTTTTCTATAGCTCCAGGACCACGGTCGACGTTCTCAGTGGTGATTGGCTGGATGGTGATTGCCGGTTGGCAGCTTTCAGGGATTTGCTGTGGATCTCAAAAATACACCTTTTTGATGTCAGAGAGAGCTGACCCAGGTGTAGCGATGGCATCCTCGAGAAGTCGCTTGAGAGCGGTGATCACCTTTTCCATAAACAAGAAAGAAAAAAAAGAAGGAAGGAGGATTTTTGTATGCCGATATTATACGAGTTTTGTACTTTTTCACAAACAAAAAATAATCCCGTAGGATTATATCTGAGTTCCGAATATACCGATGTCCCTCTGGACCTTCGCTTGCATTGCTCGCACGATCTCGCGGTTGGTATTATTGTCTAGGTCGATGATGGCACGCTTTGGAAGTCTTCACCCTCACGTCTGGTGGTATATCGCGTATGGAGCGTTGAATTCGAAGATTGCGCGGTTCTTTTCGATGGTTTTGGTTCGGTCAGTCTGGAGACGCCCGGTCCATCGGAGGACCGACGGTCTATTTGGGGTCTTTTTGTAATAACCCCAGCGCCTCTCACGCGCTTTATTGGTCCTGGGGGATAGTGGCCTCCACTTCTCTGCTTTCTCTGCATTTTGACCCCTCTGAGCAAAGAGGGCATCGCTTCTCTCTTCGATAAGGTCCAGAGCGTCTTTATAAAATTCCTCCATGCGCGGGAGTTGAGTCACGAGCGTTCGGAGGTTTCTTGATAACTGGACTTGTCATGTAACCTCGAATTTTAGCTGCATAGAGTTTACTTAGAATACCTGGTCGACGGTGAATGCTCGAGGAGCTTCGGACATTGTCATCACGATCCCGTCTTCACCTGAGTCGCTTGCAATGGATACCATTGGAAATTCGAGACCGTCGGACCCGATGAGTCGTGTCGGTGCTTTAGAATCGAATATTTGCATTAAGAGAGACTTTCCCTCTTTTATTTTGCGATCGCCGTCGTAGTCCTGACCCATTTGCTCAGCGCCGTACTCCTGGTTCAGGAGGGTTCCTGAAGCTATAAGAATCTCAGCCCGTTCGAGGATGAGAAGTGCTGGAGAGTTGGTAATGAGTGAATCCTCAGCTTTGATGTGGGTGATATCGTACTTCCCGGCGATGATCCCGAGAACTATCCCGTATGATTGTTCGCGGATAGAATCGATGACGTCGTCTGATACGTCAGGGTTTCCATAGAATCCAGCGTCAGTTCGAATTCGTAGGGTGGTGGAGAAGGTGATCATAATTATTTGGATAAGGACATAAGGGCTTGGACTCGTAGCTCGTAATCCTGCATTATTGATTCATACCTTTCCTCGTATTCCGGGTGGTCCACGCGGAGTTTTATCTGCAGGCATTCGATTCTGTTTTTCGTTTCTTTTTCTATTATATCTCTTTCGGTTCGTATGTAAACTTCACGAAGAAGCATATTGCTATTTTAGAGTGTTGATTGGGCGCGTGTGATTTGGCCAGTCTGGAGTTTGACCTGGTTCGACTTGACTCCAGTCGATGAGCTCCTGGACCGCCTCTCGGACCACTACACGCTCGAGGCTCGCCTTTTTTCAAAGTGCGAGCTGGGCATTCAGGTGGTGGGGTGTATGTCAGTTGGCCTCGCATTCGAGGGCGTCGATTTCTGGTCGGTCCATAGGTGATATGGGTTAGGAATCTTTGCGACATTTCGCATTCTTTACGTCGCTATGCATATCGTTGAGTTTCAGGACCACAGTGTTGAGTATTTCACTTGTCTTGGAGTGGATGGTATTTGATTCCTTCTGGAGGTCGACGAATCGGTCGAGGTTCGACTGGTTCTGGGCTTCTTTTTTTTCGTCGCGCTTCATGAAGTGATAAAGCATGAATAGTGCGACTCCGAGATTGGGGATTGCCACTATGAGCTGTTGCACCATCGTTAATTCCATGAGAAAGTTGTTAATAATATTGAGAGTACCCGCGTGATACGCGAGCACCCCTCAATACGATTATTCGTCTCCACCTTCATCATCACCGCTTTCGTAATCCTGGTCGTCGTCGTCTTCATCATCAGAGTCGTCATCCGATTTATTGCCCTCTGCAGCTTTCGCGCGGAGATCAGCAATGAGTTGCTTAAGTATAGCGTTGGATGCACCTGGTTCGAAGTCGACACCTGGGACTTGTTTGAGTTCACTGGTGAGAATTTCGACGAGTTGAGGTTTTGTTGCACGATCGAGGTTGATTTCTTTCGTACCCTTATTCTCATCGTCTCCACCTTCATCACCCTCTGGAGCGTTTGCTCCTCCTGGGAGAATCTGGAGGTATGAGTCCTCCTTTATCGCCTTGAGCTCTTCATCAGAGACTTCGACGATTGTAGGTTGGACACCGAAGATGTGACCAGCTCGACGGCGTTGGCCTGTCGGATGGTTTTGATTGCGTAGTCTTACGCGGATAGTAGTTGACATGGACTCTGTTTATTAAGAAGTAAGAAAACCGATTGATTACACTCCACCTGTACCCATAGCACACATTCTCCAGTCACCGTATCCGAATGCATGGCGACCTGCCACTCCGTAGAGATTTGAGTCAGTCATGAACGCGTTAGTATCTGGGTTCGCAGTTGTTACCTGGTCGAACTTGAGAGCCTTACGGATTTGGAAGATGAACGGCTTGATGGCACCTGAAAGGTCCATGAAGTAGTACGGAGCGTTTGCTCCAGCAGAACCGTCGAGGTATGGGTTCACGAGAACCTTTACGCGACCACGGAGGACTACCTTTGCTGGATCTGTAGAAACCGCGACGACTGAAGGGTCGAAGAGTTCCTTTGCGAGCCACTCGAGGGTAGATGGTACCATGATGTGGGTTACGCGGATACCAGAGAATTGACCAGCGTCAGTTTGGTACTGCTCCATAGCCGTGATGATGTTCTTCGCTGCAGTTGCAGAGAGAGCAGTCGACGTGAAGAGATTTGACTGAGTTGGTGACTTACCTTCTTGGTGATCGGTGTCAAAGAAGTTTTGACCATCGTAACATACAGTAGTTCGTCCAGCTTGGATAACTGATACGAGCTGCTTATCGTACGATCGCTTTGCTCCAGCACCCATCTTAGTGACGCGCATTACGATTTGACCGTATTGGTCGTCATCGATTGCATCCTGGTCCACACGGATAGATGATTCGTACTTTTTATTACGAATAGTGAACCCGTATTCCTTGAGAGCTTTTGGGAGGCGCTCTCCATTCCATTCGCGGAGTTCGTCAGTATCACCGAGCCACCCGTATTCCTCGGATGCTTTAGTCGATGGGACCTGAGTCACGATGTCCTGGTAGTATGTCTCGATCGCGTCGTATGACTTCATGAAGGTTGTCTGAAGTCCACTTTTAAGTAGACGGCCGATTTCTTGAGGCGTTAGCATAAGAAAAAAAGATATTAGAAATTAGAAAAAAGAGAAACTATGCCCATACGTTACCGATAGATGCATCGATGGAGAGGTCTACGAGAGTCGCAGTAACTCCGACACATGTACCGATTCGAGTTGCCACAGTTCCGGCAGCAAGAACACCGGCAGCGGTGATTTTGATTGCCTTCCCGACTGAAGTCTGAGTGATTGATCCTGTATTAGGGACCTGGTGAACTCCAGAGCCGTATACGCGTACAGAAACTGCAGAGGCAGCTCCGAGAGTATTATCGATGGTTTCCACGGCGATACCTACGAAGAGGTCACCAGCGGCGACGTTATCACCAGCGGATGGTTGGAAAGCGAGACCCGTCGCAGTTTTAGTGTAGACTGGGTTTCCTTTCTCGATGAGTTTTGCAGCACCGACTTGGAATGTATTGATTACACCCTCGCGGTAGTTTGTTTCGATTGATGCCATAAGAGCAAAAAAGAATTAGAGGATAGAAAATTGGATCTAGGCCTTGAGGGAAGTTTCAGCTGCCTTCTTAGCCTCTTCTTCTGAGAAGCCCATCTTCTCCTGGAAGAACATGACAGTCTCAGAGAATTTCGCATCTTTTGACGCTTCAGCTGGTTTTGGATCTGCTCCAGAACCGACCTCGGTCGTATTGAATGCTTTGAATTCACCGATAAGTTCGAAGAATTCCTTTGCTTTTTCCACTGATCCGAGGGATTCAGAGAATTGAGCGAGCTTGTCCTTATGCTTTGGAAGCACAGAACCCTTTGCTATTACTGCAGAGACTGAAGTCTCACAGAACGCGGCGAGAGTTGTCTTCTGGACCTCTTGCCCCTTTGCAGCTGCAGCTCGAAGAGCGGCGAGTTCTGAGGCTTGGATCGTGACGACACCTTCGCTTGCAGCGACACCGGCACCTTCAGTACCAGTTCCGGCACCTTCACCTTCACCGTTTCCGGCTCCAGCTCCAGCCCCTTCACCAGCACCCTGTCCTTCACCGTCTTCGCTAAACTTAGCGAGAGTCTGAGTGACAGCTTTTGTGATCTCTGGGCTTTTTGAGTCAGTAGGAAGCTCATTGAATGCAGCTTCGAGTTGCTCTTTTTGTGCCTTTGAGATTTTCGCGAGTTCTGAGAACGCCGCGAGAAGATCGAGAAGTGTTTTCATGGTAGGTTCAAAAAAGATATAAAAGTTTTCCGAGTATCCGAGTCCAGCCTCACCTTGTGCCTGACGTGATCCTTCAGTCTCCTGACCGTCCTCCGATGCCATGAGTGGTTGCATCGATTTGAAGAATGGCCGATTGGTGAAGGCTCCACCGACTAGCATATTGGTGATGGGTTTCCCCGTTTCCTCGTCTGTTTTGAAGAATACAATCTCCGGAGAGAAGTATCTGTACGCGCCTTCATTCAGTAGGTCAGCACCTTTCTGAGTGAGCTCGAGCTTAGCGAATAGGTCATTTTCGGTTACCTGGTAAAGCTCTTTATACCAGGCGAGTGCTTTGTGATTTGGTTCGTGGTTTTCGTCGACGGCGAGTTCTATTCCTCGAGTATCTGCATCGAAGTTCGCCTTTACTTCTTTCAGGGTATCTTTCGTGATCGCGAATTCACCATAGGCTGGGTGATTCCATTTACCGACGCGCATAATCTGTATGTCGACTATGTCACCGGCTTTTTTGTCTTTTTTGTCACCCTCTGCAAACTCTGAGAAACCCCACGCCGTGAAGTTCGCCTTTGTAGCTGCGAGTGACGTGCCGTCCTCTGCAGGCATATTTCGTGTTTTCCAGGCGAGGTCCTCTGCTATCATTTCATCGATGACCTGGCCCATCTCTGCAGGCGTCAGGAGGTCGAATATCGTCGCCATCTTTTCTTTTCTGATATAATCTTCGATTCGCCACATCACGCGGTCCAGGGATTTGATATCGAGCCCCTTCTCGTAGAGTAGGTCGGTGATGTTCGTGGCTGTATCCTTTGAGACCTTCCCTTTTTCAGAGAAGAAGGCGAGGATTTGAGCTTTGGTCTTTTTCATAGATTAGAGGGTTTTTATGAATTCAGGGACCTGGTAGGTCGCGCGTTCATCGGTTCAGGCGATCGCGGTGAGGCGGTCTTTTATCTTTTCGTAGGCATCCAGATAGAGAGAAATCGCCTCTTGTTTTGAGACGACCTGGACTTTTCCGGTATTATATTCTTTTTGCTCGTTTCTGCAAATTTCTGACGCAGAAATCGCGGACTCTCATCGTATCTGGTCCTTCAGGTAGTCTTTTCCAAAATCGAGAGCGCCCATCATGGGGAGTCGGTATTGATTATCACCGTCCCATCGGATCTCGAAGTTTCCGACCTGGTCCATTTCTATGGAGATGACGGCTTTCCTTTCCTGTCTATCCATTTTTGGTTTCCGTGTTAAATATAAAAAAATAATAGCGAAAAAACACATATACACAATATATTCTTTACTTTACTTTACTTTACTTTGTGTAGTTTCTGCTTCAGAAATCCGCAGAAATCCGATACTTTGGCTTTGGCTTCTGTATTTGCTTTTCTAAATATTCCTTTTTTAATTTGAAATATTCCGGCAAATATACCAAATCTACCCATTTTCTACCACCTTTTTTTCTTTTCTGTTTAGTTTCTGCTTCAGAAACTTTCAGAAATCAGCAGATATTCGTGCATCGTCAAGCGTTTTCGTGCATTATCCTGCATTTTATACTTGCATTTAATTCGATTATGCATAATATGCTTTTGTTGAATCGATAACCCAACCACCGTATGTACCATATCGTAATCACTCTCGGATCTGCTCAGCTTGCTATGGAAATCCTCAATGACCGCAGGTATCTCAGCAAGTATTGGACCTTCTCAGCATCAAACGCTATCGATGTCGACGGGGACTATGCCCTCGAGGAGATACAGGCTGCATTCAATGAGCACGGGGTTGAGTTTGAGGTAATGGTAGCAGTTGAGATAAAGGTTCCAGGTCGGTTGCTCGACTCTCTCCAGGATCAATACGTTGCTACTCTCTAATCTTTTCTCTCTATGTCTACTCGCCTCTGCTGACTCTACGTTGATATCATCTGGGACCCGACCGATCGCGTCATCACCGTCCTGGACCTCGTGGATACCAATAATGAACCGGCTATGATGACACGCTCGAAGCGTGGCGTGGAGGCCCTCTGGCAGCGTCTCTCGACGGAGTTCTCCAGCTCTTGGACCTGGGAGGCGGTCCAGGAGCTCATCGACGCGTCAGGAGTCCAGACGCATTACTGGTGTCGGATGGATTAATTCTTTACTTTTTGTTTTCTTATGTTTTCTCTTACTCCTCCTCTTCTCGAGTCAGTACGGCTCTGCAAAAAGAACCCGTGCGAGACACTTTGTCACTACACAGCTCAGGCGGTTTTCGCCGAGATTCTTAATCAAGTATAACCTATGGACCACGCACCATGATGTACGGCTTCGAGCCGAGTTCCTAATTGCTTCGCTTGTCATATGCAATCTGAAAAAGAAAAATATGGAGATTCGGTCCAGTTCTTTTCTGGAGATACCTTAATGGTAAATATTGACGATAAGTGACGCCTTGATGCAAGTAGTAACACTCCAGTAATTGTCAATTTATACCCAGGTCGGGTAGTATGGTATGAGCCTTTTCCTGGTGCAGAGCGTGAGCGTGGTGTTATATCGTCGCTTTGCTCCGATCCTGACTATGTTTTCGTAAGGTACACCGAAGGTATCACTGCAGCTCGGACCGCCGTCTCTGATTTATTCTTTTCTTCTAAATAATGGCTATTCACTTATCAAAGGAGCGCTACGACTCCACGCCTCACGGCGCTCTCATCTCCTGGGGAGTTATCGAAAACTCACCCGATGGCGTGTTCATGTCACGCGAGGGTCCTGAATATCTCATCTGGGGCGCCTGGAAAGGTGGAGGGAATGACTGGGCTATCTACGTGGCGCCTTGCAGCGCATCGAAGCTCCTATTGCCACCTATGCACGATTCTCTGCAATCGGTCCACGAGCATGGTGACAAGGTCACCGACCCACGCTGGATTGACCGAATGGTCCACGCGGACCCTGAAGTGAACGCCCGGTATCGACGCTAGTCGGTTCCATTGATCGCACCTGGAGTATTTAGGACCTCTGCTCTGGTGGGATCGATGGAGTCTATTATCACTAACCCCTTTTCTCCATATGGCAGCAGCAAAAGCCCCGCACCATCCGCGTGCGAAAAAGTGACAGAGTACCGTCACTGCAGTCTCTAAAAAAGAGCACAAACAAATACATAAAACGTACAGGGATGAGTCCGGGCTTTCGAACATTGAGAAATACAATCTAAAAAAGCAAGAGGCCGCGCGCGATCCTGGAAATAAAAAGATCACGAAGACCGTCAAAGAGTGGGCCGAGATAGTGAAAGAGCGCGAGGATGAACGCCAGAAGCGTCACCGCGTCGAGGACTCTCTCACGGCTCAGGTGGACCGCGCATTGGGGTATCAGAAGGAAATCGGAGAGCTTAATCGTGAGCTATGGTGAAAAAGGACAGGCGCGTTTTTTCTCGGTGCTGGTTTCGGTTGCATTATTTCGTACCTTATAACCATTTTTTCCTAATGAAAGACAGTAATTTTTCCGTAATCTCTGGATATGTTATCGGTGGTGTAGTGATCGTGACTCTTGCGATCCTCGTGTTGATGGTTTGTGCCTGGCTTATTATTTCATTTTATCATTTACTCTTTTAGCTTATGTGAGCAGCTGTCGTTTTCCTCATCATTTACTTCATCCCTACAATTATCGCGCTCTCGCGTGGGAAGAAGGACCCAGGTTCCACAATCGTCGTCAATCTGTTTTTCGGTTGGACCGTCATCGGTTGGGTGATATCCCTATCGATGGCGTTCGGTGAAAAGAAATAAAAAATCCCCTCGAAATGAGGGGCTTTTTTTTGGATGTCTATTGAAACTCTACACCGTACTGACTGAGAGCTTTCTTCGCGCCTTCGAAGAACTCGCTATCTCACTCGGTCTTTATTCCTTTGAGCGATGCTTCGAGTTCAGCGATGCGCTTTCGGTGAGCCTCCTGGCGGTTCGGGAATTGCCCGGTTGCTTCGAGATCTGCAAGTTTTTGCTTTCTCTCCTCGAGTTCTTTTCGGACTATCTTCACCGCTGGAGAGTTCTGGAGAATGATTGGCGACTGTAGGTCCTTAAACGTGTCGATGGTAGGGTTTTTCGGTATCGATGCTGGTATTCCATCGATTGCCGGCTTAAAGACTTCATCCTGGAGGATTTCTACCCATATGGAGCGGCATCGGTAGTGTCGAGGTGGTGAGTAATCATAGAACTCGGACGATCCTGGTTTCACGATTCGACCGTCGAGTGATCTGCAGGTGTCGGTTGTCTTCGAGTCGAGGATTGCCGAGAATTGGAAGGCGTACACCTTCTCTGGGAATCTCTCGAATACAAACGCGCGGCCCATATTGATAGTCCCTGTCACCCCGAGCGACGTCAGGGTTGCTTTTGCACCCTCTATCGCCTTATCGAGATTGGCGCTGGCGGCCGCCACGGCTTCGGTGGTCCCAGTGTTGGTGACGGATCCGCCGTTCTTCTGGACCGTCTGAGTGACAGCGGTTTTGATACCGTTCTCCATCTCAGCGGTGACCTTATCCACGATCGCCTGGGCTTGTACTTTCATCCCTGCTTTTATCTCCTGGGAAGTGGCGAGTACGTTGACGGCCATCTCTGATGCTGCCGACTTTTTCCCTATCTCGAATACATCCTTCATGATGTCCTCGAGTGCTTTCGCGAGTTCTCCAGTATGTTTTGCTTTGATTTCACCGACGGCCTTGATGTCATTGGCTTCGACGGCTTTCGCGACTTGCTTCAGGAGGTCTTCTTTTTGCTTCCCGGTGAGCTCCTCGATTTTATTCTCGATGATTTTCGTATAGCCGTCCATCGCAGCTATAAGGTTGGTGAAGTTCACTTTCTTCTCTGCAAAGGTGAGCGGTCGCGCTGCTTTGTCTTCGAAGTCATTGAAGCGAAACCCGAGACGGCGGATAGTATTCCTGGAGGTGTCATCCTTAGCACCTCGAATGAGAGCCGTGACGCGATCGTTTGAGAATGCCTTGCTCATATCGGTGAAGAAGTCGTCAGAGAAGACTGACGGGAGTTCGTCGCCGTGAGCGCATTCCTCACCGTGTTCATGGTAGAGTCCTGAGTCGCTTTTCTTCTTATCGATAGTGGTCTTCGCGGTATCTCCAGCAGCCTTTGCTGCCGTTCTGATTCCAGACTGGGCGGTTTTGATATCCATATTTTCCTTTGAGATACCGTCGAGCGTTTCGGTGATTGCTTCACGTCGTGGATCTCACTTTGGGAGTTTCTTCATCTCCTCCTTCAGCTTTGATACCTCTGCTCGGTTCGCTAGGACCTTTTTCTGGAGTCCTTCAGTCGCCTGTTTTGCGCTGGTCTTGCCAGCCTTTACACTCGCGCGTATGCTATTGATTTCTGCTTTGAGGGCAGCCTTGCGCTCCTTCATCATTTTGCGAGCTTCTTTGAGGTTCGCGGCCTGTTTTGTTTTCACTCCCTGGAGTCTTTTGACTCATGCGAGCATCTCCTTTGCGCGAGCTGCTATCTTTTGGCGTTGAGCTTTACCGGCTGGACCCTTTGGGACCTTTGCGAGTTCTGCTTTGAGGCTTGCCACCTCAGCGCGTGATTTCGCGATCGCGTCGGAGGTCTCGGATACTCCCTTTTTCATAATCTCGACTTTTCCCTTCAGGTTTCCACCTCTGTTTTTAGTGAGAGCTTCAGAGATTTTCTTTTTGGTCTCATCGGACATCGGTGCGCGAAATATTGCGCTTTCTGCAAACTCTAGGACCGTGTCCATAAGGTCTGAGAACTCCTCCTCTGCATCCGCTCAGTCGGTATTGGCGAGGGTTTCGAGTTCAGAGACGACATCCATCCCGTCGTCTTCTGGCATACCTTCATCACCGTCTTCACCGTCGTCCTCCTCCTCCATCATCTCATCTTCGGACCGCGCAGGGAGTCCGAGCATATCACGCATATAGTCCTCTATCGATTCGTCGGTGTTTACGATTCCACCGCCTACGAGTGTGGCGATTGTATTTGACAGTTTCTCTGTATCGGTCTTGGTTATTTTCTGGCATCGGAGCTTTGGATACTTGTCAGTATCAAAGTTCATATCTACGAGCTCTCGGATAAGGTGCTTATTTATCACTTCGCATATCTGGTTCGTGATACTGGTAAGGCTGGAGATGAAGATATCGGATTGATCCGCACCAAGCGAAAAAGACCCGGACCCAGTGTCACCGAGTTCGAGAAATTGCGCGAGTACGTTCTTCGCGATCTCGCGGTTGTGATGTTTGATTGATTCCCAGAGGTCGGATTGGCTTCATGCCTTCAGATCTGCAAATTCGAACTCCCAGCCGTCTGATTTTGCACCTGGCATGACGATTCCCGTTTGCTCGGTGGCTCGGATATTCTTTACGATGTTAGCCGCGACCGCCTTTTGGGCCTTGTTCGCGTTTTTCGGTATGTAGATGATAGGTATTCCCACCCCTTGCCTTTCGTGCTTCACAGCGTCGAATTTGTAGAGCTTATCCTTGATGAAGTAGTTTTTATATGCAGAGCGAAGGACCGAGATTCCAGAGTAATTGTCACCCTCCTTTCGGAATGAAAAAAGAAGCAGTTGCTTCCCTGGGATGGATACTTCGAACTCTCCAGTTGGTCCTGGAGTTGGGAGGAGTTGAGTCACTCCTGGAAGTCGAGCCGTTGTAATCCAGCGCTGGATTGTCACCTGCTTTCTAAATCCGAGCTTATCTATCCATACGCGATCGTCCTCGACCTTGTACACCTTCTCGAAGAGTGAGAAACCGAAGGGGAGCATCGTGAGAATCTCTCGGAGCTTATTATCCCATCCATCCGCCATCTTCTCAAAGAGGGCCTCAGTGATAAAATCCGCCTGCTCCTGGTACTCTGGTGTCACCTCATCGTCCTCGTTTTTCGCAGGTTCGATATCCCAGTACGCGTTGCGAATTGGGAGCTCCATTGCAAGAAGGACCGCAGAAACCTGCGCGTCCGATCGTCGCATCTTATCGTATATCTCCATTCCCTTAAATCCAGCGAGCTGGGGGTTGTACTCTTCGTCGAGATACCCGTCTATAATTTTCGTACCCGCCATACCCTTGACGGCGGTGACGAGGTCCTCGAGGAGTTCCTCCTCTGTAGTCGAGTCCATGTGGTTGAGGTCTTCGATCTGAGAGGCGGTCTTTACTTTTTTTACCATATAAGGGAGGTTATTAGAAATCAGAATTGAGTATGGAGTTGTCATCGTCTCGGTCGTCGACCTCTTCATCTATCGGTTCGTCCTGGACGGCTTTGTTTTCTGCATTTTCGCTTTGTCAATATTTTATTCAAATTTGCGAATTTTGCACGTTTTTTTTCTTCATTGCATCATTTACGCTCACCAAGAACTCTATATCCGCTTCTGGTAGCTTAAATTCACGCAGGAGATATCGGAATCAGTCGGGACCGTGGTCCTCGAGTGACGAGTCGAGGTCCTCTGGGTTTCGCTTATCGTGGATCATCATCGGAATTGTACGGATGAGATTGCTGCAATTTTTCGTAATAAGGACACGGGCTGACACGACGCCTGTACTCGGATTTTGGAAGAGCTGGAATCATTCGCGGACCGTATTCCATCCAACGATACGCGAGTTATCCGCGCGCGAGATGTAGAGGCCAGCCTCGATCATATCGTCTTCAGCGGATACGCCAGTCGCCTCGCTTTTCTTAAAGATGGCGGGATCTGCAAAGATATTGGACCCTATCTCTTCGAGTTCCCACTCTGGTGTCATCGCCAGGATCCTGGTGGCCAGCTGCTTATAAGTGTGCTTTGTCACGTAGAGCTCGCGGTACACGATGACACGGCCGTCGTAGAGTTGCGCACCCCAGTACACGGCCGATGGCGCGGTGTACCCGTAGTCGAATGCGATCACGCGCTTTTTGACGCCCTTTGGTGGTACAAATGGCGGGATGACGTGGAGGTCCTGACGGAATTCCTCGAAGTATTGACCCTCGAAGATGTCCCAGTCACCGTCGCGCATCGCACGCCTGAGCTTCTCTGGGAGAGCGTTGAGACGCTTGATATAGTTAGGGTCGCGTTCCAGGAGGACTCGGTTATCGGTATAGAACGCTTGGATGAAGGCGTAGTCGTCGATATCGTACTGCTCACTCGGTTCGCGATCGATCCATCGCTTTTTCACCCACGCGTGGCCTTTTCCTCACGGGTTGGTGGTTCAGAAGAAGTTGGGAGTCACCCCGACCTTCGAAGTACGCAGGGATGATATGATGGTATCGAATTCGTCCTCACTCCAGTGGGTGATTTCTTCGATTCCTATGAAGTCGTACTCGATACCCTGGTATCTGAGGACGTCTGTCATGTTCTTGCAATACCCGAGCTCGATCGTGGACTCATTGAAGAACTTGATGATGTGGTTCTGGCCGTTGTACTTATACGCGGTCCTGGGGACCTCACGCTGGAATGGGTACAAGAAGTTCTTTTCGACCTCTGGGAAGGTTCGACGCAAAATAAGGCCATTGATACCTCACGTCGTGAGACATTGGCTTGTAGCTTCAGCACGGAGCCAGTGTGATTTACCTCCACCCTTAGCACCACCGTAGAGCCGGAATGGTTTGAATGTGTACGATGCTTCGAGCTGCTTCGGTTGGAGTTCATAAATCTTCTTACGGACGATGTTCATTCATTCGATCGCGGAGCTCATGAAGTTGTGAGGTTATTTGCTTTTTGATTCGGTTCCTCCTTCGCCACCTGGTTTTTCGGACGAGCTTGATTTCTTTTTGGTACTTGGCCCACTCTTCGGTTTTTTTGAATTTGAGGGCTTCGCGCTTTTTTTTTTGGTCTCTCGAACTGCAAAGTCTGGGTGTTGTGGGAGTGGGTTCGGTACTGGGACCGATACGTGCGCAGTCGGTGACGCGTTCGGACTCGTGAATGGTGATGGACCCGTTGCAAACTCGATAATCATCCGCGGAGTCTGGTCCTCCTTCACTCAGAAGGTTTCTTTATCCTTCACCTCGAGCCAGGCCTTTGCAGCTGCAAAGTTGGACGTGCGCAGGTTATCGACCCACGCTTTGTGGGCCATCATGTCGGGCGATTCTCGCCAGGCATCGATTTGGTCACGTACGGAGTCAATCTCTTGATACCACATACCGACCGTTGATGGGCTTACATAATCCTTGAAATTTGTTTTTACATTATATGCATTACACGCCTTTTTTATAGCTAGTCAAAGCATAAGATAAGGCTGGATTTTTTCGAGCGTTGCCTGTTTATCCAGCTCTGGAGACTTTCAGGGTTTTGGTATGGGTGGTTTCTTTTTAGTCATTACTATTCAATAATGGAATTAATGTCAATCTCTCGGGAGAGACACTTGATTGGTTCCTTTCCTCCAGTGTACTGATAAAATCTTTTTATGATAACTTCGACATATCTCTCATCGAGCTCCATTGTACGGGCCACTCTCTTATGCTTCTCACACGCTATCAGAGTGCTTCCAGAACCTCCGAAGAGGTCGAGGACCATATCTCAGGCCTTACTCGAATTTGCGAGCGCGTAGCCGATGAGTTCTATGGGTTTCTGGGTAGGGTGTACGTAATCCTTCACGGGGTCACGCTTCATCGTCCAGATGGTTGTCTTGCCTTCTTTTTCAGCCTCTCTCGCGTGTTTTAGCATCGCCAGGAGTTGCGCGTCAGATTTTGTAAAGTCGATGACGGTAGTGTGAGTGCGATCGCCATAGAACTCTGGAGACGCATCTTTTACTCCGCAGTAAAAAAACGGCTCATGCTTCCATCGGTAATCGGACCACCCCATAGCAGCCGTTGGCTTATTCCAGACGAGCTGGCATTTCACTACAAAGCCTGCATCGGTGATATGCTTCTCAAAGAGTGCCTGGGTTGATGTCGAGTGGAAGACGTACATTCCAGCCGTGGTTTTGATATTCTCTCGGTACCTTGCGAACCACTCGGAGAGCATCGTCTCAAAGGCTGCATCGCTCATATCGTCGTTTTTGATACCGTTCGAGGTGTTCTTTCCCTTCCCGACGTATGCCACGTTATATGGAGGATCAGTGAATACCATATCTGCTTTTTTTCCTCCCATGAGTTTTGCCACCATAGCTTTATCTGAAGAATCGCCGCACATGAGAATATGCTCACCAAGCTGGAAGATATCACCCTTCTGGACCACGTACTTATCCAGGACTCCTGGTGCATCGTCTTCTATCTCCTCCTTATCTTTATCGTTATCCACGAATGGATCCAAATCTAAGAAAAGACCCGCGAGCCATTGGTCACCAAGGTCTCGGAGTTCATAGAGGAGGTTCTGCTTATTTCGCTTACCAAGCTCTGATATTTTGTTATGTGCGATCCTGAGTCATCGAGCTTCAGCTTCACTCAAATCGTCACGGACGATACACGCCACTTCTTTTATTCCCATTCTCAGGCAGGCTTCACGAGTACCGTGTCCAGCGATGATGACGTTGTTTTTATCAATAATTAAAGGAAGCACGACGCCGTACTTCTGGATTGATATTACAAATTCTTTTATCTGCTCTTCTGGGTGATCCTTATTGTTTTTATCGTATATAATCAGGTCTTCGAGATTGCGCATCTCGGTTGCGAAACTTACCCGGATTTCTTTATCTGCTTTTGAATCTGGCATAGAGTGGATTGATTATGTATAATACGGTTATTCTATGCAGAATCGGTAAAAATGCAAAGGCAAGAAAAAAGGCCCACGGATGGGTCTTTTTTCACGACGGTATCGGTACTCCCGATAGCAGAGTCCGTCGTCGTGTATTATAGGGATTTCTTCGCCTTTTACAAACTGAGCGATGGAATTTCGAAGAATTGGATAATATCTGCAGTTGCTTTGATACGTCGGTATCCACTGAGTTGGTCATGCTGGGTTCCGAGCTTATCGAATACGTGAGGGACCACCTCTCGGATTATTCCAATCGTGGCCTTAGTCCATTCAAACTCTGGGCAGGTTCCCTGGATCTCCTGGAGCTCACTATCGAGTGCCTTGAGTTCCTTATCAAGTTTCTCCTGGCGATCGATAATATCTGCAGCGTTCTTTCCTTCAGATTCACGGGCTTTTCTCATCTCTGCGAGTTCTTTTCGCTTTTGCATGAGTGGTTGCACGCGATCGCGCAGGTCGTTTTGTTTTTCCTCCATTCTCTCCACCTCGGGGTGAAGAATACCAAATACGAGATTGATATCGAGGATGTCATCTATCTCTCGAATATCTGCGAGTGTAAGGATAACATATAAGTGCTGGAGCGTCCAGAATGGGAGAGCGTTCGTCATAGGATAGAAAATGAGAAAATAAATGGAGCCGACAGATGGTTCTTAGCCATCGAAGCCGGCACGGACCTCCCATCGTACACCCTGCAAGATAGGGAGGTGAGGTTATGCGTGCCAATGAGCAAAATCACGCCTATTCGATATTGGGAAGGTTGTATGACTCTACGAACCACCGGGTAGTAAATCCGGCACACCTGGCTCGCTATGCTCCCTCACCAATCGACGCCGCTTGCGCGGTTTTCGTGTTCAGGGTTCCGCTTGGACCGCTATGAAAGTCTGGGTTTCCCCGTTCTTGTGGTCGCGAGGTCGAGTGTCTAGCTTTCACTCGCGTTATTAAGCTCTGCATAGAGTTTTCTTACCCACAGGCGGTCTTCGATAAGTTCGATATGACCCACCTGGTCGAGGCGACTCTTCGCCTTCAGTGATAAGTGATCGAGGAAGAACGTTATTGCTTCCTGGTATCCGATACAGAGCTTCGATTTCACTCCCTCGGTTTCTCCTAATGCTTCGAGCCATATAAGCTGCTCTGCAGTAGCTTTTGGGGTTTTCCCGGTGAGTCCACTGGGTTCCTTCAGCTCGACGAAGAGGAGAGTCCTTTTCTCATTGGATGAGATGGCCGATGGTATGGAAATGATAAAGTCAGGAAGGCCTCGACGGAGTCAAAGGCGGACCTTTTTCTGGTTCTCTCTCTGGTCATGTCACTCTGAGGCGATATGAGAGAAGAGGAGAGAATCCTCGGAGATGTGACCATACTCGATGAGATATGATTTCGTGATCTCGAGCCAGCGAGAGAGCTTGATGCTTCCACTGTCTTCCCACTTTATTCGTTTTGCCATAAAAAGGAGCTATCCGGGAATTCCGGACAGCTCCATATTATAGAATATGCACGATTATGCAAGGTTATTTTTTAGGTTTAGCAGCTTTGACTTTCTTCGCAATTTTTGGGACCGCGATGAGTGATTCCATTGCTTCTTTTATGATTGCATAGGTTTTATCCTTTCCGATGTCGTCGCGCATTGATTCGAGTGCTTTTTTGAATCCATCGAGTGGATCCTTCATGGCATTCTCGAGAAGTTGGCGCTGCTCACGTTGCTCATTTCTTTTCTCCAGGAGTTTATCTATGGTCTCCTGGTCGTCATCGGTGAGAAGGGCGCAGAACCTCTTTTCTCCATCCAGGTGACGTCTGAGCTTCACGAGCTCGATGAAGTCGGTAGGCAGTACGGACCCCTCGATAATCGTGAAATCTTCACCCTCACGATCGGTATCGTACTTGGAGCTTATCGTGGTGAATTCGAGAATGAAGAGGTCGATATCCTTTGTATCACGTTTGTACTCATAGTGGCATTTTCTGATATCATCCACCACTCCCTGGTATTGATCCTCTGGGGTTCCGAGAGTAAGTTGAGGATTGAAGAAATTTTGTATACAGTTTTGAATGTGTACGTTATAGCTTCGCACGTTGTAATAGAAGGCGAGAGTGTAGGATTCAGAGATGCGCTCGACGCGTATTCCGGTGATTTTGAATTTGAAGGTTGGGGCCTCGTATGGTCCCTTTACCTTCAGCTCCACGAGTTCGATTTGATACCCGGTGAGCTTGGTGTCGTACGGATGTATCTGGAGGAGTAGACCGTCTTGCTGGAGTCTATCCTGGAGTTCCTGGGTAGCAGTTTTTGACATGGTGTATAAAAAATGTTAGAAAGTGAAAAACTAGTTTACATCTTTTTCAAGATGTAAACTAAAAACCGATTTTAGTTGTATTTGTTTTTTGCTTTTTTGGATGTTCGAGTTCTATCTGGAGCATTTCGATCTCATATCGTTTTTTTGCGATCGCCTGCTTTATTCTTTTTTTCTCAGAATCGTCATCCTTCAGGATCTGAGCTTTCCCGATTTTCGGTATTCTTTTGGGAGGTCTCCAAGCCATAAGGTATATTGGTTATATTTTAGAAAGGTATATCTTCGATACTGATTTCTTCATCTCATGCCTTTTTGGTACGCTTCGCAGGCTTTGGAGGTTCTACCTGAGTGTCGTCTGGGAAGTCACCTTGATCGTGTTCAGCGTTCTTCTGGGGACCACTGAGGAGTTCGAGAGTATCAGCGATGACTTCTGTTTTATATCGTTTCACGCCATTGGCGTCATCCCAGCTTCGAGTTTTCATGCGCCCCTGGATCATTATCTTTTTCCCTTTACCGACGAAGCGTTCGACGATATCAGCAAGTCAGAGCCAGCAGACCACGTTATGATAGTCTACCTCTTCGACCTTTCTTCAGCTGGAGTCTTTATATTTTCGGTTGGTGGCCATAGAGAATGAAGCGACTTTGTGGCCGTTCGGGGTTTCTTTGATTTCTGGTTCCGCGGTAACATTACCGATTATTGTAGCTTGGTTCATGTGGGGTATAAATTAGAAGTATAGAGAAGTGAGAATGTAGAGATTGTAAAGGAGCGAAGCCAGGAGAATAGCGAGAGTGATTTTGCTTTTTAGGTCTATTGTATTTTCTGTGATCGCCTGGGATAATTGGACGAAGCAGAAAAACGTCATGAGTCCTGGAGCAAAGATGGCACAGATGTAGAGGAAGATGTGCATAGGAAGTATTGGGGGTTAGTTATCAAAGTCTCCATTCACTACCCTATCTGCTAAGTGAAGGAGTTGATTTCGTAGGTTTATTTTAGGAGCTCAGTCTTCAGATGCGAAGTCGTGGAAGTGTTTATTTTTCGCGCATTCGAGCAAGGTCTCGAGAGCTGCTATAAGATTAATATGTCCATGATCTGCAGCAAGTTTCGAGTCCTCCACGAATCACGTGGCGATCGCGGCGTCGTATCACTTCTGAGAATTGACCATTAAAATCATTCACTCTTTTCGGAGTTTTACTGGAAATTCCATAAATATAAAAAATTAAGAAATAGGATTTTTCGTGAGTTCTTCGTCCAGTTTTCGTCTCCACTCTAGGTCGGACCATTCTAGGTCTACGAGCTTGTGGCAATCTCTGGAGCATACAAGCGTGATATTCCGAGGATCCAGACGATGCTTTGGATACATTTTCTTTGCGAGCTTGTGAGCGAAACATTCCGGGCGGACGAGCTTTTGGACCTTTTCACCCTTCGCGTCATCTATCCAGATGAATGGTTCGAGGGCTTTCTCCATGATGAGTCAGCATTGCTCGCAGCAATGTGGCCTAGTATTCCAGATCTCCCGGTTCATGTCGGTTTCTGATCACCCGTTATCGATACGCTCTCGACGTTTTTTTCCTATCTGGGCTATCGGTTTCGTCGGTGGCTTCAGTGGAGTTCGCTTGAGGGGTTTTGGTTTTTTCTTTTCCTTTGGTGGAGGTTTCGGGAAGGCCAGCTTGCTTTTCTCTGGTGGTTTATCCAATGGGATAGGTTTTTCCTTCTTTTTGGATGGACCCTTTGGAGGCGCGGTTGCCTTCTCTTTTTTCGCGGTAGTGGCGAGTTTGAATTTATCGAATCAGTCCTTCCAGCCAGCTTTTGGCATATCGGGGAGTTTTTTAGGGAATGTGATAGTCATGGTGGTTATTTATTACGGTATAAATCTCGAATCTCTGGGAGCAGCGTCCGGTATGAGTTGAAGAATACGCGGATATTCATCGTCTCGAATGGCTTTCACTCAAATCATGTAGCATCGTTCTCGTAGAAATAGTCCACGCCTCATTCGTCAGGATCCTGGCAGATGTGGATTTCATGACATTTTTCTCACTTTGTGTAATTCGATTTCTTATTGGAGTTTATATACCAGCACGTTTGATTCGGTGTGCAGCTCAGTCGGATATCCCACCCCATGACTCTCTCCAGATAATCGAGGAGTCCTCCGAGTTTTTCATCAGCGATCTCGTATCGCTTGCTATATGGTATGTAGGTGTTTTCCATTTTGTAAAAATATTATAGAGTTTCTGCTTCAGAAATTGTCAGATACTTTCAGAAACCCAGGCGTTGGGCTTCGAGGACTAGGTGGTCTCCACGGCGTGGCCAGTCTTTAGGAAGACCGACCTGTGGTATGGTTATGAAGAGCCAGTTTACTCTGGTGTGGGTTCTGCAGGTAATTCGGAGAGTTTCTGTCATGGTAAGTGTGAGAAAATGTGAGCTATAGATTCGACCGTCCACCCGTTCCCGATTGCCTTATACCTTCTGGAGTTTGAGACGCACGCCGTGTAGTTATCTGGGAGCGTCTGGAGGCGTTCACATTCTATCGGTGTGAGCTTTCTCCAGAGATATATGTAATCTTGGACCGCTAGGAGCTTTGAGTTGTCTTCGAAGGATCCAGTAATCGTCGGAGACTTCTCTCATTCGTATGTGATACCTCCAGAGTTTTTTCAGCGTGGTTTCTGGTTGATTCAAAGGATGACTGGGACGTTATTACCACCAGTTCCCATATTCGACGTGAGGGTTGGTGAGTTCTCCTGGTCTGCATGGATACGCAGGTGAGCTCATCGTCGGAATTGTCATATGATGAGCTGCCTATTGGATTTCTGCAGGTAGTCCCTGGGACACGCTCAGGTGTAGGTTGCAGTGATCGCGTATGATTTTTCTCGGAGTTGGAGTTTCAGCTTATCGGTGAGAAATTTCTCATCGAGAGGTCTCCAAATCGAACTACCCGCTTTTTTCGGATAGTTCGATTTCAGGTCTTCGTCTGGTCACTCCTGGTCGTCCATAGCTTTTCGATGTCGTTCGAATTCCTCATAGTCGAATGGTATGTCCTCGAGGATATCCTTCAGAAGTATTCCACGGTCCTCTGGGAGTTTTACTCCTGGTATATTGGTCCAGTAGAGTCGCTTTCGGTTCTGAGCGGATACAAGCGCGGAGTTTATCATTATTGGTTCGACTCCAATGATTCGAGTGATTTCGTCGCGATCTGCTTTCTTCATGGAGGCGACGTTCTCCAGGAGGAAATATCGAGGTCGTATCTCGGTGAGAAGTCGCATATATTCAAAGAAAAGCCCGGACTTCTCTCAGTTGAGTCCCTTCCCGTTTGCTTTGGCTATGGAGAGGTCCTGACAAGGTGAGCCGCCTATCATGAGGTCTATCTGAGTCTTCGCTTCGCCACCTATCCATTTCAGCTCACCGAGTCGGTACTTTACGTCGGTGATGGATCCTATGTGTACCACCTCTGGGTGATTGGCTGTAGTGATTTTTATCGCGTATGAGTCTATCTCGGATGAGTAATATTCCTCTGGTACTATTCCTAGTCTTTTGAGTGCTACCAGCCCGCATTCGATTCCTCCAAAAAGTGACAATACTTTCATACTATGTGTTGTGATTAAAAAATAGATTTTTGCTTTTGTCTTCGGTCCTCTCCAGTGAATTCGATGATCTCGCACGTTTCTATGAGTCTGGAGGCTATCTGGCCATTGTATCTCTCTGCTATATCCTCTATGGAGAAGTTCGAGGTGATGATGGTAGGGAGCCCTTGCTCGTATCGGTGGTTTATCGTTATAAAGAGTTGCTCTCGCACCCAGTCGGTTCCTTTTTCCTGGTGGATGTCATCGATGATAAGGAGACGGGAGTTTCGAAGGCGAGCCAGGAGATTTTTCCCGGTCGTGTTCATTTTGTTATCGAAGGAGTCCTTCACCATCGAGAGTCACGTGGCCCAGTTTATCATAAGGCAATCCACCCAGTATTTTCCGATGAGTTCATTCGCTACGATCGCAGCGGTCGTCGTCTTTCCTGCTCCGATATTTCACCAGAGGTAGAGTCCTTTGGACCGGTCCTCTTCGAAGTTCTCGATGTAGTTTTCTATGATAGACAAAAGGCCCGGATTTTTCGTCAGGGCTGCGATAGTGAAATTGCGAAACTTTGGGGGGATTCCAGCAGTCGTCTGGGCATCCAGGAGGTCTTGCGCATAAGCGCGCACGATCTGGGCTTTGGTCTCTGGGAGCGCGAGCCACTCTTCATACATTGTTTTTCCAATGTCGCACCTCTTACAAAATGTTTTGGGTAGTACACCGATTCACCTGACGTGGGTATTTCAGAAGTCTGAGGTGTACCCTTTATCGAAGCAGGACCTACACTTTGTGGTCGGAGTATCAGGATTTTGAGCTTGCTTTTCCATTGTTTTGTTGATTAGGTGCTTTTCCCTTATTCGGGTTGTATTGGGCTGGTTCCATCATCCACATTCTACCGTTTATCCATGTCGTGGCGTTATGTTTATATCCACGCATCCACTTGTCTGAGCTATGGAATTTCGGGAGTGATGCTTTGATGTCTTGCCAGGTGTCGCGGATCTCGTCACTCGTAGAGTGTCGATAGGTGGTCTCCAGCTTCAAGAATTTTTCTTTCGCCTTATAGACCGACTCATCAGCTCAGTAGAGTTGTATAAATTCTTTCCATTGATCCTGGGAGAGGTAGGCGATTGTTTTTTTGGGTTTTTTGTCTGGAGCTTTCGGAGGTGCGGCTGGAGTCTCTGGTGGTTTTTCTCATCCACGCACCTGGTATTTTTCCTGCATCACCTTTCTCTTATTGAGTACGGGTTGCATTCTCTCCAGGAGGTGGTCGTTCCATATCCATTCAGGGTCGCGTTGCATGAGTCCGATTGTCACCATGAAGTCGAGGATGTCTGAGTAGAGTTCTTCATCTAGTCCGATGTCTCAGGCGATGAGGGTATGCTGCAGGTCATTGTTTTCAATCCTGAAGTTATCCGCGTCGGTCATTATCTCGAGGAGCATATTGTACGTCGAGTATCCTATGTTTTGAGGGTAGCGCGATCGTAGAGCTCGTATCTTGATATTGTTTCTGAGGTTGGCGTCGTGAGAGAAGTATTCTGCATTATTCTTTCGCGGTCGAGCCATAGAATTATTGGGTTACGGAGTTTTTAGTGAGGAAGTTCTGGAGCGCTTGCTCGGTGAATCGGTAATTTGGACGCTTCGAACCTTTGGAGATATTGATTGCTTCAATCTCTCCATCGATGATAAGCTGTCGGAGCTTACGTTCCTTCACGCCCAGGAGGCCGTCTCGAACGATGTCCTTGATACTGTAGAGTTTTTCCATAAATGTAATTAAAAATGTTATTTCTGCCGTTATAGTATAGATTTTGCCGTTTCTTGCAAGTTTATTTTTGGAGGAAACTCAGAAGAAAGTCGAGGAGAGAAATGCCGATGAGTATTCCTGAAAGGAAGGCGACACGATATTGCTCTGGGACCTTTTCTATAAATTCAAGATTTCGAGTCAGGAGTTTATCCGATCGGTCGACGAGCTCCATGAGAGTATCGTTTTGTTTTGACATCAGGAGCATACCTTTGTATGCCTTTTCGAGGACCTCCTCGTATTGGTTGATGCGCGTCTGGAGTCGAATCTTCTCTGATTCGAGCATTGCGATTTTTTCTTTATCGTCCATGATGTGGGATATTATTAGGAATAAAGGCGGGCTTTGGTTTCGTCTGGATCCTATCGTAGTATCCAATCGGAGGGAGTCAGGAGATGAGGTTTCTATCGAATGCATCCAGTATGAAATCAGCAAGGTCTTGCTGCATTACGATCTCTGGGTTCGAGAGGTCCTCTCTGAATTTATCAGCTTCTATGTGGCCATCCCGGTAGGAGGCGATGTAGTCTATGATGAGTCAGGTCATATTATTCCTTTGGGATTAAGAGATATTTTTTACCGTTATATTTGACGTAGTATGTGTTTTCGAGAGCCTTGACGTACTTGTATTCTCTGAGGACCGCTCGCGAAAGGTCGCGACGCCTGCAGATGTATGGAGCTTTCGGATTGTCTGATATCGCTACGAATGTCACCGGGAAGTATTTTTTACCGTCCAGGGACGCTTCGCTGATCGTGGATGTATTAGGCTCCTCGAAGAGTTCGGCCGTGATGATTTGTGGTTCACTCATGGTGTTTATAGGATAGTGATGTAAATTGTACCATCCTCGGTCTCCTGGAGAATGTATCCAGCTTTCGCGAGTCTGGTGAGGGCCGTGTCGTGGTGCTTATCGAGTCAGAGCTTCAGTTTCATTGCAAGCTCTATCTCTTTTCTGGTGATGCGCTTTCCTGGCTGGGTTCAGTACCATATTTTGTAGGTAATGTGCAGGATCCAGAGCATACCTATTTGGTCGAGGCTGAGGCCTTTGTCTGAGATGGGGTTTTTCATGTGGCTGGTTGGTTATGGACCATTTTCTGGGATCCTGAAGTGTGGCCTGGAGTTTGCTCGATTCTCATTCGTGATTCCTCCGCGATGATATCCGCGAGCTTTCTTCGGTTGATGTCTTCGAGTTTTATTGACTCGTTTATAGTGAGTTCCTCGATTTTATCTTTTCCAAATATGAGTTTGATCTCCTCATCGAATGTGGACCACATATTTTCCATAGTGTTTTTTGGGGTTCCATCCTCATTCTTTTCGTTTCCACGTACTCACATTTTGATAATCCAGTAGTCCTCCCATACTTGTCGGTTCTTTTTGATACCGTATGGAGTGGCGAGCCTCTGGGCTTCTGGTTTTTTTGGTGGTTGCGCAGGACGTGCAGCTTGTGCTGGCCGTTGCGCAGCTGGAGTCTTTGTCTTTGTCTGGTCTTTTGACTCATCGTATATGTTATGGTCCTGATCCTCGATATCGACTGACCCTTGTGGATCTATTTTTGGTGCTGGGTCGACGACCGATGCTTCGAACGGCGCCACGAATGTTTTATATAAGGCCTCGCGATATGCTACCGATTGGCATTTCGTCACGGTTTTGTCACCGTAGTCGATCGCCTCTCATTCGGTAGTAGTTGTCACCGATGTTCAGTCTTTTGCCATGAAAGCGAAAGTATACCGCTTGATTCAGTGGTATCATACCTTTCAGCTCTTGCTGGTGACTTCCTCCCATAGCTGGGTATCGATGCTGGTTATCAGGGGGAAGACTCCATACTTAGCCATGAGTGGATTGAGAGCGTCCATCGCAGCGTCGACACCTCTAAATTGGTATCATTGCTCCGTGTTCTTTTTGTTCTTCGATATCGGTCCGATATCATTGATAATCGCGCACATGGCCTGGTGTATGTTGAGCTCCTTAGAAACCTCTGCAGTTTCAGTTTTACTCATAAAGGAAAAAATAAAAGGTTAAAGCCGGGAGACCATCCCTCCCTACCGTGAAAGTGAAACCCCGACAGTTCCAAGAAGTCCGAGTCCATAGGGTATTGCGATTGCCTGAGCGATATCGACCCCGAGGATTGCAAGGGCTATAATGGATGCGAGCGCGATCGTATGATTGCGGAGAGTGTCGGTTCTCATGGTGAGATAGTTATGGGTAGGTGGAGTGATTCTATTGATTATGCACGATTATGCAAGTATTTTATTTGCATTATACTGCATAATGTGGTATTATGTCTCTGTTATCTGATAACTTCACCGTTCGCCTCTCGTAGTTTCTGCTTCAGAAACTCTCAGAAATTGTCAGAAACACTTTATTTTCTAATACCTATACAAATATGGTATCACTTGACCTCTCTACATCTCTTGCTCCAGTTATTAATCTCTCAGAAAAAACAATCGAGGAGTCATTCCTCGAGGCGTGTGGCGCTCCGCTCACGAAGATTCTCATCGAGGATCTCACGCCGTACTCTGGTCCCGTCACTATTCCGGTTCGAGTTATCGAAGGTATGGAAAAAATCACCGAGCGTGGGACCGCTTCCAGCGATCGCCAGCTTGCGCTTATTTCAGCTCTCGCAGCGCTTATCGGTGAGAGTTCGCTTTGTGGAGCCTAGCAATACGTCGCGCTTATTTTACCTATAACTTCTCTTAATATGCAAAATCGCACACTCACCTCCATTCTCGTATCTAAAATTCTCGACGTTCTGGAGTCTTCGACTCTCTCTCAAATATTCAGCGGATTTCTGCTCTTTCTCGCTTCGATAATCCTGACGGTGGTACTCACATATACCGATGACTCAAAGGAAGCATTCAGGGCAATACTGACGTGGGAGAATGCTATCATTGCAAAGGCAATCGTCACGACTCTCTTGGTATTCAATTTCTCCAGGATCCTATCGTACGTTCTCCAAAAGTTCGAATCCATACTTGCCAGCCATACCGTGATTCGAACTATTGACTCTATCGATGGAATCCCTCGCCTTGAGCTTATGGACCACCTCTTCACGGTCGGTTCATTCAAAAGGGATGACGTTGAGTCTAAGTGGTGAATCCCTCGCTATCGCGTCACGGCAATATCTAAAAAGCTCGAGGAGCTCGGAGTTCTTATCCGCGGTGAGAATAACTCTCGAGTCCTGAATCCTGAATATACCCGTTCCGATCTCGCGACTCTTCTGGGGGACCATGAAAGCGTGGAGGATATAAAAATGCTGACACGAAAAACGGACGGATGATTTTCTCACCGTCCTTCAGGATCAGAGGTACTCCAGAGGATGTCCCCTTTCGTTACCCGTCCTCTATAGAAAATTCGGAATTTCCGATTTTGGCTTTCTGGTGCTATGCAAAGGATGTGCCAGGCGTGTGCATCAGGAATGCAGCCAGTGCGCAAGCACATAAAAACCCACTCCGATAATATCGTGCGAGTGGGTTTTTTGATGGTTCGATGAGTATAAAAATCTGGGAGTGGACGCGTTCCTGGAGGAGTAGTGTCATGCTAGATTTTAGGAATAAAATCGCGGCCGATGATACTTGCGACCTGGAATCGTGAAAGGGTAAGTTTCGCGGTGTCCGGGTTTCGAGTGACCGCCCTGGTGAACATTATAGAAAGTTCATCATTGGTAGCTGGTCTCTTCGCCTCTTTCTCATTCCATACTTTCATGATGTCCTTCCCTTTGAGTATTTTCTCCTGGAAGGTATCAGCCCAGTATTGGCGAGGTCGAGTTCACATGATATCAAGTGCGCGGAGTAGCATTATACGAATTTCCTCCGCCGTAGCAAGGTTTTCACCACTTTGTCAGTTCCATATCCCTTTGGATTGTGCGAGATCCGCATACTTTTTTGCGAGAGCGTTTCGGTGATCGCGGAGAGCTTCAGCGTCACTTGGGCCGAGTTGGATATAGCAAGAATAGAGGCGGTGTATCATAGAATATGGAATCCAGAAGGCTCCAGTTCCACCCCATGAGTTGGGAGAGTGAAATCCTCATTTTTCACCATTTGGGAATACGTAAGTGTCGGAGTAGCCGTTGAGTTGGTAAACGTGGCCACTCTGGGTTGTTTTCTCTGAGTATATCCCTGTAGCTACGATTTTGGACCAGTCACCGTACTGAGAACCCGTGACGACCGCATATCCGTTCGCCAGGGCTTTTTTTATAGGCATAGGGTCGGTGTTTTGGGGTCATACCACCTTCGCATAGCCTACGGTGTATCTCATGTCCCTTACGAGCGATACAGCACCCTGGAGAGTCCATCCTTTGGTATCTGAGGCACCTCGAAGTTTTGCGCGGTCCCAGACCTTCCACGGATCGAATGGTTGATTGTAAGCAGCGCCGTTGTTTTCAGCGTCACCGCGTTCGGTTTCGAAGAGTGCGCCAGAAGTTCAGAAGACCGTGCAGGCCCCTATACTTCCCTGGTTGAGTGGTGCTGTTTTATCAAGCATCACATTCTGGGGGAGGAGTTCTGCAAGGTCGAGGAATTCTTCAGCTCTGAGGTCGTTTTCGTCCGGGATATCCACCCCGGCATCGTAATTGAGAAGGTCGAGTTCAGTCATAGTTTAGAAAAATTTAGAGGTTTTTCGACGATAAACCCACCAGTATGGTGCTGGTGGTATTGCAGCTTTTGGAAGCTGGAATGGATAGAATGGCATTGCCACGATGAGAAGTGTGATCATTATTCTTCTTCGATAAGAGTAATACTGGAAAGAGCAGCGGTGAATTCACTAGTAGCTCTGAGTATAGCCGATTCGATGACGGTGTCAAAGGATGACTGGTCATTTCGGACCGCGTTCTTGATATCCTCCGCGATATTCTCTCTGAATCTCTTAAGAATAACCGCGTATGCATCCTCTGTTGCTTTGAGCTTCCCGGTTGCGCCTTCATTAAATTTTGAGACGATTGTCTTGATCTCCTGGAGAAACTCTGGAGGTATATCGAGTTTCACATCTGGAGCGTTCACGTTCACGATCGGTTGAGGGATTTTTTTGACGGTATCCACGATGCTTTTCTGGGCCGTCTCGAGGGCTTTGGTATATTTCTCTGGTTCCTTCTTTATCTCTGTCATGATATCGGTGAACTTCTTTTCTATTCACTTGGTGTCTACGGATCCTCCACCGCTCATATAGAACCCGACGCCTCCGGTACTATCTCCACCACCTCCTCATCCTGATATACTGCTTATTGCAGCGTCTATCCTGGAAAGCTCGACGGAGAGGTTGGTTCGGACCGCAGCTGCAATCGTGGCCGCTGATACGTTCTCGTTTCCTATCTTATCCGCGATCGCCTGAAGGACCGCGTTTCCATCACCGTCGGTAATGATTGCAGCTTCGATATCTGCAGGTGTATAATCTTCAAACTCCCAGAAGTTCACATATCGGATTTCTGGATCCTCCACCGCGACTCCAGCGTCTACAGATATTTGGTATTCGAGGCCTGGGGTTCCCTGGAATGTATAACCGTACCAGAAGCGCCCATCATTCGTCGGACCTATCTCAGTCATGACGCCAGAAGACACCGTCGTGAGGGCGGTGTTCTTTATGATAATTGCAGGGGTGAGTCCCGTTTCTGGGAAGATAATACGAATCATTTTTTATTGATTAATAAGCGTGTATATCGTACCGAGCGCTCCATCCCACTCTGGAGTGTATGGTACCTTCTCAAATGTACGGTCATCTTCAAACACTTTTTCTGTCATTTCTGCATCTCGAAAGTATGCCACCTTTACGAGAATTGTATAGGTTGGGATTCCATCGACTCGGTCCTCTTCGATATACTGAGTATGTATTGGTCTGAAATGGAGAGTTTTCGTGTTGCTCATATATAAAAATGTTATGTGGTACGAGATAGCTTGACTTTGACTTCACCTGCTCCGATGGCAGTAGTATCTGAGAATATTGCATTTCTTGTGATCGCGATTCCAAGACCAAGAGCAAATCGAAACCCTATGAAGCCGATAGGAATTGCAGCGACTCCTGGGACTCCACTGACGGCTGCAGGTACTGGGATTATCATTTCTGGTACGTCAGTTCCCACTGTCGGAGCGGTTGCCTTATTATAAAGTTTGACGTATGCAGCGGATGCACCCTCATTGGTAGCATAAAAAGAAGTGACACCGCTTGTACCAGTAATAATAAGCGCTCAGTTGGTAGTGGCTGCAGAATTGAGGAAGTATGGGGTTGTTGGTGCTGGAGGAAGTGGAAGCGCAGAAAGAGCGACCGTTCCAGATACTGGCTGGGTTCCTGATATCTGAGCTGCTGGGATTGGTTCGGTTGCATATGTCCCTTGTACAAATCTCCATGACTGGGTTCCACTGGTTCTAGCGGTACATCGTACTCGAAATCGTTTGAGAGCATTTACCGATGCTTCCCACGCGTATGCTGGTTGCGCAGATAATGCACCCGTTGTCAATTCTATAGTATTGGCATTCGATCGGACCGCTTGGACCGCGAACCAGTTAGTATCTCCACTTGCTTCGAGACTTCCCTCGAATGTACAGTTTACTCCGGCAAATGTACCAGTACAGAATATCATAATATTGGAAGCACGAGAAACATCTCACGCCACCGTTCCTCCAGCTACGGGCGTTCCTATGGTCGCCTGGACGGCTGTGATATCTCCAGTGATATCTGGGTAGCTTGCTGGCTTTGACGATACCTTCAGGCGTCATTGCTCATCGAGCTTCAGAACGGTATAATCTCAGTCACTTGCAGTGGCTGCATCATTGTCTGAGCGTATTCCAAGAATGACGAGTCATTTATCACCGCTCGTATGCAGTGAGTCCTCATCCTTTGCAGATAATGCAATAATACCGAGGGTTTCCTCGGTAGCTGGATTTATCTGAGTCCCGGCGACATTTTTGATGCCGAGGATCTTCGAGATGATTGGTGGTATCCAGGTTGTTTTCATAGTTTTTCTTTTGTCAAATTATATTGTTTTTTCCTATAATCGCAAATCATAACTTGGCCACCCGAAGATGGTGACCGCGAGGTAATAGAGGACCGCCCATCCATAGAGGTATATTCGATACCACCACGGTTTTCACGATCGCGCGATATCTCGGAGTTGCGCTCTGAAGAATTTATAATCCACTTCGAACTTGCGCCAGAATCCACCGCCTTTTTTATACCCGTGGTCGTGCCAGTCGCAGTTTGCTTCGAAGAACTCCGCGCATGGTGGACGAAACTTTTTGAATGGTCCAGTCTTCGCACCGCACCCGTTGATGATACCCTGCTCTCGCAAAAAGTCCCAGTCCTCTTCTTTGAGGTCCTGGGGTCTTTTTTCGTATATGAGTTCATTCTCACGTCGGATGATGTATGCGATTTCTCCAGTCGATGTCATTAATCTAAAAATGAAAGGTCGAAGGGTGAGAGTCAATTTTCCACGCGTGCCTGAGATACTTTCTCGAGGGTTGCTATGAGGTCCGAGTATGCAGCTCGCACCGTTTCTTTTCCGAGGATAGGGACCAGGAGGGCGAGGGTTATCACTTGGCTTTTCGTCAGATCCGCGAGTTGGGCGTATGGGTTTCCCTCGAATACGTCCTGGAGGATTTTATCACCTATCTCTTGGTTCGAAGGTGGAGGCGGTACATATACGTCGCGGAGCTCGTAGATGTGCCTTTCCTCTTTAGTGTATGGATTGACGACGGTATAAGTATGTATGTACTTTCCTTCTGGAGTTACCCAGTCTTCAGATTCAAAATCTACCGAATCAGGAAACTTCCAATCTTCATCGGATGCTCAGAAGTATTTACGCTGGACTGCTGGAGGAAAATCGAGAGGGTTCTCGCGAACGAGGACCCCTTCATTTTCGAGGACTTCACGGATCTCTCATTCGAGGATCTCGAATTCTCTCATTTTATATTCTTCTCAATTTTCCTGAGCTTCAAGAAGTTTCTCATTTTCTTTCTCTCGAAGTTCTGCAAGTTCTTGGTCAAGTGTAGGCATATTATATTATTGATAAAAATGATAAATTTCGAGGATTTTGAGAAATAGAAAGGGAAAGTCACGCGTTCGTCTGTACGTCAAACGTGAGTTCGGTGTCGAGATATACGATATCTCATTCGGAGATTGAACCAGGAGTTCCTGTCAGGACAGCAGTATAGGAATCATTAAAGTTTCATGATCACCTATTTGTCATGCCGGTAAATAGTGAGTATGTGATGAGTGTCGTGATCGTACCTGCCGCATTCACTTTTTTCATGATCACCTGCATAGTTCCATTTGCAAAGGTTGGAGTCCCTGGAGAGTTGCTATTTATAGAAAAAGCAAAGGCGAGACTTCTTCAAAGGTTGATGGCATTAAAGAGATTTCTATTGAGTAGATAATTTCCTCTTATTTTATATCCTACACCCACTGCTCAAAAACTTGCTGATCTTGCGTTTGTGAATGCTGATGATATACTATGGAGAGTTGCTTGCGGAGTGTCTGCAAAATTTGTCAGGACTCAAACAAATGATACTCATCGAAGAGTCATGAAGGCTCCATCTCAATAGTCATATAGTGTCGCAGGAGTTGGAAGATTTTTTGACGATACCACTGGATGAAATGTCTGCATTGCGAGAGCGACGGCATCACCGATATCGGAGTATCAGTCCCATCCATTTGCTGGATAATTTCTTGATGGATTTACTGTTATCATAAAAAAAAGGTTAAAAAATTATGTTTTAGAAGTTGTACTTATTCTTCATCCCGAGTAATTTATAGTCCATGTATTTACTCCATTTGACACACTCGCCACTCTCCTTCATCTATAATATGTGATCGTGAATGTCACTCCATCGGCAATAAAGGAAGAAAGGACTCCGTTGGAGTATGTCGTCGATGTGATATTCTGGAAACCTGCAGCTCAAAGTTCTCATCATACGACCTGGGATCGCCAGTCGGTTATCGATGTGATAGTCGATGCTCCGGAAACCACCACCGCCAGCTTTGCATTTTGGCCGTTCCACCCACTCGTCGATGTGATAATTGCTCCAGCGGAGTTTATCATTATGTACGTCGTGACGCTTGGGGAAACCGTGACCGTTCCACCAGCGTATTGACCTTCCACCGTTCATACGCGAAAAGTTCCCGGACCTATTCGGACCTGGAGTGCTGGATCTCATGCGAGTCGGTGGAGTTTTAGATGGTCGGACCCAGTCGCATAGAGATCATCAATATCCTCATTTATGTCCTGAAGTCTTGCAGCGGTTATGGGGTTGTTTGGACTCCAGTCGGTGGAGTTTTGTCTAGGCATATGCTATGGGGGTTATGTGGCTGATGTAAATGTAATCGAGACATTGACCGTGACCGTTTCATTCGCTGTAGTCGTTTCATTGAAGTTCACCCTGGAGAGTAATGTGCCAGATCCTGGGGTTGCAGATCATCCCATAAAAATTCCACATTCGAGGATCGTGGTATTTCCTACCTCAGCGCTCGAAAAAAACTTATCTAGGTACGCGACATTATCGGTGTAGTATGTATCATTAAACGTACCCCTGACGAATTCAGTCTGGAGGCTCGTATTTCCAGCGGCTGGGGCGCTTCCTCCAGATCCGAGGGCTATATAATTCGCGACGATATTCGATGGCTCTCCGAGTATTGCTTTTGCGAGTTCTGTCCTTCCGATCAATGGGACCAGATTGTGGGCCGTGATAACTCGCGCCGTTTTCGAGGATGGTCCATACATTTTGACGGCCTCCATCCATCGACGCATCCACTCATCTCGAACTCCTTTTTTTTGCCGTTTCTGGAATGAATCCTCGACTTCCTTCCTGGTTGCTCGCGATCCCGTATAGCGTATAAACCATGAGCAGAGCTCATCCATAGTCGCGATCGTGATCGTGTAGTTTGGTGCGAGTTGTGATACGTCTTGGATTTTGATTTTCATGGTGGTATTATATGGAAATTATGAGGCTTCGCAATAGTCGGCGTATGCATCGTTTAGTGATCATCCTTCCGTTCCTATCGTGTTTATCGAGAAGTTCTGGGTGTAGGTATGGGCGTACCATGGTGGTCACTTTTTGTATACGCGGTATAATTCTGTTATTGCTATCACTTCGTCTACCGTTTTTACAATGTCCACGATTTCAGAGACGTCAATAAGTAGATTTTCGCTTCTCCGGAGGAGGAGTTGGAAGAATTCAATTAATCCAAACATGGTTGATCACGCCTGGACCTGATACGACCATCGACCTGTCGTCTTCTGGTTTCTGGTAACCTTCTGGATGACAAACTGAGAATCTATGCCTCTATTGCTATCCTGAATTCTGACGATCTGTCATGCCTTCCATCCATCCTGGTCGCTTTGCCATGTGGCCGTGATGACTGGATTTTTATATGGTGCGATTTCTGCTCTCGCTCTCGCTCTCGCTTCCTGAAAACTTCGAATTGATAAATCGGTGACGAGAGCCCCGTCAAATATCCCATCTCCTCCAAGGAGCGCCTTCATGGCATTGATACTTGATCCATCCTCTACCTGTACCCGTATGGGTTTGTATGGATAGTATACTCTTCTGAAAAGTGTCCCAGCGGCAAGAAGTGGAGCGCTTGCTCGCTTGACTATCTTTTCATTGAAATTATAAAGATAATCAAAAGACGCAGCAGAGTCGAGGTTTTCCACCCCGACTGATTTCTCGACGTAGCTCGTACCCGTTCCGGTAGTGTCCACGTATATTTTGAGTCCCTTTGGTTTATAGTCGAGTC
>ERZ724522.210-NODE-210-length-38916-cov-5.987494_pt1 | contig 38916 bp, 34 predicted proteins | sample MGYA00376055_ERZ724522 | MGnify/ENA primary metagenome ERZ724522 (study PRJEB28724, sample SAMN07190884) | wastewater metagenome | isolation source: effluent of sewage treatment plant in Hong Hong | place: Hong Kong | collected 2016-03-17 ...
GTAAAAAGTGACGTTCTCCAATACCTTTAAAAGTACCTTCTACAATAGTATGAGTACCATTTAAATAAGGTCTTTTAACCAAACCATCTAATGAATGTATAATTATATTATTTATATCAGTAGTAGCTCCAGGATCAATACGAGATGAATTTGTACCAATATCTATATATTTAGAAGATCGTTCAAATGAATTTGTACCTATCTTTTCGTATAAATGTTGTTTACCTCTTTGAGTAGATACAAATGTAGTACTTCCTACACCTTTTAATATTACAGAACTATTAGCAGAAGTTCTTTTAACCATTCCTATATTATAAGGATTAGATTTACAAAGCTTACTTCTTAATTCTGATGGAATATTTATATTTTTAAATTCAAAAGAAAGTAATATAGCATATCCATCATATGTAGGATCTCCTTCTATTGTATAATAAGAACCTATTGTTCCGGTACCGTGTATTTCAGCTAATGGTATAATATCATTACCATGAACTTGATGATGTGTTATATTTTGACCAGCTAATCCGCAATAAATATAATTACCATTACAATCCGTAGTGCAAGGATATTTAGATAATTCTTCTTTAGGAATAGATCTTCTTCTAAATACTAATGGATATTTTTTATATATACCTGTTTGAACTTCTATAGGAATCGTAGTATCATCTTCTTTATCTTCTGGTTCTACATTACTATCTATTGGAGTTAATCCAAATACTTTATTAACATGTATAGAACTTGATATATTATCAGAAGATATTAATTTTTTTTGAAAATGATTGTTATTATCATCTAACAAATCATTTGTATATGAATCAGAGTAATTAAAATTCTTATCGGGAATTTCAATTTTAAATCGTTCTCTTTTTTTAATTTTATCAATTAATTCGACCGCTGCTTGTTTAAATTTTAATAAAGAAGTTACAGGTTTATCAATAACTTTAGAAGTAGTTCCTCCACCAGATTGTGGACGTTTTCCTTCTGCGATAATAGTTTCTTCTTCTATATAATCACTTAATGCACTAAACCATGTAGCACCAATTTCTTCTACTTTTAAGTTATCTTGTCTACATATAGCAGCTTGTTGCGTTCTTCGTTCATAATCACACATTGCATCTACCGCATCGCCACAATCGCAATTTATTTCTCCATCTATCAATGCGTTACCAAATATATCTCCACAACCTGCTTCAATAGTAGAACATATATCATCTATCTCAGTAATCCAGGAGTTTATTAAACCTTCTGTGGCGGTTATAAAATTATCTTGAGTTGGAGATTCAACTGATGGTGCTAAATGAGATCTTAATCTTTTATATAAAATATTATTTGCAGGAGTAGATGATGAAGTTCCAGAACCAGAAGAATTTCCTGTTATTTCTATATTAGTATTATCTACTGATGCTCCTCTACCTGTTAAAGTTGCTGTTGATATTTTGGTTGGTGAACCTAATCCTTTTGTAGGATTTTTTAAATTTACAACATCATTAATATTTAATGGAAACTCGTTTTTAAATGAGTTTATACTAGAAGATGGAGAGCATCCTCCAGAAGATGTTATTGCAGGTATATGAAAACCAAAACCTTTTTTACCAGTAGACCAATTAGGAGATATACTTAATGCATAAGTTTCATTACGCATTAAACTTTTTAAATTATATCTTTTTACATCTGCTAATGGAACTTTTATACCATAAACAAATACTTGAATTTCGTTTGCAATTGGTTGAAAATTGAAATCAAATTCTGGAGTAGTTCTATAATATAATGCTCTATTTTTGTACATATATAAATCTTCTCCTTCAATATAAGTTCTAGAATTAACCATTAATTCATCAGGAGAAATATCTTCACCTTCTAATCCAGTATATTGAATTGAAAAATTTTTACTATCTATATATTTAGGAGTTAATGCTACATATGATACGTTACCTCCTATATGTCTTTCTACAAATATTTCTATTTGATTAAAATTACAAGTAAAATTTTGAATTGTTAATTCGACTCTTTTATTACATATTTCTCCTGCGATATTATCATCACATCCTATATGCACAGCTTGAGTTAATGGAAAAGGATTTGAATATCCACCATTATTATTTTTATATCTGCCACTAAAAAAATAAGTACCATTGGGTAGTGCCCCACCATCTAATACAATTGGTTCAAAGTGTGGATCACAACTTGTTTTAAATACTTTAAAATATTCACAAGTTAATTGATCACATCCTTCTCCACATTGAGAAGATATACTATTAATTAAACCAGCTTTTCTTTCTGGATTTAATAATTCACTTAAATTGACATTATAGTAAGATTTACCACTACTCCAATATAACCATATATCACATATATATTGATCAGTATCAAATATATCAACCCATTCGCATTGTTCAAAACCCCAATTACAACCAAATTCTGTATCAGAAGCTACAAATGTAGAAGTTTCATTATCACAATTAAATAAATGTATTTCACCATTAGCTAATAATATAACTACTGAATTTAATTTATTTATATATTTTTTACCAACTATTGGAGAATTATAGGTTTTTATTAATCTATTAGAATGTTCGTTTGTTAGAAAAGTATTCTGATCTTTATCATTAAACATTAAATTCATTGCATACCGATAACTTTCGTTATCAGATATGGTAACGTTCCTATCTATATTTAAACCTTTTCTAAATGTATTTTTTACTGGTATAAGTGCCATTAGAATTTACTATATTTTCTATCAGGAGTATATCTGTTATTAGTTTGTTCCCATTTATAATTAGGAACTTTTTTAATCCAATGATTTCTAATAAACATTTCCCACTCATCTGGATCGGGAGTTTCTAATCTAGCTTTTGCTTTTTTTATTAAATTATCTCTTAACATTATACTATCATTCCAAAAAGTTCTAGATTTTTGATCTTTAAATTTTCGATATTCTATATAAGCAAAACGTTCTTCAATACATTGTATAACTGCATCAAAAACTAAAGGATCATCTGGAATCATCATATAACCTTCGTCATCAACAGGATAACCTAAATATGATATAAGTATTTGACCTTCTTTAAAATTAGTAATAATACTATTTTCATTTATATCATATTCAACAGAAGAATCAAAATTTAAATTTATACAATCAGCTATATGATATTTTATAGAAAAAAAATTATTAGATGTTCTTCTCATTAATTGAAACTCTGGATAAAGAGTTGAACAATTATTACATGATCTATTATCTCCTAATTGTGAATATCCATAATAATGTTTCATGTGTTTATACATATGATGAGAATTTCTATTTAACCAATTATCATCTATATCAACACTTATACGTTGTATAGTACAATCATCAGTACATTTATCGCAATTAACTTTAACATCCAATTTACAATCTGTTCCATATATTTTTTTTGTATATTCAGTAATCATTTCAGTATTACAATAACTAGCTGAATTATTTATTTTATATCCTGCTTGTAGCATATATTTAAAATTACTAGGTTTTGGTGCAGAGTAATTTTTAACATCTATAAGAGCAATATAATGCTTGAATTGTTCTCCTGGTAATATGCGAGATAAACCTGTTTCTGCAAATCTTAATATATCTTCTGGTTTTATTTCATAGTTACCAGTTTTTGCAGCATAATCTTCAATTATATATTTTAGAGATAGTAATTTTTGTTTCATCGTGGTAAAGCTTCATAATCGGGTAAATAAGGATCACTAGCACAAGTTTTAATTTCTTTTACTAATACATCCTTTGTTTCTGCTTTAACAGAAAAATCATATATTTGATTATTAGTTAATGATTTTAATTTTTCCCAATGAAATGCAAATAAACAACCATTGGTATGCATATTAGTATGATATATAATTTTATTATATTTTTTACTAGCATGAAAATCTACTAGTTTACATCTATGCTTTTTTATTTTTGCAATTCTTAATGTTCCTAATAAATAAGGTAAAACTGCTCTTTTTCTTTTTTTAATTACTTTATCTTCTATAAGTAATTTATTAAATTCTTTTGAAATTTTAATATACAAATCTTTATCTATATTTGTATTGTTTTCTTCATTATACATATGATAAAAATCATATATAGAATATGTTAATCTATAATTTTCTTTTCTCTTACTCGATACTCTATATTTTTTCATTACTTAGGACTTTGTTCTTTATCATTTATATCTGCAAAAGTATCACTAATTGGTGATTTAAATCTAAGTAACCCATCGATTGCCATCTTACTTATTATAGAAAGTAATTCTGGATCTATTATAAATTCTGCTAAATTATAATTAAAACAATTATCTAAATTACCATCACAATCTTTTATAGCTTGTAATAAATGAGGTTCATAAGCAATCATTTTAATACTAATTGCTTTTGATAATTCTATATTATTACTCCATAAATACACATAAACCCCGTTACCTGTGTTTTGTAAAAAATAATAAGTTTGATAAGATGTGGATGGTAATCTAGAAAATTGTTTATATTTAATTACTTCTGGACTTATTTCGGTATAAGTAATAGTTTCTCCAGTAGTATTTATTACAGATGTAATTGATTCTAAATGTATAAAATTAGGTATAGGAACCTTTGTTCTTAATAACTTACAACTAGTTTCACCATTACATCCAAATTCAGAATTCTCTATTTCATCTAAATTTAAAGTAATAGTTTGATAATTATAATTACTAAGTTTTTCTTTATCTTTTTTTTGTTTTAAAAGAGTAGCTCTATATGTTAATAAATGATAATATATCCATCTATTGGAATATCCGATTTCATCGGATAATTGTTGTTTATCTAATAAATCTTTAAATGAATATATTACTCGCTCATTAGTTAGTGCGTTCAACATTAATTTTATTTTTTATAATATCACGAATTTCAGCACATTTACCATAATCAGCTTCATCTTCATAAAAAGACAATAAATCTTGTAATTGTTCGATTGTTAAATCTTTTAAACTAATTTCTGAATTACTAATAGTATTTAAAGAAATTTGTTTAGTAGAAAGCTCAAGGAGCTTTCCACCAACATAAACTTTTAATAATCCATTCTTTAAAAGAATAGCAACATCTTCTTTATTATTATAATAAACTCTTCCAAGTTTTATTTGATTAATATGTAGTTTTTCAACTAAATAATTTTTCACCTTAGATATTATTTTTTTAAACATTTGGGTACTCGTGAATAATGTTAATTAATCCTTTGTCTTTATTTATAATATGACCTTGTGCTTGTTTATTTATACTATATCCTTTATATTTTTCCCAAGATGAATTAGGTGCTAAAGATGGTAAATACATAACTTTAACATTACCTCTATAATCTTTATATATAGTATGATGTAAGTGACCATTAAAAACATAACGATTTGTTGTTTCCCCCCATAACTTAGGATATTCGGTAGCCATTATATATGGGTAATCATCACTTTTTAATTCACCATGATCAAACATTAATAAATTTTTACCAAATTTAATTGAATGAAACCTATTACCATGAACAAAAGTTACTTGATTATCTTTAGCAAAAGTTGCTTCAACTATTTGGGATAACATAAATATCTTGTTATGATCGTGATTACCCTCTACAAATAAAACTTTAATTGGTATATTGAAAGTTTTTAATAAAAGAATAGATTCAATTATTATATCTCTACCTAATAGAAAGTTTTCTCTATATGATTGATAATCATATTGTTGCGTTCCTTTAGTTGTTTTTAAATCAGGTGTATCTGAATTAAACAAATCATTTCCAATAACATAAACTATTTCACTTAGTTTCGAACTGGTACAAGCTCTTTGAACAAGTGTATCTACCATCTCTAAATATGTATTAATACATTTATCTTTATCCTCTTCTCTACCAACATGGTAATCAGGTATAGATAAGATTAGAGAGTTCTCTTCTTTATGAAAACTTGTAGATTTTGTTTTTACTGTTTTAGGTATAAAACTTTTAATATCATTTATTAATTCTTTTTTAAAACTTTCAAGTTCAGAAGTAATCACTGATGTTTTATCTTCTGCATAAGAATGTAAAGTTTTAATACCTTCGGGAGTACTAATTTCCCACTTTCTAACAACTTTCATTTTAGGTTCAGTACTTGTTTCTATAATACTTTCCTCTTCATTTATATTTTGATATTTTTGTTTTAATGCTTTATAAAAACATTTCTTACATTTATTAGCTGCAACATCTATATCATCATAATCAGTGAACCCATATATTTGTGCTAAATCTTTAAATGTTACTTCTTTTGTTTTTACTAACCTACCGTTTAAAACATCAAAAATAAACTGGTCTTTTGTTTTCTTACTTTCTTTCATTATTATTTATTTTCTATTTGATTACATTTTTCTTTATAAGTATCTATAATGTTTAATAAAAATTCTCTTGAAAATTTAAAAGAAGATTCTCTATTAATCATATACTTATTTTCTAAATTACTTACAAACTCTTCACCTTTTCTTAAAATCAATTCTCTTCTATAAGCTAGAGTATTATCTCTAATATTTTCTCCTTTAGATCCACCATAAACATTATTTTCATCAAACCCAGCTTCTGGGTATAACTCAAATTTTAAATAGTGGCAAGCATCATAAGTACGTATATCATCCAACTTAACTCCAGATCCATAAATACACAATGTATGTTGATCTCTTAATCTAATCCAACGTTGGAACCAATATCTAGCATCTTTTTTTAATTTAGCTATTGTAGGTAACTTTTTAGTTTTAGTTGGTGTAACTTTTGGTTTTGATGTTTTTGGAGTTTTTAATGAGCATTCTTTACAATTTCCATTAGAGAATAGCACTTTAGATTTTTTACAGGTTTTACAAATCTTTGGTTTTCTCTTTAAGCTCATTTATTTGTGTGGTTAGATTATTAAGTTGTATTTGAATATTATCAATAATATTATGCAAATATACATCTTTTTTTTGATTAGGATCATAATAAATAGAAAATTTTTCAAAATTATTTTTCATATTATACAACTCCTGATCTAATAGATTAACTGCGGTAGGCACAGTAACAGATACAACACTATTATTTTGCTTAGCTGATAATGCTATTTTAGATGAAGTTTCATATTGCGCTACAACATAATCAGCAGTATACTCTCTTTCAACACCATCTAATATAGTAACAACCTTATATTCTAATCTAGCTGGGAAATTAGTTGATTTAATATCAAATGTTTCTATATCTCTAGATGTAGTATAAATCCTACCAGATTTACCATATACAGTAAGAAGCTTAGTTCTCACAGTAGTTGGATCAATTTGATCTGTTATTTCTTTAGATGAAAAAGAAACTTGAACACCACCATCGACTGATTTAGTAGAAACATTAAGTTTACCATCAATTGTTGTTATAGATGGTTTACTTTGAGATATCAAATTAACAGTATCTGTTTGAGTTGAAGTAGTACTGGTAGTTGTTACGCTACCAGTACTATCTGTTTTATTATTATTAAAAATCATATTATTAATTTAAACATTTAACTCTATAACCATATCCAGCTTGTGAATTACATAACGTATCATTATGAATGATTTCAATCCAATCTCCAGCAGAAGTTGTATATGTAAACTTAATTTCAGAAAGTAATCTATTTGTTAATGTAGCAGTAACTAAACAAGTTGGTAAAGCTGCACTAACATTAGATCCATTAGTATAAGGATTCATATCAACTAATGGATAAGCATTAGTAACAGGACATCCACCATCATTAGTTAAATATGGATAACCACTATCAAATATTAATGTTGAACTCATTCCATTATGAACATACACTTTAAACCTATCCGTTAATGATGTAAAGTATGTATTAGCTCTAGTAGTAATTTCTAATATTTTACCTGCTGTATATTCACCAGTAGTTAAAATTACTCCTTCACCATTTAATCCACTATTATTATTATAATCAGATTTACATGTAGAACCATCACATAAACAAGCACATTTAGTAAATGCATATATTAATGTTTTAGTACAACCATTTGCATCTTCAACTTCAATTTCATAAGTACCAGTAGCACCTGGATTTTCAACACTAGTATCAATTATATTATTAGATAATGATGATTGAGTATCTGTTAGTGTACCAGTAGGTGTCCAACTCCATAAATAAGGACCAGTACCACCACTAGCTGTTAATTGTATTGTACTACAAGATCCAACAGCACCAGTAGTTCCAATATTAATAACTGGACAACAAGCTGCTGCTAAAGTACTATATACAGCAGAACTAGTTGCGCAACCATTAGTATGAGTTCTAGTTAATGTTACTTCATAAACAGCACCCACGGTAGTAGGGGTAAAACTAAATGTTGAACCTGTATTACCAGTTACTGCAAAAGGAGATCCATTTTTCAATACAGTCCACTCATAATTAAAACCAATAGCTGATCCACTTGTATTTGAGGTAAAAGTATTAAGAGAACCCTCACACAAAGTTGTTGGTCCAGATATTGTTACAACAGGAGTTACAGTTATATCTGGTGTTAAAGTATAAGTACTTATACAACCAGTAATAGTATCTTCAATTGTAATCAAAAAATCAGGATCTAATAAATCAAAATCTAGTGGTAATGAGTTTAACCAAACAGAATTTGTGTTAGAAGACATTGGATAATCATTACCATTATAGGTAGCGGTACCAATAAATGTTCCTAAATAAGTTGTATTAACAGTTAAATCATCAATTAATGAATAATCATAAGATGATGTTCCAGTATTATAAGAAGCGCATATCATACCTGGGTTAGAAGCACCAACTGCTATTTCTGGACAATTACAATTAATAATTATTGTTGCATCTGTTGTACACGAACCATTAGTAGCTCTAATAATTAATGTTTCTGATGTATCTGTTTCAATAAAATAATTACCAGATGAACCAGATATTGTTCCAGTTCCACTTGTAATTGTTAATGCAGCAACAGATGGAGTTATAGTAACAGCTGTTGAAGCAGTACCAGCAATCAAATCACAAACTGTAGAACCAATCGTTATATTTGGTTTTTGCAATATTGTTATGGAATGTGATATTCCTGGATCAACTGCACAACTTCCAGCAACTGAAACAGATGTTACATCTACTGAAAATGTACCGGAATTTGGATAAACAATTGAGTAATTAACTATTCCACCATTTCCAATTACTAAATTAATAGGAGCACCGAATCCAAAATTAACAGTTATAGAAGCACCAGCTGTACCAGTAAATACAAATGGTACTGATGTACCTTCACAAGCTGTTGCAGCAGCAGTAATAGCTGTAACGGTAGGAGTAGTTACTACATTTAATGTAGAATTTACACCAGTTAAAGTTACACCATTATAAGTTAATATTTCATAATTACCATCGGCAGATACAGTTTGTTCCCAAACACCATTACTATCTAATACAAATGTTGTTGTAGATAAATTAGGATATTGTAGAACAACAGTTGCTCCTGGATCTCCTTCAACTCTTAAATTAGAATTTTGACCAGTACAAATTAAAGTAGGATTATTTGTTATTACTATATCAGTACAAGAACCTACAGTTACTTCAATTATTTCTTCGCAACCGTTTTCATCAATTACTTTAGCTTCATATATACCTATTTGTGTTGCAGTATAGGTATTTTCAGCTAATAATGCACCATCAATATAATACTCTAAATAACCATATCCATTGGTTGCAGTTAAAGTAATTGTTACTGGATTAGAGTTACAAATTTTACCATTATTGTTCATTGATGCAGATAAGACAAGAGCATCGCAACAATCTACAGGTATATCTAAATATTGTAAACAACCATCACTAAATTCGAGTTTAATTGTTACAGTACTACCTTTACCAACATTTATAATTTTAACAGTTCCAGAAGAAGCAGTATATTCATTATAATTTGATGTATTAGTTGCTTTTACAATTGTTACACCAGGAGCTACAACTTGAGGAAATACAATATCGGCATAATTACCTAACTTACAATCAATTGTATAAGTAGGATTTTTTTGAGCAGATTCATAAGTTTGTTCAAATATAACACAAGTTTCATCATGAGAATGTGTTATTTTAATTTTATTTACACCAGTAGGAAAAGTTTTAATATATGCTCCTACATCTTGTGGTAATAAATTAGCTTGGAATATATCATTAACATAAAGTTTATAATACACTTGAGCATCAGCAGGATAACTACATCCAATTAATAATTGTGATAAATCTTTATTGACTGCACAATTTGGTTGTATTGGATCTACTTGTAATTTAGTATTACATTCAGTAAGAGTAACAACAGGTGTAATATTTTCACAAACAATTGCGTTGCTAACTAATTTAGATTTATTTGAACCACAACCACAATCGTTTGTAATCAAATAATTATATCCACTATAAAAACCAAATTCAGGAGATGTGAGTGGATATTTACCAGGATCAGTAACACAACCAGGTCCATATAAAATATCTTTATGAACTCCATTTATTTTAGGAACATATATTTTTCTAAATATATCGTTATTAGTAAAATTAGAAGTTTTACTTCTTTTATAAATAAATAAAGGATTTCTTGTTCCTTCTGTTTGATATTTATCTAAACTTAAAGAAGTATTAAATATACTATTAAAAGTATTTTCATCGGGATTTAAAGATCCAGCACTAAAGTTAAGTTCAGCAATAGTTTTAGTTCCATAATTACAAGCATTAGGAAATGCTAAATTAGAATATTTAACTACAATTTTAATATTGGTTAAAAAAGTATATAAACCTCTATAATTTCCAGAAATAGGTGCTTGAGCTAATTCAACAGTTTTTAATATAACATTATTAAATGTTACTTCACTTAAATTAGCAATAGTAGAATTAATACTAGCTAAAGTAGATGTTGTTGCGGTTCCTAAAATACCTATAGAAGTTTCTGTTCTATAAGTACCAATTACTTCTAAAGTATAAATACCAGAAGAAGGTTTTTCATTATGTGCTACATTAATATTAGAAGTATCACTTAATAAAGGAAGTTGGTTAAATCCTGCAAACGTTGTTGCTAATCCTTTACGTAATTGATATTTAAAATTAGATCTTAATTGTATACTATGAACATATCCATTTCTTTGAAGATTCAGAGTAGGTGTATTAGAACCAGGATTTTGATATAATATAGTCGGTGTAGCTAAACCATTTGATAAACTACCCATTAATATGGGACAAGCACACGGTTGATCTGTTACTAAAGTTGATTCTAAAGTACAACCTTTAACTTCAACTTTAAAAGTATCTTTACAAGTTTTATTATTACACCCGGGAGTAATAGCTTGTTCTTCTGGAGTTAACCATGAACAAGGTATACAACCTCCTAAATAACAACCACAACCCTCACCACATTCATCAGAAGAACATGTTACGTTTGCACAATTATTTGGTTCGCAACCTCTACCAGTAGGATCTTCATCACAATCTGTACAAATTTTAGTACTATCTGGACATCCACAATTTAAACCTGTACAATCAAACGCATTATCACAAGGTTTATCTCCACAAGGTGAATATACACAATCATCAAGTTCGGGATCGCATATATAATTTTCTGGACATATTACTGTAACCCAACCATCATCAGTACATCTTTTACAAGGTGCTGCACCTTCTGGTGGACAAGGATCTATAATACATTTTTTAGATAATGGATCCCATATAAAACCAGGACAACAAGTACATTCATTACTTCCATTACAACAATTTTTACCATCAGTTCTAGAAGCGCAATCTGTATCGTTTACACAATCTACACATCCTTTAATAGGATCGCAACCACCATCACAAATAACAGGAACTATACTTCCATTTTCACATTTTTCACAAGCAGTAAGTACAGTATTCTCATCACATTCTACACATTTAGTTCCATTCCAATGAGTACCTTGAGGACAAACACAATTACCATATAAACATATACGACCTCCTGTACAAGGATGAGTTTCATCACATTGTACACAATCGTCATTTATACAAAATTCATCTATCGCACATAATGATTGACATATATTTAAAGAGTTACAATCTTCGCACTCAGCACATTGGGTTTTATCTGTACAAAAACATTTTTTAAAATGTATAGGTTCACAATTAGTACATTCATCCCCAAAAATAACCCATCCTTCTATACATGCAGTACCTGTACAATTTTCAAGTAAGGTAACTGTAATTGTATTGGTTATAGGATTATAAGTACAAGGTGAATCTAAACATGTATCATTTTGCTGAACCCAAGCTATTTCTCTTGGTTTAGCAGTAATACCATTAACTAATCCAGTTAGTTGTATTTCATATGTAATATTTGCCATCTAATATTAAGTTTTTAATATTGCTATTTATTTTATAATCGTTTAATTGTTTAGTTAATAGTATTAAACTATTTTTATCCTTATTAATTACTACTTCTTTAAATTTTAATTCATCTGGTAGTATATATGAATATATTGGCGAAATTAATTTAATAATTCCTTTAGAATCAATTTCAAACTTTAAACCATGTTTATAAGTGTTCGAAATCATTTCGTAAGAATAATTATTATTTGTTAAAATAATATATTCTTTTTTTGTTAAGTTACAATTAGGAAAACTTTCTATAAGTAATTTATAATCTGTTTCGCACTCTTCTTTTGTTCTATTTATTTTAATATTTAAATCACAAAGTTTTTGTTGTAAAGATATAGTAGTTAAAATATCACAATTTAACGTATTTCTTACAATATCAAATGCTAAATTGCACATTAAATCTGTTTTGGTTATATCAATTTGTAATTGATATTTTGTACAAATTTTATAAGCAATTTTTTCCCATCGTTTTCTGTTAACGCAATTAGGATTATTAATTTCCCAATTTTCTTTATATTCATCATTAACAATAACTTCGTTAACTTTATTTTTACAATCGTAAGTAAGTTTTAAAATATTATCGTTAAAAATTTTAAGTTCCACTTTAGATAAACAACTTGAATCAGCATTATTTAATAGCATTAATGCAATATCCTTACTATTATTATAAGGTATTTTATATTCTAAATTATTTCTATTAAATTTAGATAATTCGTTTAATTTGTTATTAATCACAATAAAACTTTTAATAATATTGCTGCTAAAGCTATTGTTCCTGCACCATAAGTTCGAAGTTTCCAATTAGCAGCTTTTAACTGTAAATCTTTATTTTCAACTATTAATTGAGTATTACTTTCTTGAAGATCAATAACTTTAGCATTTAATACTCTAAATTTATCACTTGCTAATTTTTCTTGTTTTTGATTTTCAATATCTTTTTGAGAATATATAGCGTTTATTTGAGTTAATTCAAAAATAACACTATCTCTTTTATATACTTGATCTGTTAAAAAATCTACATATTGAGTACAATTTTTTCGAGATTCTGATATTTTTCGTAATTCATTTTCTTGCTTATTTGAAAAAACAAATTCTAATTCATTATTACGAATTTGAGCATACGGATATTTAGTAGTTAAACTCTCTTGTCCAATACTCAATTCGCTGAGTAGTAGTAAGAGAATCATTACTAAGCTTTTTAATAAGTATTTCATCATCCTTTTTTAATTTGTTTCTATCAACTTTATATATTCTTTTATATAAATCTTTTACATTACTTTTTCTTTCTAAAATTTGTTGTTTTAAAAGCTCTTCGGTTTCTTTACTTTTTTCTAATTCAACATTTAAAGAATCAATTTTTTCATAAGCGGGTTTCATAATTATTTGTTTAATATCTTTATCACACCCATTAAAAAAAAATGTAAATCCTATAAATAATATAAAACCTATAATTATATAGTTTTTATATTTATTATAAAATTTTTTTATTTTATTTATTATATTTTTCATATTAAAACTCCTCGTTCATAATAAAGAGTAATATGAATTTCAGTATTTTCATCTACTCTATTTGCAGTATCAGAATCGATTTCTACCATAAATCCAAGTAAAGCGGTATTAGCAAGAGGATCAACAGCACTTCCTGTTTTTAATGGTAAATAAGGTTCTGCTTTATATCTAACTCCAGAAGATGATATTGTTATTGTATCTGCTGAACCTGTAAATGTAGCTAAACTCTCACCATTTATATGACGTAACTTCAAAATAACATTACCACCAAAATCTGGACCAACTAAATTTTTAGCTACTACTGTCCACTCTTTTAACCAGTACCATTGACCAGACCAATTATCTTCGTAATTTGCTATAAAATCAGGTATTACAAAATTTGAAGTTGCAGTAGTAGGATCGCCGCCATTTAAATGTGTTAATAAAATCGGTAATGATTCAGAATGCATTAAATCTAATTGATAAAATGCTCCTTCTGGTAAAGTTGTAGGTGATAATGTAATAGCAGTTTGAATACCTTCTTCATTAACATGAAAAGGATTACCATCTACATCATATGTTATTCCACAAATACTTTCTTTTATAGTATTGGTAGTTCCTGCTAATTTAGTAATAGTTGCAATAGTTTTACCACCAAGTTGAGTATCTATTATTGATATATCAGGTAAAGTTACATTTTGTACTGGACCAGAACTAGGAGTTAAACTCAATGTTAATCCACTTCTGCTTAAAGTATAAGTTGTATTAGTATCCGCAGGTAATGTTACTGTTGAAATTATATTAAGAGCATTATCAAGTAATCTTATTTGATTACCTACTAATGTTAAAGTATATGTAGTATTTGTATCTACAAAAGAAGATAAATCTATTGTTCCATTAAACCCTCCATTAATACCAGTAAAGATAAGATCGCTACCATCTAATTCAACTAAGGTTATAGATCCATCTGCTCCTCCAGAAGATGGAACCGCATATGAAGAAACTGTTCCTGTTAAATTATTTGTAAGATATACTGTAGATCCTGAACCGCTTAGTGTATAAGTAGGCATCATGATATTACTTACAATAGTTGTTCCATTTTTAATTAATCTTAAATAATTACCAACTATTGAAATAGTATACGTATCAAAAGCATCATCTGGTAAATCTACAAAACTGATTATTGTACCAACAATATCTGTTAATTGTATTTGATGACCATCTAAATTAAGTCGATACTCTGTATTTGGTATAACTACAGAATTACCTTGAGTTATTGATAAAGTATGAGTACTTATTTCATACGATAATAATTGTGGATCTGGTAAACAAGTAGTTAAATCATCACAAGCAATATCATAAGTAATTTCCCAAACTCCACTATTGTTTTCTAATAAACTATCAACATCTGCAAATCCTTCCCAACTAACTCTTAATAACTGTGTATAATCTACAATTTCTACTTCTAATTCTAAAGTTACAACTTCATTTAATGCTAATGAACCAATTGTCCAAACAGTACCATTAAAAATTCCTTTAGATGCGGAATGATTACTATATATAACTCCGTCACCATATGAAAAATTTACAAAAGTATTAGTACTAGCAGCATACCTACTAGTAAAAGTAATTATTTTTGTAAATTTTTGACCGTTTTCTATTAATTTTAACATTACATTTTATGATTTAATATAAATGCTGCACCTCCTGTTGTAGGATCTAAAAATTGATCAGTAGAAGTTCCAGCACTGTTTGTTATATTATATAAAAATCTAACTTTAGTTGTACCATAAAACCAACTATAAAAAGTTTGACTTGTATTGGTAGGTCTAGTTATAGTTGTTATTTTTTGTGAATTATTTATATAAAGTAATGACTCATTATTTGGTTTATATATAATTGTAGAACCTGATAATTCTGATATGTGTCTACCAATATTTTCATAAATATTTGTATTTTTATACTTTATATATACATCATAAACTGCTATTTTAATAATAGGTTGAATTACTCCTCCTACACCATTTGGTACAGAATATTGAACTGTAGTTTCACTTGATCCAAATCTAACTAATTTTATAGAGTCAATTAAATTTTTATTATAACTTACTTGTTTTCTTATTTGTGAATATATATTTTGATTATCTGAACTTACAGAAGATTTAAAAAATATTGGAAAATTGAATTCTCCACTTCTTAATGTTACATCTAAATAACGAAAAGAATTATCTTTATCTTCTCCATTCGTAATAATAGTAGAATTATTTACAATAGTATCTTCATTTTCAGAAGAACTTTCTACATCTTTTTGACAAGATATTAAAAACGCCATTAATATTGTTAAAGCAATTATTATTTTTTTCATTTTACTTTATAATTTGGACAACTTTTATACACTTTTGGAAATTGATTATGACCTTTAACAATCGCATTTGGAGCAAAAGTTTTAATATCTTTAACTAAAGAATCTATTAAAAATTTTTGTCGTTCGCTTCTAGTATCTAATCCAATTATCCATTTCTTCTTTTTATAATCATATATTCTACCTCCTTCGATTGCTATACTAATTGTTCTAGAGTTATGATTAGCTACTCCCCAAACAACTTCACTTTTTTGTATAACAGAATCACGATTTATAGGACGCAATTTTAATACTCTATCATAACTAACTAAATAATTATATCCTACCATATAAGATCCAGGATATTTTATATTATAAAAGAAATCTTTCCAAAATTGCTCTGTACTATTTTTTTCAGGTTTTCTAGAATCTGTTATATGTATAGCTATATTTTCAATTTTTTTTGGGACATATGGTAAATCAAAAGTTTTTGTTTTTAAAAACAAACTATCCTCTTCTGATAAAGTATCTAAACAATTTTCCATATTTAATCCCATATCGCTAATTTCAATTTTAATTTTATCATTAGCACCTGCTTTTACAAATATAAAATTTCCACTTTTTTTTGTAAAAACAACAATTCCTACAACAATTGTAATTACTAGTAATAAAGCTAACCGCTCTTTACCATATTCAATAAGTTTATCAAATGTATTTTTTATAAAATCTAAATTCATATATTACTAACACTTAAACCAAAACATTCTCTTAAAAAAGAAGTATTTTGAATAATAAAATTAACTCTATCTAATTGTTTATCGGTTAAACAATTCCTACAAGAAGAAGGAATATAACTCATAATATTACACTCATAATTTTCAGGGTTATCTGGAGGAAGTATATCTGGACCAGAATATTTACATTCTTCTGAAACATATTCTTCTGCATTAAAAGCTTTTGTATCACATACTAAATCTCCAGAATATATTGTATATCCATTAGTAGAATCTGGTTGATGAACGTGCAATAAACCTAAACAATGTAACATTTCGTGAGCTAATGTTGAAGTATTTAAAAAAGCACTTCTAATCGCAATAGATCTTGAAGGTATATCAGCAGCATCTCCTTTTACATTCTTTTTATAAGAAGGCATTCTTGGTTGATCCATTGAATAAATATATACATTAAATACATTATCTTTATTTAATAATTGTGCATGATATAAAAAACTTTGCATATCGTGTCCAAATGGTAAATAACATGATTCAATTGTATCTATTTCAAATTGTTTATTTGTTGCGTATAAAAGCTTATTTAATAAATCTAAAGAATTTAAAATGTAATTTGTATCAATTACAGATAATGAATCTTTAAATATTACAAAACGAAGTTTAGCTTTTAAAATACCTTCCATTTCTTTCTTAGGATCATCCATTGTATAAGAAGTAGCGCAATCTTCTGTATTACGTGGCGAATCTTGTTTAGCACAAGAAATTAAAAGCAAAAATAATAGAAATAATTTAAATATTTTCATAAAATAGAAAAAATATATTAATAAAATAGATTATGAAATTATAATTGGTTCACTTATTATATTATCACTTGTTGGAGTTTCTCCACCTCCTGTACCGGAAACAACTGTAACTGTAATATTACCAGATCCTGCTAAAGTATCAATTAATACCGCTCCTACCCAAATTGTTTGTTTAGGTTCTAAAATAACTCCAGTATTACTAGTAAATCTCCATCTAGTAGCTTGTTCTAAAATTGTAAAATCTAAATTATTAGTAAAATAAGAAGCATCTAACCCTGGAACACTCGATATTCCAGTATTAGTATCAATATTTGCTATAGGAGCTAATTTTGCTATATAAAATTGAAAAGGTGCTGTTGTTGGAACATCACTTACATTTGTAACCCCTACTACAAAAGGTAAATTTGTGCCTGCATTTATAATAAAATCAAAATTAGGATTTATTCTTGGTTTTAAATTTAAAGTATTAATATATACATTTTCAATTTCAAGTAAAACATAATTACTGCCACCTTCTACAAAAATAGAAACTATATCCGTATAATATATAATATCTCCTAAAGTATAAGGATTTCCATTTATTGAAATAGTATAATTAGTAGGATAATTAAAAATTATTGAATTTATTTTAAAATTATATTCAGCAGTGAAAGTAATAAGGTCAGTACCAGCATCAGGAAAAATTAAACTTTTTTCCATAACTTGTTGAGATATTTCTAACCAATTGCTTCCATTTGACCAATATAATTTACCATCAAATGCTCTTATATAACCAGAATTACGAGTAGGATCTCCTAAATCGGTTGTTGTACATATTTTTACACAATTTCCCATATATATTAATTTTAAAATTCTTGTACTGAAAGCGCACCAAATATTGCACTCACACCTGAAATAGTTGTATTGGAAAACGTTTGACCGTAATCAGTTGAATAAAAATATTTACCGTTAACAGTGTCAGATGCAATAACTATATATTTTCCTGATTTACTCATTGATAAAGAATATCCATAAGAGGTAGCACCTAAAGTTCTTTTATTCCAAGTAACCCCTCCATCATTACTTACGTAAATATGATTATGAGTTGCTCCTGGCCATATCACTATATGTTTTCCGTCATCAGATCCATCCATAGTAGCTGCTCCAGTTTGGATACCAGAACCAGATTCTACTGTAACAGTAGTCCAAGAAGTACCATCGTTAGTTGAGTAAGCTGCAACTGTATTACTTGCATTTGTATACTGCATTATCCATACTTTGCTACCATCTCTCGTCATGTATGAATCGGAAGCAGTCCAAGGTATTGTTTTATTAGTTATAGTACTTACATTAGTTATTAACCCCCCTTTTGCTACAGAACCACTAACAAAAAATCCCTTAGTTCCATCATTATTATATGATAATCCTCTTGGTAATGCAAAACTTGGGTTAATACTTCCCCAAGTTGCTCCTGCATCAGAACTATAATAATATGAAGGAGAAGCATGGGTACGAAGAACCCCCATAACATTACCATTATAACTTATATTAGCTCCTAATCCGTGAGTAGTATTTCCTGTTGTGGGATGATTCCAAGTATTACCACCATCTGTTGAATACCAAATAATATGATCTGTACTTGCACTATTAAGTACACAAACCATATTATTAGGTTTTGCAGAAGATATTTTTAAATTTCTTAATCCTGTAAAACTTACATCAGTAGCAGCACTACCAGTAGCATCTAAAGAACTATTAAAATTCGTTCTAATTTTAGATGTTGGTGCAGTTGTATTAGGTATCCCTACAACATAAACATTACTATTTAATTGCCCCCAGTATTTACTACTTTGATACATTACACATTTTTAATTGCTGTTCCATAAATTTCCCAAGTTGGAGTACTACTTACTTGAACATATTCATATACAATAGTCCACGTTTGATTTGCAGCAAAATATGGAGTTGATCCTCTCCAAACGATTCCACCAGGTTGAGTAATGGTAGGAACTGTAGCTCCTATTTTAAATATAAGTATATACTCGTTAACTTTACCAGTTGTTTGTGTATTTAATGCAACAGTGAAGCTATGAGCATTTGTTAAGCTTGTTGTTAAAAATAATTCTTCGCTTCTATTTAAAGTAATGGTTCCACTACTTGATGCACTTACTGCTGCATCATATTCAGGAGATCCTCCACTAGCTGAAATTAATGTTTCTATTTCATCTTTACGTAATAAATCAGAAGCTCCAACACTATATCCATCTCTATTTATAATTTTAGAACTTGTAGCAGTAAAAGAACTTTGACCACTTCCAGTATTGAATAATCCTACATAATTTCCAGATATGTCGGTTGCATTACTAGAAGCATCTTCAACATAAACTCCTCCACCAAATACTTGAGTAATAGCAGATGTTCCAAAAGTTTTTATACCTAAAACAGTTTGATCTGTTGTAGTTTTTACAACGCCAGTTGCCGCAACAGTTAAATCATTTCCAGTACGAGTAATATCAATACTATCTCCTTCAGTAAAAGTAACATCACTACCAGTTGAAGATTCAAGAGTAAATGGGCCAGAACCACTAAAAGTTAGATTAGTAGTTCCTCCCCCTGTTGCGGCTATTTCAAGATCATTACCCGTTCTTGTTAAAGTTATGTTAGAGCCAGCACTAAAAGTTACGTCAGTTCCACTATCCGAAGCTAATGTATAAGGTGAAGATGCTCCTGTAAAAGTTAAATTAGCTCCACCTCCACCACCAGTACCTAATGCGTTCCAAGCTGTTCCATCCCAAACTTGAACTTCGCTTTGTGTTGTATTCCAAATTGTTTTACCTACATCTGTTGTTGAATTCAAAGATATAGTAGATAATTCAGTATCAGTATAATGTGGTAAATGAATATTTTTATTTACATTTGTAGATTCTTCAATTAATCTTATCGAACTATCAGAAGATATTGGTATTGTAAAACTTGGTGAATTACCAATTATAGAACCAGTTTGTAAATATATACCATTGTGTAGTAATGCAGATATAGTTAAATTTGCATTTCCTGAAGCTGAATCTGTATTCAACAATCGTACGTATAGAGGATAACTTTTTGCGGTTCCTCCATAAACATTTCTATAAATTATCCGAGTTGTTTCTACTGTAGATTGAATCCATGCACTATTAGTTTCTTCTAATTTACCATTTATTTCAACATAAGGTGTAGTTGAGTAATCTACAATTTCAAAATAAACTGTTGGTTCTAATTTTGTTATTCTTATATATTGCTGTAAATATGAAGAATAATTTGCTGATGTTAAAGAATTTAAAGTTATTTTAGCATATATAGGACTATTAGTATATGATACTGCATTAGAAAATTCAACATGAGGATATGTAGTTGATCCACCAAAATTAGTATTATTTAATAATACCCAACCTTCTTTAGTAGATATATATGATAAATTTCTTTTATCTTCAGTAGCTATTAATCCATAAGGATGTAATACTGGATTATGAGTAGGTAAATTTCTTACATTTATTTCATAAAATGAAGTTCTTTCTTTTATATTTATTTGATAAACTTTACTATTAATTACTCTATAAACTGCAAAAGGATTTTCAGGAGAAGATATATCTGTTATTTCTCCACTTATTATACTTGCTGTATTTGTTACAGTAGATGTAGTTGTAGTTGAACTATTGTTTGTATAAGTACATGCAAAAGTAACTGCTGGACTACTTGAATTATAACTTGTTTGCCAAAATTTTATTATACAAGTTATATTTGTATATAAAATCATTAATTCAATAGCTACTCCTTCACTAATAAAAGCTTGATAAATCGCATCATGTAAACTATATAGATCAGCATCAGTTAAAGGAAATCCAGAAGCATCTTGCATTGGAATTGCTATTCCATATGAATTTCCATTGATAATAACATTATCTAAAGTTGCTTGATCTGACCCACTTATAGTTAAACTTCTACTTGATGTAGGAAAACTATATTCTTCTGGTTTTAGTACTATATCTCTTACATATACAATTGTGGAGTTATATAATTGTTCTATAGTTAAATTAGAATCTACCCAAGTTTGTACTTCTGAAAGTGTAGGATTATCTACATCTGAAAAAGCAGTAGATGGTATTTCAATAACAGTATTATTACCTTCTATGTAATCATATGGTATTTTATCACCAGAAGCAATTTCTTTTTGCTTTCCAGAATAATTAACAATTGGTAGTTTATTTTCCACTTATTTTAATCTAAATAATATATTAAAGTATTTAGGTTCAAATTCTATAGGTTCACTTTCTCTTGTTATGACATATATTTTATTATCTTGCTCTATCATAGTATAATAAATACCTTTTACAAATTTAAATTTATCTTTAAACCATCTTTCCCAAGGAAAAAGAGGTTCTCCATTATTATTTGAAACACATTTAACTAATTTACCTAGAGCCATATTAATATTACGCTAATTCATAATAATCTTGATTACTAAAAACCATAGCTGTTGTACTTTCTGCACAACCTAATCGTTGAATTAATTGTCCAGTACCACTTGGAGCAGTTTCTGTAACTGCACCTGGAGTAGTTGATAACCATTGTTCAGCAGCTACAGTTCTTCCAGTTAGTGCTGTATTTTTATTAGAAATACCATAAACTGTAGCATTTGCAGGAGAAGTTACTCCCGCTAATACAAAACCTACTGCCCATTTAGCGTTTGAAGAAGCATCTGCTTTTCTAGCTTTAATACCAGAAGAGTTATGAAAATTTACAAAATCTCCCGCAGTTAAATTTTCAGAAGTTGCTACAACAGACACCTCTGCTCCAACACCTGCTGGCATTAACGATATATCGAGTTTACCATCACTTCCCAATGCTACAATTTTACCAGCATCAGCAACCCCAACAGAACTTACAAGTGCTTCAAGTTCTACAATTTTACCAGCTAAGTTTCTTAAATATTTATTTGCCATTTTGTTTTATATTAAAATATAATCTGAATAATTTACTATGTTTATTGTATCATTATCAACCCCTACTCCAACTTGTTTGCAAAAACCCGTAATTGGTGGAGTATTAGATAAATATCCTGTAGAAGATATATAATATCCAATCCCTGGAATCCATCCTGAACCTAATACTTGTGTTTTACCAGAAACTACCACATCTACGGGATCCGTAGCTAATGCAGCGTTAGAAGCTATTCCTACATATTGATACCAATGATTTGAATCTGTTATATCCATTGGATAAACTAACCCATCTGTATCCATTATTACTGCTTTTCCACCATTAATTACTGTTCCAGCAATATATGTACTAACTACAGTTTCTCCAGAAGATGAAGACCCAGTAATTGTTATTGTATTACCCGTTCTAGTTGCAGTTAAACCTGCACCAAAATCTATTGTATCTACATCTCCAGAAGTTCCTAAATTAATAGTATCATCTTGAAATTGTATATTATCTTGTTTTGTAGACCATTTAAAATAATTAGCTAAAGTATTAGGAGATATAAATTTATCTACTAAAAAACCCGCATCAGTTTCTATTTGAGAAGCATTTATTGGAAACTCTCCTCCATAAATCCATTCTACTCCATTCGAATAGTATAAACCTTTAGCGTAGAATGTTCCTCCTAAACTTCCAGGCAACCATTTAGTTCCTTGATTTTGTTCTACAAAATAAAATTCACCATTAGTTGTAGTCGGATCTGGTAAATTACTATATTGAGTTACAACTTGTAAAGTAGTAGATAAACCAGATGTAGTATATGTTACCCAAGAATCACCATCCCAAAAATATATTTTATTATCATATATTACAGATTGTCCATTACAACCTGTTGTAGGTAATTGAGTAACAAAGCACGTTTTATTTTGTTTAAGTGCTTTTTGTATTTTTAATATTTCTTTTAATATATTAACTTGATTACTCATTAATAATATACTCTTATTACTACATCATTATCAATTTCATCAACTAAACCATTAGTAGTAAAATCTAAATTATGCTGATCTACTCTAGTAGTTATAGCAATATCTTCACTAGTTGCTCCATGACCTCCTTTTAATAATAAAACTTTACTTGTAAAAAACGTATTATTACCTAATAAATTAAATTGACCAGGACCAACAAAATTTAAATCCAAATCTCCTAAATAGTTAAGAGATCCTCTATTATATGGAAGAGCAATATAACCAGTTGCGTAACCTAATGGAGTACTTATAGGTATAGATGAATATATTAATTTACCTGCCCATTCTTTATAACCTAAAGAACGTTCTAAATCATAACCTTCTACTCCTCTTAAAGAATATCTATTTCTTAATCCATGTAAAACACTACCTTCAACTTCATGAGTTATTTCCCATTCAATTTTTTCACAATTATTTACTGGACCAAGAATATAAAAAGTTAAAGCTACTTCTGCAATAGTTAATGCTGGTAAAGTAGGTATTCTCCAAACTAAATGATTATAATAAGTTCCAGCACATGCATTATCAACTACTGAAAATGATGATAAGTTTCCTTCCTGATCTTCACCTAACGATACTGTACCATATGTTGGTACAGCCGTTTTTAATCCTATATTATCAGGTATTATAAAATCAACTCTTATATCTTCTTGAATATCTGTAGTGATATTATTTACACTTGCATATACTACAAAACTTTTACACTCATAAAATACCGAAATAGAAGAACATCCTAAACAATCTTCTATTTCATTACAATTTATTGGTACAATATTATAATTTTGTGTATTATTACTTGGTATTAGATCTGGATCAACATTAATTGAAGATATTGTCCATGATATATTAATTTCATCACCTATATAAATATCACTATCGGCTGCTATAAAATAAAAAGTAGCCTCTAATGTTGTAGAAGCAGAAATAGTTCCTACCTCCCAAATATTATTTTCAATATCAAATGTTCCTTGGGGTAAATCAGAACCGCTATATCTTAATCCTTGGGGAACTGTAAATGTAATAATAACATTTTCCACATTAGAAATAGTAGAATTATTCCCTGCGGTAACAGGAACTTCGATTACCTTACCGTTATAAAAAGTAGTAAGACCCATTTAGGTTAAAATTATTAAGTAAATAAATCGGGATCTCCTGAATTAGTAAATAAATCTGGAGGTAATGGTTCGCATAATCCTGTACATTTATTACATATTTCTCCACTATCGCATGTAACAGGTAAGCATTCGTTTTTATAAACAATTATAATAGTACCTGTATTAGATTGATTACCACATTTAATTCGATATTTAATTATACCCTCTTCGTAATCATTATTTTCAGGTGTAAAAGTTATATTATTTTCTGTTATAGAAACATTACTTACATTTAAAGTACTAGTTATTGAATAATAAACAGTATTAGTTCCACAAACTGTTATTATAGAAGATAAATCTATAGTACTAACTCCAGCACATGCGGTAACATTTGTTACCAGCATGTTAGGAGCATATATACAGTTTCCAGTATTACATGGAACTGGTGGGGGGGAAGTTATTATACATTGACAAATTCCCATAGCATTATACAACGTTTATTGTACAAGTAGCAGTTTTTTCACCATTAGTAGTTGTGAACGTAATAACAGCAGCTCCAACATCTACACCAGTAACTAAACCAGTAGACGAATTAACCGTAGCTATTAATGGTGCTGATGAAGACCAAGTACCTGTTTGTTGAGCTGATAATGGTAATATTACAACTCCTAAATCAACAGTGTCGGAAATATCAATTGTGCTAGTAGGACAATTTGTTATAGTTACTGTTGATGGTGCGATTAGAGGATTTTCTTTAAACGCTTTTATCGCAGCTTTAGCAGCAGCAACGGTAGAATAAACAGGTGCACCATCTACAAAATACATTGCAATAGGAACACTATCACCAGTAACTGAATCATAATTTCTTAAAATTAACATGCCATTGCAACAATCTATTGTACAATCGCAAGCATCCATTAAGGGTATTTCAGTAACTTTTACTTTTTCTTTACCATTATATTTGGAAGCAGTTCCTTCCGTTAGATATAATGTATGTTTATTTAATTTTGCCATTTTAACATTTACAGTTTAATTTTTTAAGTACTTTTTCTATTAGTTCATAATTTTTACTAGCTTCTGTAATATTACAAACTCTTGCATTACTTTTTATATATTCCATTAATGTAAATACAGGTAATGCTTTTTCTTTATACTCTTCTACTGGAAGTTGTACTAATAATTTAGTATATGAACAAGTTATATGTTGTAATATAGCTTCACATCTAGAGAAGATTTCTCCACAACTTTCTACTTCGAATGTATAAATTCCATCGGGACCACATTCACCAGAAGATGGTAAATCACAATATTTTATAATTGTACTCCCACCAATAGTAAATGTTATTTGTTTTTCTTTATTACCATTAATAATTTTTAGAGTATGAGTTGTTAATGGTGTATTATACTCAGGAGTTACCCACTCAGATTTATCAATGAATAAAATATAATCTTTTTTATATTCAATGATAAAATTAAAATTATTATTAGCTATACAAGAGCAACTCATTAATATCTTCTATTTAAAAAATTTACCCCTCACTATGTTACCAGGGAGTGAGGGGAATAAGATTAAAGTACTTGACCGTTAGCGTTAGGGTACTCTGCTTGATTTACACTTGTATTAGCGTTAAGAGTTCTTTCAGTTTGATCTTGATCGCTAGCACAAGTTACAGTTTTAAATACATGTCCTTTTGCGGAAACTATCCAAGGATTTATAATAGCTTCTACATCTGTTTTAATAGTAGAGTTACTATTAGGTAACAATAATGTAGTAGTTAATCTAAAAGAGTTCAAATGTCCATGAGAAATTTGATCTTTATTAGCTCTAGAATGTTCAAAATTAATTACACAAAAACCTTCAGTAACATTTTCTAACATACCTTTAGTCATACCAACTACTCTAGATTTTTGATGTAAAGTACCGTATGTATCAGAATTTCTTTCATTCCATCCCCAAACATCTGGTGCGTTAGCGGAAGTATCTTGAGATACCACATCGTGTAACAGTTGATAACCAATATTTTGAGGAAGAGTATAATCTTGTTTTGTAAATACATACAATGAACCAAAATTATCATTCCAGTAAGAAGTTGTAGCTCTGATATCAGTATAAAGAGTTTTCTTATATGAATCAGGAGTTTCAGCATATTTTTCAATCCTAATTGGTTTAGGAACTACTCTCAAGAAACAAGAAGGAGTTATTGTAGTTGCATCATCACAACCTTGACATTGACCTTTAATAGTAATTTCGTGAGTTGGTAAACCAGTAGCACAAGGTGTAATAGGATCTAAATCACCATCTAATAAAGAAACAGTTTTACAACTATTTATTAATATTTTTACACCATCACAACAAGGTTTTGCAGAACCTATAAAAGTTGAAGCATTAACTGCATAACCTGTAGAGTTTTCTCCAAATGCTTTATTAATTTGATTTACAATATTATCTACTTCATTAACTGATACATAATCAGTATCTACAGCTGTATAATTAAATTGAGTAGTAACTCCATCAATTATAATACCACCTATACTTCCGATTCTATTACAAGATGCACAAGTAGAGCTAGATGATGCAAAACAAAATTCATAATCGTTTGCTAAAAGAGGATAAACATGGAAAGGTTTTTCATCTTTTTGATATTTTTGAATACGATTAAGTATTGCGGGTTGTTTTTTATAAGAGTTATTATAATCTTTAGCATTAAATCGATTTGCTATACCGCAAGCTACTTGTGTACATTCTGCTGTATTATCACAATCGGTTGTACAAGTTGTTTTAGGTATTACAAAAGTTTCGGTCCATCTTTCAAAATCATTATATTTATAATGACCCTCAGTATGATCTGTTCTAGCTTCTATTGTTAAAGTATAAGATGTTTCAGTTTCTAAACCACAAGGTATACCTATATCTAATATTTTAATTTGTCCACAAGAAGGAGGATCTGCGGTAACTGCTGATAAATTAAATCCATCAATAAAATCGCCTGCTGGTTTTCTTAAAGTATCTACAATACCATCCCCATCAGCATCTATTGCTTGTGCAATTACTAATTTAGGAACAGTATCTACTGTTACACCAGGTCCAACGGTTACACCCGTAGCGTAATCGTAAATTAAAATTTGATTTGGTTTAAAAAGCGGATTTAATCCATAAAAACCATCAGCTTTTTCAATAAAAACTGCTCGAGAAGCTGTTGCTACACCTAATGTTTTGTCAGCAACAATGTACCTCTTAATAACTGTTTTACTCATTGTTTTTGTTAAGTTTTATTATAAAATGTTTTATTTACATAAATGCTTTATCAGAAAATAATATGGTATCTAAATTAACTTTATAATTTTCATCCATATCTCTACGTATTAACATTACTGCTAAATCTTCAATTTTTCTTCTAACACTATCATTATCAATTTCTAAATGTTTATCTTCCGTTATTGTTGAACCATCGGATTTTACATATACTTTATTTGGAGCTCCTGATACATTTGCTACATCGGGTATATCTTTTATATACATTAAATTTAAACTTTCATAAGAAAAATCATTATTATGATAAGCCGAAATATAATTTAAATTTTCATTATAAAAAGATTCTCTCCAATTAAAAGATGGTTTCCATTTAGGATCTCTTAAACTTTCTTCTATTTTATGTGATTTTATAGGAGTTAAAAATATTTTATCTTTACAATTATTCTTAAATCCTATTGCGCTTACTGATAAAGTTGAATAATGATTATTTGGTAATTTAAAATTTGTATAATAATCATTAGATTTATCAGGTTTTAATTCAAAATCAGATATAATTATTGATTTTAAATTATTACCATATGTTCTATTTTTTGTTACTATTGATGCTAAATTTTCTAAAAGTATAACTTTAGACTGATTAATATATGCATCTAAATCTACTACTGATATATGACTATTATAATCAGAATTAAATCTTTTTATTTGTCTTCGTATATTATAATGTAAAACGCTAACTTTAATCATTATTTTCAATAGCTGCTTGTAATCTATTTATTACATCAGAGTTCTGAGGATTTTTCATATACTCTAATAAATTTGTTTTTGTTTTTCCAGCAAAAACTCCAAATATATTATAACCAGAGTTTCTTACTAGTTTTATATGTCCACCATTAATTGCTTTTTCCATAAGATTTCTTAAATTAAGTTCATCAGATGGAGCTTTAGAAATTTTTAAAAAATACTCAAGTTTGGTCATTTTATCAAAGTATATATGTTTATCATCTTCGATTGCTTCCCAAAGTACTTCTTCAATTAATGCTTGTGTAGTATTTTCATCTTTTATAAGACCCATTCCAATAGCAACAGATCGTAATTTTTCATAGTTTTTACAAAGTTCATCATAAATTTTGATAGCATCTTGTTTTTTACTACGAGTTTCTTTTTTAGATTGAATATCTATATTTCTATCAGTAATAATATATTTAGCTCTACCGCTTATAGCAGGATTAATTTTATCTCCTGATAATTGAAATTTATGATTTTCTTGAAATCCTAAATACGCTAAATAATGTAATGGATTATCTAATTTTAAAACCGTTTCTCCTTCTGTTAGATTTATACGTAAATCATCGTGACAAAAAAACGGATCTTTACTATTAAATAAATCAGCACTTTGTATAAACGCTCCCGCTTGAGGATGTCTATCAGGATATTGTAAATTACATTTACTAACCAATTCATTTAATTCTGTACCATTACTTGTAACACCTTTTATCAACCATTTCTTTTTACTATCAGACCATATAACAGCTCGTTCAATTTGCTTAGAACCTGGAAATTTTTCTCCATTATAAGTACCTAATGTTTTCTGTTTAACATTACCATCTTCAAGTTGTTCAACAACTCTATCCATAGTACCGTTAATATTTGTAAAAGATCTTGATTTTGGTTTTGGTTTTATTATTACTAAATTACTCATTACTTTCTAATTAATTTTTAAAAAAAGTGGGACTCGGTATCACATCCCAATTTGTCCTAAGATAACTATAACGCACTGCACGTAGGTGATTATACCGATAAAGTTTTAATACTGCACTGCTGGAAGCATCATTGCGCACATATTAACATCTTTAATACGTACTCCAAAAGTGTCCGCAGCTTTAAGTTCATAAGATCTTCCTGGATGTGTAGCAACAAAACCTGCACGGTTTGTTCTACCATTAATTGGACCAGCAGGAGACCATGTACCACAAATATAAGTATATACTTCAGAATCTGCTTGTTTTAATAATTCAACATTACCCGCTTCACCAAATCCATAATCCATAATAAAATAGTAATATGAACTAAGAGGTAAACCTGTTTCAGGGTGAACAATTGAACCATTCAATTCCCTATTATCTAACATCGGTAAGTGTTGGAATCTAATCGAACCATATGGGAACAATTCAATTTCTAAGAAAGCTGGTTCTTTTAAACCAAAACCTCCAGATGCTGATCCAGGATAACCTTCCGCAGATTTGACAAATTTATCGAAAGGTACGGTAATATTTAATTTATTATATAAATCTCTAATTGATCTATGAGCTTGTTTCATACCCATAGAACCAGTTTGAACAACTATATTAGAATTTTCTGGTGAAATCCTATCAAATTGTACTTCTTGTAACCAATCAATAAGAGTATCGATATTAAAGTTTCCAAGAGTATAAGTTATTAAGTTTGCATCTTCCATAAACTCCATAACTCCGGGACCTATTCTCCTATGATACCCTGATGATGTATCCATAACTGATTTACCAGCAGATCTACCATACCAACACATAAGTTCTTTTTCATATTTAGCTTGTGCTAAAAATTCAGCTTCAATCCAAGAAATTATTTGAGAAGGAAAACCTTCAACCGCTACTCCTTTATCATTAACAGCTTTTAATTCCAAACGAAGTTGATCAGCTTTATTAGTTACCTCTACACTTTTACCCCAATCGGTAAGATTAGAACGAAATTTAATGAAAGAAGCTCCACTTGTGAAAGAAGTTGATCCATAATCTCTTGATGCTTCACCATAAGCAGAACCTAGTTTACACCATTTTAATCCTGCTTCTAAAAGTTCAGGTGGGAAATAAGCAGCAGGATCGCTATCTGAAAGTTGTACAGTATAAATACTACCAATACCATCTCCTACAGGAAGATATTGAACAACTACAGGGATTTCTTTTGCTACTTCAGGAGCTATAATATCTCCTTCTACAAACTCTGAAGTTTCTAATTTTATTTGAAATTCAGTGTTATTGTGTCCAGGAAATTTAACTCCGGGCATTACGTTTTCTAACGCTAAAATTTCAACTCTTCCAGAACCTTTGAGTGACCATTCTACTTCATCACTTTCAACGGTTCTAACCGAACCTTTCTTAATTAAACCATCCCATAAAGAGGTGGATTTACCAGAAAGAGATGGAGCATACTGAGATGCAGTTTTTATTACAAGATCTGTAAGATCTGTAATTTTTTTACCGTGTTTTTGATGAGTATGAAGCAATATGTTTTCGTTCGCATAGTTTGCCCACCTCATATTTTTAGTTTGATCTCGGTAAACTTCAAATTTAGTTGGAATTAATCTTGCCATTTTTGTTTAATTGTTTTAAAATTTGGTTATTGCAACCACAAGTTTTTGTTATTATTATTAGTTCGGTTTTTTCTATTATTTAAAACATCAAGAACTTCTTTATTAACGTTTTGTTTTGCTACATCGATCATTTTTGTAAAATCAAAACCTTCCATTAACAAATATGCAAAAGCTACTTGTTGTTCTTTATCTGCGTTAAAATCATTATATAATTTTTGATAAAGAGTTGTTTTAGTTACTTGAGTTTTACCATTTCGATCTTTATATTGTACTATTTCTGTTGGTTTATAAATAGCATCATATAATTTATTACGATCTTTAATTGTAATACCTCTAACTAATCCTTTATCAATTATAGATTTTACTTCTTTTTTTTCAAGTTCTTGAGCTTTTATAAAATCTTGCTCTTCTTTTTCTCTACGTTTTTTTTCGTTTTCAAAAAGAGCTTCTTCATAATCTTGGTGAAGTTTTATAAACTCTTGAGCTTTACTAACTAATTTATCTTTATCTTTCCAAGTTTCTATAAAATCATCTATATCGTCTTGGTTAGTAGTACCTTTTAAAATTAATCCTTTTTTACAAATATCGATTAACTCTTTTTCAGTAGTATCTTCAGTAATTTCCATACTTCCGATTTTATTAAGCTCAATACCTTGTTTAATTATACCAGGATCCATACCGCCCTCTAATAAATAATCAATATATCTAGCTGTATTTTCGTATTGTTCAGATAAATCTTCTTTAGCAGATGCAAGTTTAGAATCAAATTCTTCCTCCAATTTGTTAATAAACTCTTCAGGAGTTAAATTTTTATCAATATCAAAACTTATTAATGCTGGATTTTTTTCTTTTAAAACTAGCGCATACATAGCGGTATCAGAATAATCTTTATAAGGATCATCTTCATCGCTATCATCATTATTATCTTCCAAATCAGAAGATTCTTCTTCCTCTTCTTCTTCAGTTTCTTTATCGAAATCTTCCAGTTTTGAGGGATCTTTTTTTGGTTTTTGAACTTTTTTATCTAAATCTTCAACATCATCTTCTTCATCTAAGAAATTTTCATCTAAATTATCGGGTTTATCATCCGTATCTATGATGTTAGATAATGAGTTATTTAAAAATTGTGCTCCCGCATCGAGTCCAAATTCTGCTAATTTTTCTACTGACATAATTACTTTCTTTTAATTGTTTGCAAAAATATAATATTAAAAATATATTTTAATAAAATATATTATAGTTTTCAAAATTTATTTTCGTTATAATAGATATTTGTTACTAATTATTTTTTAGTGGTTTTTGATTTTTGATACATTCCTTTTATTTTTTCAATTTTTTCAGCTATTTCACCTTTTAATTTTTCTTTATCTAGTTCGTGTTGGCGATCTAATTTTTTCTCTTCTTTTTCATTTTCCATTACTTCTCTTTCTTTTTGTAAAGCATCACTTACATTATTTTTATCAATATCTTGTTGATTTGCAAATTTTACAGATTCTAACTCATAACCTTTTAATTGTAAATCTCTATCAAGCTGTTTTTGTAATGCATCGTATTGTTGTTGTAATTGAACAAGTTGCATTTGAGATTCTTGTTGCGCTTTTATATTTTCTTGTTCAGATTGTTGTTGTTGTTGTTGACGTTCTAACATTTTTTTCTCAGCTCTTTCAGCAATATTTAATATTTCAGCACCATTATTCGCCCACATTAAACGTATTAACTCTGGCATAGTAATCATACCATTTTGTATCATCGCTTGACCGAGTTGTTTAACTTCCATTACATTATTATAATCTTGAGAAGAATTTCTAATAGAAATACCAATTTCTGCAACATTAAATAGTTCTTTATCAAGTTTTAAATCCGCAATAGACATATCATCTAAAACATAGGAAGCAATATATTCATTATCTTGTAATGCTGCTCTTTCGTTTAAAATATGTTTTAATAAAACTCTTTCTACAACTTCATTATGTAAAGTATATAGATCTTGGGTTTGATAAGTAGATTGTTGTATATTTTGTTGATTATTTGTTACCGCCATCGAAGGTGCAATTTGACCTAACCTAGATGGATTATAACTCATTGCTAACGCAGCTTGGTTTTTAAGAAACTCTAAGTATTGAAGTTTAGGTGCTAAATCAGATATTTGTGATAAATTAACATCTTTTAACATTTGAGCATCAATACCATTTAATTTATCATCCGAAGTATCTATTGGTGCAATCTTTCCATATTTTAACATTTTAAGAAATTTACCCCATGTCCATCCTTCGGGTTTCATAGATTGTGCAAATAATAATACTCTACCAATATCAGTTGCTTCAATTTCAGTAATTTTCGCCATTTGTATATTAAACTTATCTTGCCAAGGTTTAGCAAGATCCATAGGAGCGATATTACGTGTATTATCAAATAACCTAGAATATTCTACTCCCATAAAAGGTAATTTAATATTCCAAGGATCATTAATAGAGTTGTATTGGTACTCTAATGGTCCTTTCTCAACATATATATCATCCATATATTTATAAGCACCATACATATGAGGACACCAAACTTCTTCAATTTTTACATCTAATTTTGGATTTTTTACATAAGTATCATCTACCCAAAATTGTTCGTATTTGTTTTGTTCTCTATTATATCTGGTAACAAGAAACAATCTTCGAAGAGCTTTATAAACCACCCTAACCCGTCTTATATTTTGTAAATTACCATTATACTCTGTACTTAAATTATTATATAAAGAGTTCATCCATTGATGCCACTCTCTAGTATGTACAGGTGGTGCGGTTTTTAACATATTAGTTTTACTATCCCATTCTGCTAACTTACTAACGTAAGGATCCGCTAATTCTGTAGAATAAGGTTTATTAAATGTAGAGTGACCATTTGTATAACCATTTTTAATTTTATCTATATCACCCTTTTTAAAATATGCACCATGATCATTAAACATTTCTGATAATGTAACATATTCTACATATTTTCCCCAATCTCCATCTTCTATAAAATAAGTAGAAGAAGATCTACCATATTCAAAATTAATAGGATTTAATATTCTAAAAAACGCTTTATTATTTCTAATACCTGTTTCATAAACTTGTTTACCAGATATTAAAAAATGTTTAAAATTTTCATCAGTCCAAAACTTTAATTTATCTCTTTTACAAACAAAATCAGTTATTTTTTGTAATTGAGTTTCAGATGGGGATTTATATTCTTCCGCCATAAATCTTTCAATATCATGGGGTAATAGTATTTTAACTCTATTATCTATATCAGATTGTGCTTGTTGTTGTTGTTCAGGAGATAAAGAATATATATCTTGAACGTTATTATCAATAGACCACTCTTTAGTAGCTTGTTCTTTAGCAGGATTTATAATTGTTTGTTCAATATATTGCTGTCGTAATTGTAACTTTTTTTTATGTCTAGAATTAACATTTGTTATAGATGAATCAGATGCCATTGGTTTAAAACTCATTTGTTGTTGTTGACCAATCATTGATCTAACAACAGGAGTTATAATATCAATATGGGGGATTTCTTCATCACCAAAATAAAAACCTTCTTCTTCTAGTTCTTTAGAAGATAATACATTTTCGGGAGCTTTTGTTTGATAACCTCCTCTACCATTAAACATATTATAATTAAGAAGAATTTTTTCTTTTTCTTCACCGGAATCAGTAATATTAGCAGCATTATCGTAATAATCTACCCACTCTTCTACCCACTCCCAATCATTTTTCTTTTTATCATTAGTGGATACTCTATCTAATAGATTTCCTATACCATGAGTAGGAACACCTAAATGATTCCTGTAATCGTCCTTTTTCATTAAAAATTGTAATAAGGGTTACTTTTAAATGAAGTATTTTTAGTAACCTGATTAAAAAATGAATTTAAAGTTTCTTTAGCTACTTCTGAATTTTTTTTAACAGGTACTTGATTTTCCTGAGCTAACCATAATACTAAAAGTTTAAACGATGATATATGGTCAAAGTTACCTTCTCTAGTATATTGTTGTAATTCTTGAAGCAATCTTGGTGATTTTATTTTATCTAAATTATACAATTGTATATTATCCCTAACTTTCCATTTAGTTAATAACCATTGTCTAATTAATTGTTCTGCGTGTATATGTAAAGATGGCGAACTCATATCTATACCAACTCCATATTTTTTACCAGGATCTTTTATTACTTTACTTATTGTTTCATAAGGAGTTGCTTGTAAAAAATATGATTTTTTTTGATTTTTACAATATCTAATAAAATCTGGTATATTTGTTTCTACCATTATTTTAGCATTATAATATGTAGCTATTTTTATTACTAAATCATGAATATCTTCTACAAGATCAAATCTACCAATATACTCTGCTACAACATCGTCAAAAGTACCTAACGACCAATTATCTTCGGAAACTCCTTTATATACTATAATAGATGCTAATGAAGTTCCACCATGATCATCTTTAACAGGGTCATATACTACTTTATACAAAGATCTTTTTAAAGATGGCGAATCATCAGGATGTTCATATATCACTACACAACCTTCTAATCTACCAGCATATTTATCTAAATTTAAACTTGTAATTGGTTTAAATTTTTTTCTAGTTAGATCCTCTTTCCAATTAACTTGTTGTTTATTTTTATCCCATATTAATTCTCCTATACTTGCTTGAATTTCAAATATATTTTTAATATTAACTTCTATTTCTCTTTCTCTTAATTTACTTATTGGAAAAACATTAGCTGTAGCTGATAAAAATAATTCTGAAGGTAATAATGGATTAGATAATATATAAATATCAAGAGCTAAAGAATTATTAGCTTCTGATAGTTTTTTTCTTTCGTACATTTCTTGAGCAAATGCTAATTCAATATTTTGATTACCATTCTCATCTCTAAAATCATTATCTCTATAATAAGCAGGTATAAAAAACGCAATTGGTTTTTGTCGCATTTCCCAAACATCTTCTTCAGAATATAAATCATACGCTTCAGGATCTTCAAACATTGTTTTACATCCATGTATTTTATTTATATTACCTGCTGTACCAATTAATAGTTCTGATCCAAATTTTGTTTTACGAATCATACAGTTTCTGTTAGCACCTTTTATTTTTAATATTTCAGTACTTAAACCAACTTCTTCATGAACCATTAATGTTGCACGACTACCTACCGCTGCTTCGGGATTTTTTTCATAAGTTACATGTTTTATTTTTGTAAACTTACCACCTTTTTTTCTAACTCCTCCTTCTACATATTCATATTCATTTCTAAAACTAGATTTACTACCCGCCATTAAACTACCTGAACTCATTGTATAAAAAAATCCAGGTTCAAATTCTTCATCACTACCATAACTTCCAAAATTATTAGCTTGATAATTTTCATTAAACATGAATTTTTTTAATAAATCTGCGGATTTATCTCCTTGTGATGAACCTACAATTATTTCAGGACCTTTTTTTAATTTAAAATATGATTCATCATATCTTGTAGCTCCATGAAATTTATATGTATGAGAAATGATCCCCATTGCTATAAATGATTTACCAGTACCCCTAGCAGTCATCATTAACATATCTTTTGCAGTATTTTCGTATAATGGTAAACCTAATGGTTTTTTAAATGTACCATATAAATAAGGCAAAGGATCTACATATTTTTTATAAGTTCCATCTTTTTTATAAACATTTTTTAATTTTTTTAAACGTTCATTTTCTTTAACAGTTAGCTCTTGTTTATTTTCTAGTTTTTTAATTATATTAGAACAAGTATAATTTTCATCATTTTCAAATCCAGAAAATCCCCTAGAAATAATCCATCTATAAAAAGCTCCCCATTCGACATCTCTTAAATCGGGAATAATTACATCAGAACTATTACTATCTTCTTTTTCATCTTCAATTACACAAAAATTAATATAATAATATAATTGAGGAGGAGCCCAACGGAACCCCCCCTCATCATTATTATTTTTGTCTAAACCCCAATAACCTTCAATACATCTTTTTTCATGTTCTTCCCAATACATCATATAATCTTTTGTATCAGGATGATATTCAGGATGTTCTCTAAATAAAAAAGAAGATCTATTTTTAATTATTGGAAAAATAGATTTAATTTTAAACTTTTCTTTTACTATCTGTAACTCAAATTCCTTACTTAAATTTTCCATAGCGTCAAATAAGTTATTCCTCTTCGTTAAAATATTTATTAATTACTTCATCAATTTCACTATAAGATGTTGTATGAAAAATATCTATAACTCCTATTGAAATATCTCTATCATCATCTTCAATTATAGTAAATAATGGTAAACTCTTATATTTTTTTTGACTCAATATTACATTTAATAATTCGCTATAATTATCTTCTTTTTTAATATAATCGACATCTATATATTCAAAATTAATATTGGGATTTTCATTTATTTTTTTTGAAATATATATATTCATTACTTTACATGGTACACAAGTATTTCTACCAAATTGAATTAATTTTATCATCTATTATCTCTTTTTTCTCTTTGTGATTGTTTTGCGTTTCCTCTAATATTTGTTTTATTTGCTGCTTCAATCATTTTTTCTTTAACTTTATCTAATGCTTCCCATATTTTAGATATTTTTTCAAAATATTTTAAAACCTTATCATAATTATCATCTATAGTAGGATCTAAACTATCTATATATAACGATATTTGCTCTAATTTTCTAATTTGAATACCAAATAAGTTTTCTTCTTTTGTTAAAGCATATATTTTATAATCTCTAGCAAGTTCTTTATAAATTTCAGATTCTACATTAATATTATAATAAGTTTTAATTACTTCTTCAATCCGCTGTTGTTTATTTAATCCTGCTAAAGGATTTGCAGTTTTCTTTTCTTCTTCTATCATAAATACACTCCAACAAATTTTAGAAGCATCTTTTTCTGTATTATATACTGTAGCAAATCTACCTAATGTGCATAATACAGGATTTTGTAATTTAAAATCGTTTTCTGGACTACCTTTTACTAAACTCATAACATATAATCTACTGATAATAAAGAAGGAAACATTTTAATAACTCGCTCTCTATCAAAATATAAATCTTCTAAATTATTAAATTTTTTAATTTCTTCTTTTGTTATTTTACCTTTTAAAGAAGTGAGAAGTTTTTTATTATATTCTTCCACTTGTTTATTTACAAGTTCTTTATTTTTACAAGCAGTATCTAAATAAGTTCTTACTTGATGTAACATTGCATTTGAAAATGTATCAGTTATCCAAATATTAATATCCGGAAATTCTTTTACCAAATGCAAAAGTAAAGATAATCCCGCAGATTGCATTACATAATTTAAACGTAGTTCTATATATTCTCGATATTTATAAAATACGTCTAATATAATTGGTAAAAGATGCATTTCTCCTCCATTTGTAGAAAAATATATAATAAGATTTTCATTTTCTTGTAATTGAGCAAGTACCGCATTTTG
>ERZ724522.211-NODE-211-length-38895-cov-12.085093_pt1 | contig 38895 bp, 59 predicted proteins | sample MGYA00376055_ERZ724522 | MGnify/ENA primary metagenome ERZ724522 (study PRJEB28724, sample SAMN07190884) | wastewater metagenome | isolation source: effluent of sewage treatment plant in Hong Hong | place: Hong Kong | collected 2016-03-17 ...
ATAATGGGCTTATATATAAAAGATACATTTATATAGATAGACTCTTTTATATATAAGCCCATTATACAGAAAAACCTTTTCGTGTCAAGCACTATCTCACTATCAACGTAAATATTTAAGTTACTACCCCTCACACATATGCTACAACGTACCCTCACAGATACGCTAGGGGGTACTACTAATATCCATTGCACATTATGATGTGCGCTTTATTGTCAAGTACACTCATTACTTTAATAGCGTATCGCACACAAGAGCGCGCATTTAATTGTCAAGGGAAATACTTTCGTTAGCGTAAATAAATATCGCACATTCTTATTGCACACAATAGCGCGCGTGTGATATGATAATGTACATAAAGCAACGCACATTAAGGAGCGCGCAACATGGATAAAATAACGTTAGAGTCAATCATCGAGAGCGATAACCAAGGCTTGTTAAGGGATAGCTACACAAGCAACAAAGAAAGAGTTACCAATCTCTTAAAGGCTCAAGATCTGGTTAGGCAAGTGTGGAGCTCTGAAAGTGGAGAGGCTTACATTGCTCTAAGAAAGATCGATAAAGAGCTTACCAAAGCAATCAACCAATACAAATAAGGAGTTAGGAACATGAAAACACTATACGGAATTTACTACCAAGGAAGCTATTGGACTGGTGAAAGTCCTATGCAATCCTTAATAAGATTTTTTGAAGCGTTCCCTAAGTATCGTATCACTAAAAATCTAAGTGTGTACGCAGTTAATAGACACCAAGGAACTAATTTAGTTTCGCGTTGCTATCAATCAGAGGCGACACATTACACGCCCGAAGAACTTAGAGCCATAAGAACAGAGATAAGAAAGCAAGTAGCATAAAAATAGGCTAGTTAGGTTGCACCCTTTCTAGCCCCTAAAATGAATTATTAAACACAAGGAATAAATACCATGAATCAAGAAACTAATCAATCAAGAAAATATCTATACGGACACACAAGCCCCGAATCGGCCTACGTGGTCGAAGATTATCCGTGGGGATTCAGACTAAGAACGACAATACGCTACTGGATTGAAACCAAAGAAGCTAAGAACGGCGGGCAACGCTTTTGTAGTCAAACAATTAACCCTAAAACGGGTAAATGGTGCGAGCCAAAGAAATCGACTTATAGCCACGTTATTTTAATGTTCTTAGATGAAAATGAGCATGTTAAAACAGAACATATAACAATGTACGCTAAAAGCGAAACTATTAGATCTTTTGTTGAATTTCATAGAGAACAGTTATCAGAATTCCAAAAGGCTCAATTGAAAGAATTGCTAGCGATTAATGAAGTGATGAAACACGTCACCTTTGAAGTTAGACCCTATTCAAGCGGTTCGGTTAGTTTGCTTTCACAAGATCCCGAAGATATCAAGAAAAGAGAATTGCTTGCCAAGGAACAAGAGGAAAGAGAAAAGGAAAAAGAAATTACCTTGAAAAGAATCAATTTCGCAATAGGGATTGAGAGAAGGAAGGTAATTTTATGATGATGGATTTAGAAGTATTTTTTAATGAAAAGGAAGTTCCTTTAACCAGTTGGGAGATTGTACACAATGGGCAAACTCATTTCATCGATAGCGATTATGTTATCGAGGCAATACTTGCCACGCAAGGCGACGAAAGGACTAAAATTGCTGGTGTCCTTTTTGGGTTGGATATCAGAAACGCGCCGATAGTTGATTATCTTCACTTCCTAGCAAAGTGCATGATTCAACACAATAGCGATTGCGCGGATAATGAGTAATATAATACACTTGGGGATTGCGCGCTAAGGTGTGCAATCTCCTATAAGCCATAACCTACCACGGGGGAGCTATGAATCAAGTAGAACAATTTAACAAAGTAAAAGAATTTTTAGAGGAGCAAACATGGTACATTCAGAGTATAGCGAAGGAAAAAAATATAAACCTCGGGGCCGTCCGTTCCCTAAGGGAAACAAACGCGGAAAGCTTGAAAACAGCGTATTGGCTGATTCAAGACATGATAGCAGTGATAAGGGGGGAGTTGTAAGCCTCGCCCCCGAAATAGGTAACAGTGAGCCTTTAAAAGATCAAAGCGTATTGACGCTATTGCCCTCTTTGGTAATGAATACACTAGATAACAATTTAAAGGAAGCTATGGAAACACCAGCCGAAGAGAAAGAAGATGCAAGCGTTTATAAAATCATCGAAACAATGGACTTTAAGAACGGCGATAACGTTCTAAGTATTAGATTTAGCGCGGTGAATAATCGACGCTACCGAATTCAAGTTTTCTTGAACGATGAAACCGAAGTAAGACCAGTTACTTACCAGGGATCAACTAGCGGTAACGCATTTTGGAAGCTATTAAAAGGGGCGTTAAAGAAATGAAAGCCGATTATCATTTGATCCCTGAAAGAATCATGAGCAATCTAACCTATTACGTTAAAGGAGAAGAAGCCCCAGGAGGGTTTTTATATGCTGTGTTATGTAATAACCTGTTTTCGGCGGTTTCGAGAGCTGACGAGGAAATGAAGCCTCTAATTCCTCTTTTGGTTATGTATATCAATTGGGAAGTTCCCGCGGGTTGTCATGGGAGCCCTGAAATAGTAAAGGCTTGGATGAATAAGCCTAAAAAGGTTGAGAAGGAATAATGGAAATATTTATTTTATCGGCTTTGCTGGTATGGAAATTTTTCTCTGATTTAAATGAACTTCGAGAAAAAGAAGAAATAAGAAAAAGAGATGAAAGATTAAAAAAAGGTCAATCATGAAAAAGATCGTGCTAAACATTTCAGATTCTACCTATGAGAAATTAAGATTTGAAGCTATACGGGAAAAGAAAAACATTCCTGAATTAATAGCGGAGAGGGTGTTTCATAAACCATTTCACCCTGAAGTCGAAGAGGCATTTGAAGCGTGGATGGAATCAGAAGTTGCTAAAATTATAGAGGGATAAGATGGATGAATTCGAAGAGCTTCACCCAATGATGTACGTTGATAAAGACTTGAAGCCTCTAAAATTAGAAGAATGGGCGGAACTTTTCGAAAACTTTAGCTATCGTTTGATTGCTAGAACCCCCATAGGAACCATGACCATAAACACCGTGTGGATGGGAATAAACCTACCATTCGGAACGCCTTTTGAAACTGGAATATTTCAAGATGGCGAATTAATCGAAGAGCAGAGCCATACGACCAAAGAGCAAGCCATTGACTATCACTTAATGATGGTAATGGCTTATGTCAATAAAGGCTTTCTAGAATTTTTACAAAAAGAGGACTTATGTCACCAATCCCCTGCGCCCACTGTGGAGCAAACTTCATGAGGCCAACGCCCGACCCAGAAGCACCAAGATTATGTAATAATTGCTTGGTGAGAGAAGAAAAAAGAAACCCAACAAAGAAGGAAAATATGGATCAAACAATTGATATAAAAATCACATGCCCTATTAAAATTCACAATGAAATAGAAGAGCATTGTATCAATAGCGGAATTAACCTATCGGATTATTTTCTGTCCTTGCATAAAAATTTCAAGCTTAATAGAGAAGATCAAGCCGAAAGAGGGGGACAATGGAAAGAAGAGCCTGAAGAAACGGAAGCCCCAGCGACCAAGAAGAAAGGGGGCAAGAAATGAAATTCAATATCAATATGGTCTTGCAAGGAGCCGATTCAATTAAGGCAAAGATAGAAAAGGTCGTCAACGAGGAGCCCGCTATCATCGGGGAACTCATTAAAGTTCTTGGGATGTCCTCGGTCTTGGCTTTTCGTTTCAACGGCGATGATAACGTTTCTATTATCAATTTTTCGGTGGGCCCATTGGTCGAAGATGATAAGGAAGTTGAGACCGCCAAGACAGAAACACAGGAAGAAAAACCAAAGCTTGAGCAAGAATCAAAACCTAAAATTGTTTCGGTAGGAAAAGATAAAAGAAATTTTAAGGGAGTTAAGAAGGAACTCTCTACAAAATAGTTGATATCAATCCTAGGAAGGTTTAGAAAAAATTAAGAACAGGTTTCCTACCACGGGCCACCTGTTCTTGAATAGTGTTCGTGCTAAACACTTGCGACTATCAGGATACACAGGTTTCTTGACGTTTGCAAGTTTTTTTGTGCGATAAGCCGAAAAGCCGTATGCAAAACGATCAAAGCCGATGTGCCCAAAAAGTTTTTCCTACAGCTTGGAGGCCATTTTTAAACCTTCAAAGGAGAAACAAAAATGGCACAAGCCAAACAAGTCTATAAGAATCCCCAACCAGGTCAGCCCCTCATTTCGACGATAAGCACAGGATGCAAAACGCCGATTCTTGAGGTTAAATTCTGCAACCTAGTCAAGCCTTATTACTATGCCAATTCGCCTACAATCCCGAGACACTCCGTCACGTGTATTGTCGATCCTGAGTTGCACAAGGAATTTCTGAAAGGTATCCAGACAATCGAAAAGAATGAGAAGGTCGATTCGATCCTAAAGAATGAAACCATAAAGGAAGGGGACGAGCACGTTACAACTGGAAAGGTTCTCATTAAATTTCAAAGCAAAGATATTATTCCTGTCTACGTAGGCGGAGAAGCTTACCCAAGATCGGAAGGCCCGCAACAAATCGAATTGGAAGATGAGTTAGCCAGGGGAGAAAAGATCATGGTCGTCTATGACATCCTGCGCTATACCAAAAAGAATACGATGAAAACGGAGCACGGAATTAGCTTCAAACCTTCCTGCATTTATTACTACCCAAAGGCGGTTAATAATGGAGAAGGTTAAAATCTTAGGTGTCGATCCCTCATTAAGAAACACTGGGCTAGCTATCGTGACATACAATACAGAATTGCCACCTAGCGACCCCAAGGCTTTTGAAACCAAGAATTGCCAGGTCTTAGTCAACCCCGCCAAGTATACGGGCACTGACGCAATTTTAAACATGTTGGATATGATTTATGAAGAATCTCAAAAGGAATGTTATCGTGAGGTTGAAACGGTACTTGTTGAATCTCCTCCTGTTATGTTTAACAAAACATGGAGCGCAGGAACCGTTTCATCCATCGCCCACGTCTCAGGAGGAGCCGTAGCCCTCTTGGGTATCCATAAGGCGCATTTATTCCGTCCGAATGAATGGAATAAAACTCGGAAAAAGGAAATTACACATAACCAAACGATTGCTTTCCTAGGGGCTTCCGATTCTTGGCACTATGAGAAAAGGGTTAAGTCGGAAAAGTATATGGAGCACGTTCTAGATGCTGCAAGCATGGCTTTGTGGTGGATTAAGAGTAATTATCTAGAGGAATGATGTTCGATCCATTCGAATACATAAAAATGTTGCACGGGATAATATGGACGCTCTTTTACATATTATTCCTGTGCATGTTTATAATATTTCATCTTCTATTTCAAATCTACAATCTATCCTGAAGTGGTTTACCGCGGTTTATTTTCGATTGGTAAACAGCTTTTTCTTCTAATGACATTTGGCGATTGTCTTCAATCTCTTTGGTTAAAGATCTTCTCTCTTGAGGATCTTCAATAATGCCATCGTGATAAGAAGGGTATTTCTGAGCAAGTTGATCGATCAAAGTTGCCGCTCTTGCGCCCTGCTCTAAACCTGTTCTGAGAAGCTTTCCAGCTGCTGAAGGACTTGTTAAAGCACGCGCGCCTGTGGCTGCTGCTGCTGCACCCGCTGCTGCTTTTACCACTGGAACACCTGCTAACTTAGCCAATGCGATGCCTGGAACACTTTCTTTAACAGTTTTCATTGCGGGCTTTACTCCATTGTTTCTAAAAGACTCTAGACCACTAGCCAGTTTTTCAAAGATTCCCTGGGGCTCTGGCATAACGGGAACAGGTTGAATATTAGGTTGGATTGTTTGAGCTGGCGCAACTGGAGCTGGTTGGGGAACTACAGGAGGGGAAACAGGAGCCTTTTGTAAAGCACCTTGGGAAACGCTCTGTTTGGTTAGAAAATCGTTTGCCATATCAGCTGCATATTTATCAGCATTTTTAGCTATGCGCTCGGCTAAGATTTCTGGGTATTTTTCAAGAGAAGTTTTAAGAACTCCATATTCGGGAAATGTTTTCGCTGCCAATTCTGGAGTAAGCTCAGGGAACATCACCTGAACGCGACCCATCATCTTTTTGTATTCTGGTGTTGCATTGATCGCATTGGTAATTTCTTGTCGCAGTAAAGAAGAGTCAAGTGCTTGAAAATTGCCTTTTTGGCTCAAGATAACATCATTTATGGCCTGATTTACTGCATTATTGAAGCTATCTATGTAGTTTTTGCCTAATCTTTGGGTCAAAACTTGATTAATATCGTTAGAAGCGGTCATCATTCCAGCTAACTTTTTCTCCATAGGAGCAATGCCAGTTGAAAGCTTAGGAGCCCACTTTTCAAAGACATATCCAGAAGCTAAACGATCGGGGAGAGTTTGATTTAAAAAGGACTTGTAATCTGTAAGAAGCTGTTTGACTGTCCCTTCGCTTTTTAAAATAGCCTCGTCTAACGCTTTAACTCCTCGGCTTAGGGCTTCGCCTGTGAGCTTTCCGCTTTTATCCCCTTTAAAAACTGTTCGAAGAAATTTGCTAGCAAAGTTTCCTTCCGAACTTGCAGCATGAGCGGAAGTGTCAATAGCTTTATTAATGAATTCCTCAACACCTAGAGCTTCATTTGAAATAGACTGTTTGCCCATGGTTCGAGCAACGCGCTCAACAGAAGCATTATTAGCCTGTTTGAACGCCTGATTTTCTGCTTGCTGCACTTGGGCTAGTCTTTGAACTTCTGCTTCTCTGGCTGCTGATTCGTTGGCGAACCTGAGCTTATCCGCTTTTGTTGCATCGGCAGCATGAGCGAGTTCTGCTGCGTTTCGCTCCTCTGCTTCAGTTATCAGGTTTCGAATTCCTCTTTGAGATTCCCTGTGTCCAGCTACTTTTGATAAGCTTCCAAAGAATTTATCGAGAATTACCCCTTCAATAGCAGCCTTTCCCAGTTCTTTAGCTTTAGCACCTGGTTCAAGAAAACTTGTTTCAGATTGGCCAGCTGCCATAGCAGGTAAAGCAACCGCCCCAGGAGCTCCCAATAATGAACCAAGCTCAAGACCAATACCCGCGCCCTTACCAATAGTGGCTGCTGTGGGGTTTTTCTTTTGTAGACCAGCTAAATGTTCTTGGCGACCTTCTTGCATAGCATAGAAGTGATCGAGAACTCGATCCACATAACCCATTCCTTCCTGCCCTTCCCCAGGAGTCAGAGCTTTGAATCCAGAAACTCCATAATTAGCTAAGGTGTCTCCAAGATTTCCGAATACATTTTCAGAAGCTGAGTTCAAAAAAGTATGGCCTGTTTCCCCAATAGGAACAGTCCCTTGCCATTGCTGCCATTTTTCAATAGCTTCCTTTTTAGATTGTTGCCCAGCCTTTGACCGCAAGACCTGCTTTTCCTTATCTTTTGGTATAGGGATTACTTCTCCGTCATTAAAGACAAAGGTTTTGTTTTCTCTATCTATGGTAAAGTCTTTCATTGACCTAGTACCTCTTTAACGGCCTCATTTGCCCGATTTGTTTTTCTTTTCTTTTCAGTTCGATTAGCACTAATCTTAGTGCTTGAGAAAAGTTCCTTTATAGGTGACGTTTCCACACCAGAGGATTCTAACTTCTTGAGGATATTATCTTCGAACTTGTCTTTTGTACTCTTAATCTGAGCTTCAATTGTACCTGGTTGTGTACGTCCCTTTGTTAAGGCAGAAAGCGTAAAAGGGTTAGGCAGCATTTCTCTAAAATGCTCCCTGTAAGTTTTGAACGCAGTTTTTGAACCAGCTGCCCCGACCGCTTGACTATACATGTCCGAAAGCTGCTCCAATGTCGTTTCATAAAGCTCAGAAATTTTAACACTGTTACCGTCTTCATCAGTAAACGTATCGCGTGTAGCAGGAACAAGAGCTTTAACCGTATCTGAAAGAACATCATAATAAGGAAAGACATCATATTGTAACCCCGACTTTTCTTTTTTAGAGTAATTAAGAAGGTCTTGAAGATTATCCAATAGATGAAGACCTTGCTCTGTGACAGAGATTTTTTCTGCCAATTCAGGCATTTTCTTCTCTCTAAACATCTTTAGATCTTCGGGAGTTCTTACAGCGGTAGACTTAAGTGGGAGAAGCGGATTCCCTGTATTCAAGACTAATTTGCCGTTCAATATCATTCCATCTCTGCTAAACAATTCCTTCAGAGCATTATTGGGAACGCTTTCTTGAATCTTTCTCTTCAACTCATTTGCTTGTTGAGTCGTTGCAAGCTTCTCTTTGGCGACTTTAGATTTTTCTAGGGCTAATTCTGGAAGCAGTTCTTCGGCTTCTTTAACTTCTTTTTGTCTTCCTGAAAGGACATTAGCCACATTTTGACCTCCCGCAGCCAGCCCATAAGCTAGACCCTGTTTTCCAGAAATCAAACCCCCTATTAAAGCGGGAGCGACCAATGCAAGGGCCATGGAAATTTGCTCGGAAGTAGAGAGGTTTCTATTTTCCACCTTAGCAAGTAAGGATTTTTCTCTAGCCGTTAAAGCTGTTTCGACACCTTCCAATTTGTTCATGAAAGCATCGACAACTTTTTCAAACTCATTTACTTCTTTTTTCCGTTCAGGTGTGAGCTTAGTATCAAATATTCTCTCTATTTCCGCTTTCAGTTCAGGAGAGGTATTTGGATCATTGTAAATTTTATCGGCAGAACCGACTTCAACATAAGTTCCTGGCTCTTTAGCTTCGGGCTCTGGTGCTTTTTCTTGTACAGGGGGAGTTGCTAATGGGGCAACAGGTTCTTGCGCCTCTGGGGCTTCCAATGCCATTTCTTGGCTTGGAGTTACTGGCGGTAAACCTTCAGAAATGTCTACTTGCTCAGTCTCAACAGGGGGAGGAGTTGGAGGAACCATCGGCTCAGGAATTTGTTCGATTGGAGCTGCATTTTGATTTCTATTAAAAAGTTCCGCATTTGCCTGAGACATCTCTTGTCTTTTTTGAGGGTTGACATAATCGGCTAATGCTTGGCCAAGTTTAGAAAAAAATCCAGGCTCTTCAACGGGAGCATTTACAGAATTTGCCCGAACATCATAACTTTGAGGAGTAAGTTCTCCACCAAGATCGGGCTCTGGCAGATTCGTATTAGGATCTTGAAAGTTGGCAAAATTAGGTAATGGTTGAGATGTTCCAGCAGCATCGACTTGTGGCTCCTCTAAGTCTTTTAAAAATTCAGCACCAGGCATTACCCGCTTATTGACGGTTTTAAGACCTGCAAGCCTACTGATTACATTTCCTAATTGTTGATTTGCCATGGTTAAATCCTGCTAAATGCTTGGTTAAATTTATCTTCCCAGTTGCGAGCTCTTCTCTTCTCTTCAGCAAGTTGTAGCTCATCTAAGGCGAGTTGTTTGTCCAATTGAGATTGAGAAGCTTGACCCTCTCCACCTGCATAGATAGCTGCCATTTTCTTAAGCTCTAAATCTTTATCAAGCTTAGTTAAGTCTCTATTGACTCCCGCCTGAGCTTCATCAGCCATCTTCATAAGATCTCTTTGCTGAGCATAACCCACTCCGCCTTTGCCCAATATTCCGCTTTGAGATTGTTCGCCTAGAAGCTTTCTATTTGCAGCTTGATGACCTCTTTGTACGGCTTTGTTGGCTTCGTATTGCATAGCTTCTTTTACCTTAGGATCTAGCCCAAGTCCACTATAATCTTTTCTCAAAAACGATTCGGTATCGGCCCTTCCCTCTTCTCTTGCTGTCTGTCTATCTAATTTAGATTGAGCAGCATTTTCAGAAGCTGTTTTCTTTTGCTGAGCCAGTAAATCAGCCTCTCGTTGTGGCTCATTTTGTGCCCATTGATTTTTCTCTTGGTTAAAAGCTGATTGTTCGGCTTTTAACTTCTTCTTTGCCCTTTTAGCTTTATGGTGTCCAAACATTGCTTGTTCCTTTATTTAAAAAATATGACTGAAATGGTCGCATCATTAACAGATGGATTCTTAAGAAAAACCTGATTCTCTGTCCAAACCGTATCCCCGTCTATGATGTTCGCATTACCCTGTTGCCTCACAATAATTCTTGAAGAAGGTATCACTCCAGGATAAGAAGTGCGAAAACCATTCGGAATAGCCACTTCCATGCCAGCTGGTATGGTTAATTTGTCCACTCTAAAGGATTGAAAATTCTGTTGAAAATCCATCTTCAACAACCCAATAGAAAGCTCTTTTAACCAACTCCATAAATCAATTTCTACGTATTTTACTACGGAGTTTCTGTTTGTTATTTTAGGAGGTGTTCTAATTATCATCTGACAACAGTTTTCCTATTTTCTGGGATTGTTTCTAATTGAAACCCTGCAAGCTTAATATCCATATTAATCCCATCTATTTTTACTCCAACAGAAATAGACTTAGCTACAGTTCCTTGTTTTAAGTTAATGTTAATAAAAGAATCCTGATAACCAGACCAAAAATTCCAGCCCCATCCCGAAGTTGACCATGCAGCATTACGGGTGTTATCCACTTGAGTGATATCAGCTATAGTGTTTTGCAATCCAGGCAATCTATTTAAATAAGTTGAAAAAGTCATTATAGGGTTATTGAATTGATAAAGATCGGATAATCTGTCCATCAAAAGAATGCAACGACAGAACTTTTTCCTCACTTCTGGCTGACCAAGATCTTCCCACGAAGATATCCATTCGCAATGTTGAGCCCCCGCATGATCGGCATGATCGACCAAGCGATAGAATCGGTGTTGCTTGTAAAGATTTGCTGTGTTACGATCTACTCCCGAATAACGCCTTTCTTGGAAATAAAGGAAGTCGTCGATAACGAAAATTCCACCAGCTGCGTTGATATTGTCCCATTTAAACCAGTTCTTTTGTTGGTAATCATAACAAAGAACGATGGAATTTGAGTTAGCATTCCTAATGGTGGCTTGTGTATCTTCGCATGGAAGGAACAACAAATACTGATTGTCTTTTGTGTAGTTACACGCGACAGCCCTTTTGAGTTTGTATTGAGTCCATGGAAGGTAATTTTGCTCACGGAAAAGTTGATCTATAGCTAAGGAGATTGGAATTGGGTTTCCAAACGCATCTGTCGGAAATAGCTGGTTCTCTGTGATCGCATATACCCCGTTAGTATGAGTGAAATACATAAGAGTACCCACAGAAGCAATCGTAGCATGGGCAACGCATCCAATGTTTGTTCCTGGGGCAATCTGGACAACTTCGATTTGACCTGAAAGAAAGTTGCCTGTTGCAGCCCATAGAGAGCGGTTTTTAGTTGTGATTAATGTGCTTCCTGAGACTCCTATTCCTGTAATATCATCATCAACGTTTGGCACGTTGAAAAGATTGCTAGCTAAAGGAACGACTTCAGGATTAGGCGAAAGACCTGAAACCCCAGAGAAGAAGACTCGATCGGAATTTTCTGGATTTCCTCTTTCTCCTCCTGCATAGAACATCTGATTTCCAAATGCTCTCAGATACTTTGAGATTGGAGGAGGGTTTGGAGCTTGATCTGGATCGTCAAATAGAATGCCTAGCTCGGTATCGGGAAGACCGTCTACATAGATTTGATTTCCGCTAGCCGAACCATCATTAGGAAGGGCAGCTACTAAATAGAGCTCTCCATTAGTACCAAAGACCTGATTTTTCTTTGTTCGATAGAGGTTGATCCTGAGATTATTTGAAACCGCATTTGTAGGGTTAGGAGACACCCCGTCGCTCAAATAAGCTGGGTTTGGATTGGTTCGACGGAAGTTCAAAGCGTCGGTTCTTTTATTGAGGGAGTAAATCAATGTTAGATTATTAACATTAACAGGGTTTCCGCTTATTTCCACGTGAGTAGCGTCGACAAAAGTAACAGTTCTTCTTTGTAGGTTGTTTTGAGAGTCAACAAACTCGACGGTATCACCCACTTGAATGGTTTGCGCTCCAGATCCTGGATAAGCATCTTTTACTAGAATGCTAGTTACATCCAACTGAATGGTGTCGACAATGGCCACATTTCCAAATACAAGGCTTGTTTTGAAAACAAGAATATAAGGATTGGTGGTGTCAAAAGAGACGGGTGCTCCTTGAATTGTAATAGAGGTCGCTGTAGTTGAAACCACTACTCTTTGATGTTCCACAATCGGAATAGCATTGTCAAAAAAGTAAACCGTATCTCCAGGAAGGATCGCATGTCCAGTTTTAACAGGAATAGTAATAGAAGTACCAGTCCCGTCTATTTCTCCCGCTCTCATATCAGCATAGTAAGCCATATCGCCAATATTGAGAGTGAAGCCAGCATTTAGAGTAACAAGATCATAATAGTATCCGTTTACATCGGGCCCATATGAAACAGAAGCTCCACCGACTGCTTTAGCAAAGTTTGTGTTCCAATTCGCCCCTGTAGCTGCAACCAGGTTTGTTAATGTGACATCTGAAGCTGTTGGTGTAGTCCCTGCGGTGTATTCCCATATTTCAGAAATCTCGCCTTCTAGAATATGGCCACGAGCGTCTATCTGCTCATATGCTACAGCGTACTGATATTTCTCTGTGTTGCTGAATGGTTCGGAAATGAAAGAAAAGGCATCATCTACCGCGGAAGGTCTAGTTCCGATAGGCATCCCTGCTCTATAAACTGTTTGCCCATCAAACTTCTGTGGGTAATCCCATCCATTGGCGATATAAATAACATCGTCATAAGCAGCCATGGAGGCGTTTTCAAATTCTTCTGAATTTTGATATTGAGGATTTGCAGATCCTGGAAAGGGGACAATTATAGTGGATACAGCAGATACTGTGGAATTAGCCCGAGTCCAATACCAATAATCTAATGTGTAGATGGTATTTGAGGGGATTATGGTTGTCTCTAAAATTTGAATAAAAGCGGCTGGATAAGATGTATCTCCATTCACATCAATTTTAAGACCGTTTATCCCAGTAGTTGGGTTTGTGGCTACGCTAATAAAATCGGAAATAAGATAAGGAGCCGAAACGTCAAACCCTTTCCCAAATATGAACTGAATGAATTGATTGATAAAAAGACCGTCAAGAACCGATACGGCAGGCCCATCAACAGTAATCGAAGTTGGTGAAGTTCCTGTAATAACGCGCTGTTGGTTTATTCCATAGATATCATAAAATTGTGCGATATTCGAAACAACGAATGTGTGACCAGCCTTAACATTGATTGTGTTGACATTGTTTTGATTTCCCACAACTTGAGCTGATCGATTTTCGATGATATTGCAGGTAATGCTTTGGTCAATGCTTGAATTTATGTATCTAGGATCGACGAAGATATTCAATGACAAATATCTACCGCTTGCGAAAACAACCGACCAAGTTCCAGTATTTAAAGTATATGGACTTAAAGCACTAAAATTAATTCCATCCAGAATAAAGTTATCAGCATCTACAACGGTTATAGTATAGTAATTAATTCCAAAGCTTGCAAAAGGAGTATTAAGTTCGACAGCTCCCTGAACTCCGCTAATATAAAGTTGCGCTCCAGTAGTCAGCCCATGCCCAGTGCTTTTCACTTGGGTAAGATCTGCGCTTGGATTGGTGATATCCTCGATTGCACCTGTTATTGTGCCATTGTAGTTTAGAAAGATTTGCTTCTCTTCCTTTTCATACAAAAATCCATCTGTGCTTACACATACAGTATTCACAACATCTGTTGCAGGATCATCGAATGTGCCGATTCCCATACCCCCGATTTGTGCAATCTGACATTGATATCCTCTTCTTAATTGAAGCGTTCCATCTGGAGCTCTTTGAATATTTAATGCCGTTTCAGCTACATTTGGAGGTCTTAAGAAGATAGAATCGGTCGAGAATCCTCGAAGATTTCCGATATTTCTTGTGACTATGTGATTATTTGCCATCTAGCTAATCCTCTTAATATGGCCCACGGCCACCCCAGTTGTAAGATGATCTTCTCTGTCTTTGTTGCCATATGATTGGCACAACGCTTGGTCTGTATCGTCTATAAGCGATAGCAATTCTATTAAGAACAGCTTCTTCGGCATCAAGTTGGTTCTGGGTTGGTTCGGCAGCAGATTGGAGTCTAAGAAGCCTGAGAACTACGTATTCTATGAGCAAGTCTTCTGATTGACGATCTAGTTGAGAATGTGTCGAAGCATAGTCTCCAGTGATGCAATAGAAGGTATCCTGATTACTAATCAACCCTTGGAAGACTAACCAATCCTGATAAGGAATGACGTAGTTAGGATCGCAAGTGATGACAAAAGTAGTTTGATTGTAGCTGTTGATAGGGATTGCATCGATGACTCGATCGCCGTTTCTACTTGTAAAACAGACCCAATCAACTTTATCAAGAATGCTGTTTGCATTAGCTTGTAGGTTAATATCTTTTTGAGAAGTGATCGTGAAGTTCAATTGAAATGTAACTGGGTTGGCATACCAAAGACAAACACCGCTAAATGTAGCGAAGTAAGTTCCATCCACGTTATCAAGAGTGAATGTATTCGCTCCCGTAACTGTGATTATATATGTTCCGTTAATCAATTGATTCGGTTCAAAGACACCTCCAAGACCCACTTTTACTCCTGTCGAAAGAGTGTGTGGATTTTCAGTATGAACCGTCACGACTCCAGAAGATACGGTGATATCTACCACATTTCCGTAAAGACTCGTGATGTTGCTAACCTTTCCTCTTCTATAATCGAGGCTTCGCATCCTCTTTTGATAGTTAACGATCAAAGCATTTTCACGCGTAATGTTCGGAGTAGGAGAAAGAAGGATGTAGCCATTTCGAATGCAATAAGTCGATGGAATGTTGGTTGGATATGAATATCGGTCTTGAATCATTCCCTGTTCGAGAGTGATAAATTGCCAAGATTCAGGCCCGTAAAGATACCGCACGTTCATGATCTGGATCGCCATCTTAACATCTTGTGGGATAGGATAAGATTGAACGCCCGCATAAACAGTAGTGGCAAACTCTTCAATATTAGCAACACTGTCTACTTGTGTGATTTTGTCGTACAACTGGTTTAATCCGAGATTAAAAATCTCAGCTACCGTATTGTCGTCCCAACCCTCTGTATAGGAGTAATTCTCTTGATAGGCGAGCTGGCGAGCGTTTGCTGCCATTTCATCTATCCTACGAGTACCCCTCATGTAGGTAGTTTTGCTTGTATTTGGTGGAAGGCTCATCTTTTACCAACTTCTAAAAATTAATATTGCTTCATTTGTTTCTTAGCAGAGGCTTTATTCATCTTCCGTCTTGCCACGGCAGCAATCATTTTCTTGCGATGTTCTTTAGGCATCTGCATGTCATTTGGCCCCATTTCTTCCTCTCCAGAAGTGTCCTCTTCCCCTCTATAAGGAACGTTATGTACTGGGTTCCCTAGAATCGGCTTCGGATCTTGTTGGTTAGGAGCATCCATTTTCATGCGCGCTCGTTTGATCTTTTTCTCAAGTTCGTAATGTGTTTGATCTGGCACTTCCATGTGATAGTTGTCTTCCATCTCATGTTCTTCATTATTGTCAACGTTACTCTTCATGTGCGGTTCATCTTCTGGGTAACGTATGTCATGTTTTGAATACCCAGGTTCACGGTATTTCACGTGTTCTTTTCCTTCATATCCTGGGGGATTTCCTTTAGCCTTTCCCTCAGAAGATCCACCTTCTTTCACATCTTTCGATCTCACGTATCTCGAAGACCCTTCATTCTCGTCTCCTCGATCGTACCCTTTTGTGTTATACGGTTCGCCTGGGACTCTTTCGGAATCCGAGCGTTTAGTCTTTAAATGGCCAAACATTTTTCTTTTCATATTTTCCTACCTGTTGATCCTTGTAAAGCATCCACAAATCCCCTTGCGACCTGTTGAATTGCTTGTGATTGAAAATCGTTCAAATCATCCACATGCTCTTGACCCATATTGAAAAGGTTTCTATTCCTCTTCAAAGCTGAGTTGAATAGATTGGCCAAAGTTCGTCGTTTCGCCTCTTTAGCTTCTCTTTTACTGCTTGCATTAGCTGCCATTCCTTGCAAACCAGCAGCAGCCCCTTGGCCTCCAGCAGATATGATTTGAGCCCAATTGTTAGCTGAACTGCTTCCTTGAGAATCTTCGTTCATATGTTTAACGCTCCTCTTATCAGCTCAGCTGTATCGTTCGATGATCGTGCTTTACTTTTAGCTAGCTTATTTCGGCTAGCATACTTATGAGCCTCTAGTTCTGTCCCTCTGTTCAAAGCCTCATCCATAAGGCTTGCGTGGGTTTCTCTTTTGGCTTCTTTAGCTCTTCGTTTAGCTTGTTTTTCTGCGCTTTTGCTACCAAAGAAGTCGCCAGCACCTTTTGCTGCTGTCGCTACTGCGGTTGCTATGAGCATTGCTGTTCCTGGGTCCATATCAACTCCTAATTTAACAAAGTATTACGCCTTGAAATACTGATCCCACTCCGATATCCAAGTTCTTAGATCCTGAACCAGCTGCTTCTAAAACTGGATAAACAAGATCTCCAGCATTCAATTTCAACATAAGAGATGCACTGACAGCAGCGTAGTTAGTAGGGGATATGTACAATTCGCCTGGATCTAAATAGATTGTATTGCTTACAGAAGACCCGTTGACATACGTCTGAACAATCAATTGATTAATGCTGCTAGAATTGATTCGGACGAGGAAGTAATAATTGATAAGATAGATAGCTGTGTAAGGAGCTGTAAAGCCACTTGAACCTGTATTTCCAGTCAAAAAGTTATTCGCTTGGTCAAACTGTTCCGCTTGAAAATTAACTCTATAAAAAGTTCCATCCCCAGTCACGGCATTTAAAATAGAATTGACCAATCCTGAAAAACAGGGCTTAGCAGGAAGAACAAAATTAGACTGCCACGTAGGAAGCATCCCTGGGCCTTGACTTGTCAAAACATCGTTCGCATTTCCTAAACCGCTTACCTGTTGAAAGTTTGATGTTGCAGTTGTTCCTCCAGCGAATAAAGCATAAGGAGTGTCACTAGTCAATCCAGTCCCTCCATCGGGAACGGTGACTGGGAAAATTCCTCCTGTATTAACTACCGCACTCGGATTTCCGCTTATACCGTCTGCGTTTGTCCAAGTAACAGAGGAAGTGTTTTGAAAAGTCCTTCCAGCGATAGCCGATCCATTCATGGATAAAAATCCAGTGTTGGCCATTGATGTTGAAAGAACGAATAGGTTTTTTAATATCCCCAGTATTTGAAGTCTGTTTTGATTTCCTGGAGTAGAATCTACACCAATACCTGTCAAAACGTCCGCGACATCGGAAGCCAATTTTCTATAGGTAACCGAAAAGTCGGCCAATCCAGTAGAAGTAATTGGAAGACCTTTATTTGGGCCACCTGTATGATCGTGCTGATCGAGGTTAATCATCCCTTGAGCAAAGGCATCGTTGTAATTCGTTTCCCCTGCCGAAGGAATATATAGCCCGATATTAGGAGTAAATTGGCCCATTTATGACCTCTCTTTAAATTTATTTCTCATACAGGGATCTCCAAATAATTAAAGTAGGCACACCCTCCAGTGGCTGCGTTTGCATTGACATAGATCATGTCCCCTGCATTCATACTGGGGAAACGAGTTGCCGATTGAACCATTGTCCCGCCCGTAGTTGCACCGCCTGAAGGTGTAGCTGTGTTTGAAATTCTAAATGTCGGCCCCACGCTTTGCCCATTTGGAACATAAAGCCAATACATCTGAGTTGAGCTGCTTAGATTTCCGAAACCAGTTGCTGAAGCTCCCCCATGATTCAAAACTTTGTCCAAAGCGATCATGGTTTTTCCTGCTGGAACTGTGTAAACTAGATTGTTTCCAGCAGCAGCGTTTAAAAATTTGCCTGACTTTAAAGCGGAGTCGGCATCGAATTCGATAATTTGAGGCCAAACATTGACGGATAAAGCCGAAGATAAAGCTATAGAAAGTATTTCACCAGCATCTAAAATCAACGGAATAGTGCTAATTAAATTCTTAGGAGTTCCTGCTGTCAACGATGTTTGAGGGCCACCGCCATTATAATAGGTTCCTCCGTTATTAAAGCAGCAATTAGCTGTCACGTTACTCTGGGCATTACAATCTACTCTAGAGATCAAAGCTCTTCTTCCAGATGGAACCGTGTAGATTTGATTTTGACCGCTAGAAGAAACGACCTGATTGGCGTTTACATATGTAATCCCAGGAAGTCCAAATCCACCGCAAGCAGTATAATAGGCTTGATTAATACCATTTTGGGTCATGCTGGAACCTCCATAATGTTCACCCATGCAAATTGAGTCGCTGTCGCAGCACTTACGTTGATAACGATAAAATCTCCAGCATTTAGGCAGCTCCCGCACACCCCAGCCACGTCCATTGCGTTATTCGAAATACTTGCAGATAAGGAACAGGAATATGTAGTGCCTACGCTTTGTCCGCTATTAACCACATACCATTGACGAGTGATTGCGCCTCCAGAAGCATTGAAGTAATAGAGTTGACCACTACTTGTGGCGTTGGCCATCCCCATAGTTCCATCTAAGATGAAAGCTCTTGTGTTAGCGGGGCACGTATAGAGCGTGTTATTTCCGCTACTAACCGAAAGAAGTTTTGCTGTTTTTAATGGGATGTTGCTATCGAATTCAACGATAGGAAATCCGTAAGTGTTCGATGTTGTTGAACCAGCAGCAAAGTTAACGGACGCACTTTCTCCAGGCTCTAAAATGATGGGATTATTTATCCCGCCCAATAAAAGCTGGTTTTGGTTGCTTGTGCCCGTTGTTTGTAAATTATAGTAGTTACCACCTGATTTCAATTTAGGTTGGTAAGTCATTCCCGCTGGAGTTGCGCTTCCGTTTGCTCCGTAGGCAGGATAAACGACAGCTCTTTTTCCAGACGGAGCAGTATAAAGATCGGTAGTGGCGTTGGCAGGATTACCGAATCCGAAACCACTAGGAAACTTCATTCCTGAAAGGTTGATTGCTCCCCCGCACCCATACAGTAGATTATTTATTACGTTATTCGTAGCCATTACATCTCCACCAGTGTTACAGCACAAAGAGCATTAGCGTTTGTTGTGTTGCAATTCCACACAATGAAATCTCCTGCTGTTAAGACAGCTCCAGAATTTATCCTAGTTGCAGCACCGTTTGCAGTGGCCACACTTCCCCTAAACAAATTGCTAGTACCTTTTGAACCACCGTTAGGGACTAAATAAATATTAGAGGTGATAGATCCACCTGAGTTGTTAGAGATGAAAGAGCCTAGGTTTCCACAACCAAAAGGCTGACCATTTCCTGAAACCAGAACAGCACTCTTCCCAGAAGGAACAGTGTAAATGGTTTGATCTCCGTTGGTTGCCCCTAGAGTTTTGACTGTTTTTAGAGCTGCCGTATTATCAAACTCAACGATCTGAGTGAACATGTTGATCGCGGTCTGATTGGAGTTGTAAGATATTGATTCTCCCGCCTCCATGACAAAACCGCCATCAGCCGTATCACTCGCCACAGCACCTGCCGTCAGAGAAATAGCTGAAAACAGAGTGTTATAGTAAGTACCGCTAATCTTCCAGTTTTGGATGATCGTAGCGGTACTTCCTGATTGGCTTCTTAGAGTTGAAAACAGAACCAAAGCTCGACGACCAGAAGGAACCGTGTAAGAGTCATTATTACCATTAACACTACTATTTATATTTGCTCTTGCATACTTCACAGCTGGTAATGAAATCGCACCCGATATCATCGTCAAGAATTGGTTTACGTTATTTTGTACAGCCATTATTAAAACCTTAAACTACAGTTATGTTGCCCCAACCACTAAGAACTACCCAACCGTTGTCCGTAGTAGTACACATGATTTCCAAAGCATCAAAGGCGTTAGTTGAAGCAAGGCTTCCCCCAGTACCTGTTGTTGTGACTTGGTTACCAATTTGAATAGATTGAGAAGCGTTCTGAGCAATTTTCCAACCACCCGCTCCCTTACCAGCGACACGGATAACAGAGAATTGGGCTGCTGTTGATGGAAGAGTCATAGTGACCAAGCCAGCGTTATTTGAAAGATATCCAGTATTGATCGCCATCGCTTGGGAAGTTCCTGTTACGTCTACCCATGCAGAAACTCCACCACCACCTCCAGAAGCTGCTGCCCACTTAACTCCTGAAGCTTGTGCAGAGTCTGCTGTCAACACATAATCGTTTGTGCCGACTGCGAGAGCCGTGAAAGTGCCTGCGCCAGTTCCAACCAATATCGCCCCTTTAGCAGAGTAATCGCCATAGCCGACGATAGTATCTGTAGCTCTATTAGGAAGGGTTAAAACGATCGCTTGTTGAGAGGTAAAGGTTTGATCCCCTGTACCATTGATTGTAGCCGTACGTTTTGAAGTACCGCCTCCGATACTAAAACCGACCGAAAGATTCGAAATATCTAGGTTTACGCCTGAATTGTTAGCCATTTGTGTCTCCTCATGTTAGACAAAGGTTAAATTTCCCATACTCGACAGCACTTGCCATGTCGTATCAGCTACGACACAGATCATCTCTATCGAATCGCCTATTGCAGTCGATGTAATCGATCCGCCAGCTCCTACAGTTGTTGATTGATCGCCAAACTGAATGGATTGCCCAGCACCCTGTGCGATCGCAAAGTTGAAGCTTGCTTGTCGGTTAGTTATCCGAATCACAGAGTCGCGTGCTGCTGTGACTGGTAAATTAAACGTTATGTTTGAAGCTGGATCATTTGAATAATATCCAGTATTCTGAACCATATTCGTTGGGGAAGCCCCGTTCGTTACGTCTACCCATGAGGTAACACCTGAACCATTAGTAGGAATTTGAAACCATCCAGTGTTTCCTGATCCCGAGCCTTTGATATAGACATTCCCAGACACTGGATCGTGACAAAGAGAAGAAGGATTTGCATCGATCACTCCCTCTGGATCTCCCGTATGATTGATACGAGAAACGTCAGTCGCCAAAGTCATCATGTCTGAAATATCTCTGGAAGAAGAGGCTTGGAGTTTAAATCCCCCTGCGAACTCAATATTATTTTGAATACCTGCCATAATCTCCCCTAAGTTATTTCAGTCTCTGCTGACCAATTTATTGTTAAACCAGTCACTCCCAAAACTTGAAGAATCGCATTATTTCCTGAAGCTATGAAATAAGCGTCCGCTGCATTAAGTGCTGCATCTTCATTGAAAACGTCTTGGTTTCCAATCAAGGTAGCCGTCACTCCATCTGTCCTGAGAGTCGCATAAATGTTGTATCCAGCTCCCGAAGGAGTGACTGCATCAAAAGCCTTCACTCTGGCCTCAAATTGGAAGGTTCCAGCTACACCCCCCAAAGGAACTGTAATCACATCTTGAGTGACAGCTCCCACCGTGGTTGCTGTTCCCACTAACTCATTAGTCACCGATAAATCTATGGTTCCAGGCCCATTTGTGATGGTTACTGTTCCATTCAGACTGGTGATATTTGCAAGGACTGGAATTCCGCCAGTTTGACCTATAGGAATCTGACCATCGGCAGCTTCTCCGAGCCAAGCTATGGCTGCTGCGTTTCCCGCACCATATGCCAGACCGTTGAGAGTTTGAACTCCTACTTTTGCTTGCACATCCGCTGGAGTCATCGCCTTTGTAGTATCAGTTCCCGCTACAGCCTCTATAGCTGAAGCAAGTAAAACCACCCCTTTTTGGGAGGTAGTCGCATCATCTATTGTGATAGTTTCGGTGTATGTTCCAGCATTTCCATTTACATGAACGCCCTGAACGGTATCACCGATGATATTGATTACGTGAGTTGCAGGATTTGCTGGGACGTTTCCACCCGTGTTTCCAGCAACATACTCAATATTTGCTACTCCTGGCGTACCCGTCGATCCAAAACTCTGCTGTTGGCTCATACGTATTCAACCTCCAAACCAAACCAACCCGCAGGAATTCCAGGAGCCGAATCGTATTTGATATACCATTGGGTTCCTGCTTTCCTGTACATGTCGTTGGTTTTATCATCAAGACACCTTCCAGACTGAGCTGGAAGCTTTTTGTGATTGGTTACACCGTCGGTAGACAGGTAAATGTCTCCGTTGGTGTTGTTTGTCAACCAAAGCCTGAAGGAGTCTCGCGTGTAGACTCCTCCAAGCACTTGATACGATGTAGTAATACTTGCAGCAGCGATTTCTCTGATCGCTTCATCTTTTATGCTATTACCTGTATTGGCCATAAGAAATCGCCTCCGCTTATTAGCTTACATAGCTGTTTGTGTTGTACCCATCCACATGCACATACAAATCAGCATCATTTAATGGTGCGTGAGTTGAGGCAGTGTAGGTCTGATACACCAGTTGAGAGGCCGTATTTGTAACGATCTCAACCAATGTGTCAGCTTGGCCAGCACCAGTTTGGAAAAATACGTAAGGTACGTCTCCAAATGCCACTAGCCAGTCAACTGTTACTACGTTGGCCGACTTACTAATCTCACAGAGGAATTGACCTCTGCCATCCAACCCAGCAGTACCAGGGGTCGCGCCGACGGCAGAGCCGTCGACAGCGAAGTTCCGCATAGTGCAACCAGGTTGATCCACAAAAACTGGAAAAGTTTGTCTAGACATCCTGATCTCCTTATGAAGTTGCTAAACCAGTGATTACACCAGTAAATGTTGGGTTGATGTAGAACTCTGCGTAGGTCGCGTAGAACAGACCATATGAGTCCAAAGGCGTTCCAGACACCTGTAGAGGGAAGAATATGCTGTCACCATTCTCAATAAATCCACCTGGATCATTGCCCTCAGCTGTGTCAGGACGAATGTACATATGTACTTTGTTCCTGTTAATCGCGTACAAACGGTCTTCCTGGCAGTAAGGCGACCAGTGAATTCTCACTGTTCTACCGTTAATCTTCACGGCAGCTACTTGAGAACCAGCTTGTCTTTCTGGAGAAACTTCTGGTTGGATGTAGATGATCGACTTAGCGTCTTCTCCATCTTCGAAGAGTCTTAATTGCGTAGCTGACATGATGTAGTCAGTTGGCAAGTCTCCACGAGCCCAGAATCTCATTTGTTGATCGAGCTCTCTCATTAACTTGACTGACAACGTTTGATTGTTAGCAGCAAGTCTTTGAGCACCCCAACGGTATCCAACAGGAACACCATAGAGAGAACCAGCAACCGTATCGCAAACCCCTTTCAAACCGAACATCTCGTTATTGCGAGACTTCTGTTTGTAGATGTTTTGTCCTGGAGCTGGAACTTGTACGCCTGTTTGACGGCTTACAGTGATAATTTGACCAGGAAGGTCGATGTTCGTTACGAGGAACATATCTGTTCCAGTGTCGATATTGAGTAGGTCATTCAACATCCAAGGAGCTTGCAACCACGAAGCGTTCGTGATGAGCAATTGATATTGTCCTGGGCCGACGTTTGTTACAGTATTGATAACGCCCAGAACGCCTGTACCATCGCCGAAGAACTGACGGGCTACTTGGTCGGCGAAAGCTCTTTTCATCGTGAGGATGGAAAGCTCTGTCGCGTCCATAAACGCACCGAGGTTGCTTCCAGCTCTACGGGCAGCTTTCATCGATTGTGAGTCGATTACAGATGTCGCATAGACTGATTTGGCAGTGATAAAGGGACGGTTAATATAAGCTGTGCTGGAGCTAGGTAGCGATCCAGAAGATTGTCCACCACCCCAGTCAACCAATTGAGCCATCTCTAATCGGTTACCGACGAATTTGGAACTTTTCTGGATAAGACCAATCAATTCTGAGTGATCCCAACCTGCTGCATCTAATTCAAAATCACCGTAGGCTATACGGTATAAGTTTGACAAATCTGTCAAACTAAATTGTTTAATAACTGACGACATTTGATTTACCTCTTATAAAGTGGGGTTTTGCTTAATTCTTCTTTCCTTTCCAAAAGTTGTTGCTTTAGTAAGTCGTATGGGTCGGCATTCTGCGTGCGAAGATCTCGGACGGCATTCCCTTGCCGTGCCTTATTAGAAAGAGTTTGAAAGTCTCTTTGTCTGTCCGATTGGGCAGGTTGCTGAGTTCTCACTCTCTCTGGCGTACCGATAATCGCGCGAATAATGTCTCGCACATCTTCCTCGTCTAAATCTGGGTTTTGTTTAATCTGGTCGGACAGTGAAAAGATCAAAGTGTTGTCATTCAGATATTCGGGATTGATTTCCCTGATAACGCTCATAATGTCTCTTTGAGTGAGCGTTTCTTGGATCAATTCCTCTACTCTGTCCATGACTTCATCTTCTGTTTCTAAATCTCCTGAGATCGACTCATTTGACAAAACTGCATCAACCATCTGGCCGAACTCCGAATCCCCTATCTCTGGATAATCAGCTAGCATCTCCTGTTTCCGAAGAACCACAGCTTCTGCCCTCTGTTTATGAGATAAATCCTGTTCTGCCTTTGCGAGCTTCTTTTCAAGCTCTAGAGCCTTGCGGTCTTTCTCGTCCATCTGGCCAAGTTTTTCCGCTTGCTCCGCGAGTTTTTCCAGATACTTTCCGTACTCAAACTCGCTATCTGTTTCCTTCGCTTTACCAGAGATATACTCCAGTGCTGCTAGTGGATCGCTTTTCGCCAAATCGGCGAATTGTTTAAGAGTTGATTGAACTCTTTTTTTCTCTTCTGCTAGAGCGTGCATACGGTTTTTAACCGCAATATCTCCAGCTGCTCGATCTTTTAACTCTCTCAAAGTGAGTTTTGTTGGACGCTTGTCCGCCATGAACTCAATTTCGTAGTCATCGTCAAGCTCTAAAGATTGATCTCCCTTTTTGAAGACATATTTCTTCAATTGGGGAGGCACTTCTCTTTTGCTTTCTTTTGGCTGCTCTTTGTCTCGGATATCCTGAGTAGGGTCGGCTTTTGCTCCCTTATTATTCAGAAGTTGATCCTGCAAAGATGCGAAGCCATCTCGATCCATTTCCACGGTCGATGCTGCATATGCGTGTTCCATAACCAATTCCTTACGGCTAAAAGGTTGTTCTGTTTAAACGGTGGAATCGGCTGAAACTACGCGAGCATTTCCGCTTCGGCTGGTGTTTCTTCTGGTGGCATCGGTTGCTCAGCTGGCGCGCCTTCTTCCTCTAGGCCCATAGGCTGAGGCATTGGCTCGTTGACTGGCTTTGGCGTGTAAAACATTGGAAACTGACGAAGTTGTCCAAGTCGTTCTCCGAACATTGGATTTTCGGCAGCTTGTTCGAACATAAGCTTTTCGGTCGCTGCGACGTGACCTATGAAAAGCTCCTGCACCTCTAAAGGAGATTGCTTGAAGTCCAGCGTTTGCATTGGGATACGATGAGCATCCCAGTGCGCTATGAGATCTTCGTATCTTGCAGGAGAAAGTACAGCTTTCCCTCCCATCATATCCTGATTTTCTGCTTCCGCTGAAGAAACGGCAGCTGTGATGGAATTCATGAATTTTTTAGAATGAGATAGACCCAACATATCCATAAACACTTCATCTGTCAGGATGGATGGAAATTCTCTTTTTATGGACAGTAGCATCTGAGTGCGCGCTGCCTTAGAGTTGGCGAGATTTCCAGTCGTGGTAATATGAACGTCATAACTTTTTTGCAAGTTAATCGGGTCGAAGTATTTTAGCTGGTAAGTATTGTGCTTACCGAGTATCTTTATCAGGCGACCATCATCTGGCTGGTACTTATCTTTGGCGATCGAGATCATCATCCTGAAGAGTTGTTCCATCCCCCTGATGTGTTCTTTAATGCCAGGTGCAGCGAGCTGAGTCCTTTGGTCTTCAAAATATTGTAATGCAACGAAGCTATCAAGCTGGGCGTTCGGTGTTTCACCTTTGACCAATGGATTTTGAAGAGCCACCTGATCCATTGCTTTTTGTATTTGCTGCTGAAAATTAAAAATCGAAGGGGTATTCGTCGTAGGAGTTTCAATAGTAGGTTTGATATTACCGTGCCACTCAATAGCTGTTGTTCCATTTGGCATCCTTTGGGCATCCACCCCTGATGTTTCATGTACGAACATTTTCGGACTTTCCATCTCTAGATTGTTATACATTTGGTTGGCAATCCGATTATTTGCATCTGAGAGATTTTTACAGTTCCTGAAGAGGATTGGACTTCCACGATTGCCCATTCCGATGTCAAGGTCTTTGAACTGGATAAGAGGGAGATCTTGATTATTGATAAGAGTAGGCATTGAGAGTGGTTGGTTGACCAACACATGGTCGTCAGAGGCGACGATGAAACGCCCTTCAGGCATGAATTCATGGCTTCGATGATATAGGTAGAAAACTTTTCGCTTATTGGGGTTTTCTTTTTCGGTGTTAGTGAAAACATCATATTGGGTGTCTGGGCCTCTATCGGTTTTAGTATCCCAAGTAAATTTTGGATACTTTTTCTTCATGTAATCGATATCTTTGTATTCGACCCAGTAGAACCAATTACTGTCTCTGTCATTGATTTGAGGGTCTTTTATGACATCCCAGGGCATTGGATTGATGATTTCGATATCACCAATTCTCATGTTTTTTCTAAGCTTAACAGGGTTTTGGCCTATGTCAGAAATGGGATTGCCATCTTCATCCAGCATGTCAATATCTTCATCGACATACTTTTTAGCCAATGGATGGACATCCCCAATATTTGGGTTCCACATTACAATGGCAAAGGACTCACCGAACATTTTCTTTTGAACTTCGAACCTGAATCTCCAAGATTCTACCCCCAGGGTATAGTTCATGGATTCAAGCCAGTCTTTAACCACGTTACAGGCCACCTTATCCGAATAATCTTCCGTGTTAGGAAGAACGTCAGGAACTAGCTCATGAGATGTTATGAGCGTGACTTGATCCATCACCAATCGATAAAGATCGTTGATGAATATGTTATCCTGAGAAGAGTAGATATCTGAAGTATTGGCGTATATTTGTGTGTAAGGAGATGCCCAGTTCGGGTTTACTCCAGCACCCACAAAGAAAGCTAGATTAGATTTTTGTTCCCTGAAAAGGGGTCTGAAGTATTCTGTAAGGCCATAAGAGCATTCACGGAACCAGTCTAGAATGTCAGAATCTTTTTTCAGATCAATGTTGTAAAGAGGCTTAACGTAAGGGATTTTCTTTGTGAGAAAATACTTTGATAGCTCAATTTCGCTCATCTATTTCAACCCTCACTGGCCCTTTAAACGCTTCTCTGACGCTATCCCAATTATTCGGTTTAATCGGTTTAGCGGCATCTAAACGAGTTAAGATTGCCTGCAAGGATCGGTCTGTATCGGTTTTGATAGTATCTGGAAGGGCTTGTAGCTTCTCTGAAAGAAGAACTAGAGCCTTTTCGACACCCTCAATATCACCAGCGAGAGATTCATCGATAACAGATTGATTATTTCTCAGAAGTTCGACTTCTGCCTTCAACATATTGATTTTTTTTGACATGACAATGCTTTTGCCTACTAAAAAGCTGACAAGAAAACATTGTAAAGATGCAAAAAATATTTCCATTGAAAGGCCCGTGGTGTTACTTTGCATTTAAAGCTTATAGCAAATATTTAGTCAACAAATTTAATAAACGAGGATCAATGCGAGAAAGATATTCGATCGAAGTTACCGATGAATCCGTGGAAATTTATGGAGAACTTACAATAGAAGAAACGTTCGATTTCCTGAATTTTTTCGACAGAAAAGGATACAAGTCAGTCATCCTGGGAACAGAAAATTCCACCCTTCATCTCTTAAAAAGAGATCCTGAAGAGGCCAAAATTGACCAAAGAATAACCGATTTAAAAGATGAAGTAGTTGATTACAAAAGATGTCTGGAAAAAGAACAAGACGCACATGCCAAAACTACTGAGAAATTAAAAGATACTGAAAGATTAATGAAATCATTAATGTCTGAAGAATATGCAAAGTATAAGAAACTTCATGATGAAAACTTAGAATTAATTAAGAATCAAACAACTCTATTTCTACACGAGAATCCAGAAGTCAGAAAAATGCTATTGGAGGGTGAATTTATAGGGAACAAATCAGAGGAAGAAGATGGAAAAAATGACTGAAATAGAAGCTCTCTGTGAGCATATAGTTTTAGAATTAATTGAAGTTAAAATGCACCTCTGTAATGGAAGAGATTTTGAAGGAGGCGTTGGATTAGGAGGTTTAATTAATTCATTGCTTTTTAGAAAAGATCAAGAGGAGGAAAAAAGAAAAAATGCAAAGGTACAAGAAGAAGAGGGCGACGAAGAATGTGAAGAAGGCTCCGAAGAGGAAGATTCCTCAGAAGACAGCTACTTTCTCGAATGCCAAAGAGAAAAAGCTGCTCGCATAGAAACAGAGCACGCACTTCTGGAATCCGAAAAAAAAGTTAAAAAATTAGAAGAAACGAACGGATCGATAAACGAAACTAAACGATGTATTTTCGAACTTCACGACATATTAATGAGATTATTAAAGTTCAAGAAAATAGCAAAAGAAGAAATCGAAAACGTTATAAGCATCCTTAGAAATACTGGGGTTGATAAATCAGATATAGAAGTGATTTGTAAAGGAAAGATTAGGTAATCGATGCGATTTGATTTTGGATTTCTCCAAATGGAGAGTTGGACGCGAGAAACTCCAGACGACTGGATGGGTTCTGGATGTTGGATAAAGTTTTTTGGATGGGGTCTACATTTCACAAATGGGCCTAAGCATTTCAGTGAGAGAAATGGTTATGAAAAAAGGTTGCATCTTCCTTTCGGATATCGGGTAAAAATACTAAGACGAGGAAAGTAAATGGCCTGGCAAAAACAAAATAAGTTCAAGAATGGGAAGAAAGACAATGAAGACGAAAAGGAGGCTATTAAAACCGATCCAGCTTACGTTCGAAAGTTTATGGAAGACTGGTCAGGATGTCGAGACCGTCACCCAGGCCAAGCCGAAGTCCTCAAAGCTGTCTTCGAAGACAAGCTTCAGTATGTCTTTTACCGTGCGGGTCGTAAAGGGGCAAAAACCACAACTGGAATTGACGTCGCTTGGAGACTCGCCAACGAAGCACCAAATCGCGTTGGCTACCTCTGCTATCCAACTATTGCTCAAGGTATCGAAGTTGTGTGGGAAGAAAGAAGGCTCCAAACCTGTGACCAAAAAGACGACTCCATGTTCGACAAATACGTCGAAAAAGTGGACGATTCCAGACACATCGTCCGCTTCGCCAATGGAAGTTTTGTCAAGCTTATCGGTACTTGGACTGAAGCGAGAGGTCGCGGAACGCAGCCTGACTTTCTGATTTTCGACGAATTCCAAGACTGTAACCCCGACTACATCGACGCAATGGATGCTAACTTGGCTGCTAAAGAACACGCGCAATGCGTTATCATGGGAACGCCACCTAAGAAGCGCAATCAATACGAAGAGTGGTATGATCGAGTTGGCGCACATCCGCGCGGTAAGGTTTTCCACTACACAAGTTACGACAACATTCGCCTACCCCACTTGAAGGAATGGCTTGATAACAAGAAGATCGAATTAGTCCGCGCGGGAAAAGAAGATGTTTGGTTGAGGGAATACATGGCCGAGCTGTGTTATTCAAGCTCAGACCGAGTTCTTCCCGATGCCAAATTCTTAGAAAAAGACGAAATCGATAACAAGGCCCGTCTTTTCGCTTATAGCGACCGAATTCCCATTTTGGCTATCTCGGTTCATCCAACATACTTTTGTTGCGTTCTAGCCGTCTTACTTCCAAGAAAAATGCTATTCGTAATGGATCACCTTGTCTTCCCTCAAGTTTGGAATCGCGCTTTTTCAGAGATGTACCCTGAATTGAATGAAAAAGTGAAGGTATTGCAGGAGTTTTGTGGTAAGAAAATCCGAAACCTCGTGTGGGATAAGAGCGGGTCTTTTGCTGATGTCATCTCGGGTTTTACCAAATGCCGAGAGGATATCAAGTGGCAGGACAGAGGAATCCCCCTCCTCCGAGAGCTCATGATTAAAGATCGGATATGCTTCAGCCGAGAAATAGCAGACTTTGGTCTTGAGTGCCAAAACATGTTGATTGAGGAGAGCGATAAGGATGTTCAAAAGAACTATCCTCACGTTTGCACTCTCGCTATGATGGTCAACGAGTATTTTTCTCAAGAGAAAGTAGCTGTACATTCAGTCCGACCTTTCGACAAATATGATGCTTTTCGTGAGATGGGAATTCCGTGTCCTCCAAAAAGAGGATCTAAGTCACTCTTTACTTTTGGTCTTTAAATCTTCACGATCTTGGATGTTTAACCTCTTTTTAATCTCGTTTTTGACATTTTTGTGCAAAAAATCCATCATTTCTTGATGAGTTTGCTGATTTGTGAATCGAATCAAAGGATATCGAACTCTTTGACCTGTATCTTTGTCAATGTCGTTGAAATGAGGTATGTGAAAAAAAATGGCTTTACCGTTCTTTGTAACATTTATTCCTCTGATATCTAGCTCACAATCGATAGCATAAATATGCACGGTTCCTAGACATTTCTTGCCTTTTTTTGCTTTGGTTTCTTCGGTGGCTTCGTAGAATTCGATGAATTCAAATTTCATTAGACTGCTCCTTGCTTTTTTAGTGTTTCTTCGAGATCAGAAAGATCAAAAACGATACTGTCTTTATCTTTCATGAACTGTAAAAATTGTTCGAAAATTTTTTCATGAATTTGGTCATCTGATTGTGTTCTTGCGAGATAAAAAACACTCTCAAGATCCTCATGAGGAGTTTCTATATGCGTTGTTTTATCTTTATTAAATTGAAAAATCATTTCAATATCAGAATACCAAACATGTTCAAGTAAACTGATATTAACAATAGAGTTTTCAAACTTTATAAATTTCATTTATAATCCTTATATTTTAAAGAAGTTAATTTCTTTTCTTAGATCCCTTCCTGGAAAAACAATCTCGGCGCACATGTGCATCCTTGATTCGACTCTATCTCCTAAAAGCTTTCCAAACTCTTCCTTTGAAAAATTTGAAGTAAACACAAAAGGTAACATCTCGCTGATTCGATAATCGATGATGGAAAAATATTCTTTTTTTACCCTATCTGTCATGGTCTCTACGCCAACGTCATCCAAAAATAGAAAGGGAACCTGAGCAATGATTTTCAATTGGTGTTCGTTGGACTTGCTGTTATTGCTCATCATTTTCTGAAGTAGATCATCGAACATGTCAACGCTTCGTGTGAATTTAAACCACGTATGGCCCTTTTCTACGATGGCGCGGAACAAAGCCGTCATAAAGTACGTCTTACCACTTCCGACGCTTCCTGTGAGAAATAAAGAGGGTTTTTGGGGTGCTTCTACCCACCTCTTGGCAAATGATATCAAGTCAGGTGGCAAATGTTGAATTTTATCCAATTGAGCCGTTGAGTACATTTTCCTGATTTCATGCGTGACTACTACTTCTTCCCATTTCATTGTTTTGCCTCCTGTGGCTTACTGAAATCGTATGTGTTGTTATATTTTTTTGGACTTGTGTCTTTTGTGAATGACTTGTTGTGAAGAGATTCTGGCTTCTTCCCATTCATGGGTTTCTTCCCTTGAGTTCTAAGTTGCTGGACTAACGTGTTGAATTTTTTATCCAAGTAAGTCACTGAATGAACGAGTGATATCCAAAATCCCCCAGGCTCTAAAGCATAAGAAATCACCTTGCGAATTAGCTCCATGTCTTGATTGGCTTTCTTGCCGATACGATCTGCTGCTTGATATTGACTTTTTGTTTTTCGAGCACTGTCTTTTGGAAAATCAGGAATTGCCAAAAAAAGAGAAGAATAAAATTCGGTGAGCAACGAAGTTGCGAACTCAGAAGGAACGAAAGTTCCTTCTTTCTTGGAAGATATATTATCTTCTTTATCTGTTTTATCTGTTTCTTTAGTGGTTCGCTTCTGGTTCACTTCTGGTTCACTTGCTGGTTCACTTGCCTTTTTTATTTTACTGTAAAACTCTGGTACTGTTACGGTTATGAGTGTTTTATCGTGGATCACTTCGTGCCTCACAAAACCACACTCGCAAAAAAAGTGAACCGCCCTACGAACGATATTCTTGTCCACCATATCGTCTTTAAATTTGACACCGTCATTGCATAAATTTACGAGCCACCTTTCAGAAATACAGAGTTGACCTACGTCAATTTGTATAACCTCAACACCAATGGAATGGGTCGTTTTTCCGTAAGCAGCATTTTCAAGGATTATGTGAAGAACTTTTTGGTATTTTAAGCGCGCAGCTTTATACCTAGGGTCGGATGAAATTGAACGAGGAAATGAGAAGTATCCAGAATTTTCCACTATAGCACCGTAATCCTTGTAAGAATTCGGCGGATATGCTATATTGGAGTTATCAGGTTCCATTTTAGCAGATTCAATCACCGAATCTAGTTTATCACTGCCAGAGTTTGTCGAAGACTCTGGCATTTTTTTTGCTTGTATCCCAACTCTATCAAAAATTACCTTAGTTTGCAATTCATTAGATACTTGCTCTTCAAGAACACTTCCATTTAATGCGTAAGCCATTTTCTCATCTCCGTGAGGCTAACGCTAGTCATCGTAAAGTTTTCCCGCTTGTGTCAAATTCCGTTCGATGCTAAAATTTTTGACAAAAGCCTAAAACTTGTTCGGGATGACTACTCTTAGCGTCAGCATCCATTAAGTTTTTAACCGAGGCACGGTCTGGTTTTTAACTAAACTTCTGCGCCTACAGAAGTCAAGTTTCAACTAGAGGAGTGAGCGATGATATCGATTAGAGCCGTATACAAGATACCTGAAGCGAAACACGTTTTTTTCATTGTGGAACCTCTTGACTCGACCTGCGACTACTTAGAAGAGTCACAAGGGCGTAAAAGAAGAAGGGAATACTTTGAGCATATTCTGCAATCGAAAGATCGTAGCAACCCCAAAGCAACTCAACAATGGACACTAAGAATAGTGCCTGTGGACGATTTTTTATCGGCCATAGAACGGAATACGCCCAAAGAGCTAGTATCATCCAATCAATCATCACAAAATCCTGAAAAGTTGGAACTGTTGGCCATAAATCTAACAAAAACTCTTCCAAATTCTTCTGACTGGACACTACAAACCCCCAAGGCTTTATGTGCTATTCCAGACGAAGATATAATCGAAGTGTTTATTTGATTCATGGTTAATTTTTGTTTTTTGTTTTGATAAATTGGTGACAATCTGGGTCTTTGTAATCGACACCGATCTCTACTAGGTCTAAATCGAGCAATTTTTTGACCCAATTAAGTATGGTTTGATGTGAAACACCGAAAATTTCGCTCATTTTCCGAGAAGAAAAGGGACAGTGTTTATCTTTTGACATGGATTGAATCTCAGCGTAGAAAAGTTTCTCGCCATGACTCAATTCAGGGTGAAAACGGATGGCTTTATGAATATTGATCTCCGTTTCGGGAGTATATTCTTGCACGGCTGTTGTTGACATGCTGGCTCCTTGATATTGGTTAAATTATTGACTTGGTACTCAATAAATTGAACGTGTCAAAGTGCGGAAAAAATGTCAACTTTAATTTAGACAGCTTGCAAAAGAAAAGGGAGAGAGTTTAACCTCTCTCCCCCCAACCAATAACGAGGAATGCTATGAAAAAACTAGGACTGGAAACCACACTCTAGGTAGTTGATGGCTGCTTGAGTGGTTATATCGGCTGCTTCGGTGAAGCGGATGAACGGAATCACGTAGTCACCCGAATCAAAAGTAAATGCTGCAACTACTGTTGGAGCTGCGTAATTGTATTCGTAGGTCACAACCCCAGAAGAGCTGACCTTAATTTTAACTTGGAATACTGCTCCGTCTACTGCTGTTTGTGTAGAGTCTGTTGTAACAACTCCACCTGTATTTACTTGAGTTTCTGTCTGAATTTTTCCAGCAGTACCCACAATACCGATAGCAGCAAAGTCGGTGTAGTTAGCCAATGTCGCGTCGAACGCTTGTGCTTTTCTAAAACCAATGATTAATGGGTTAGCACCTGAAACGTCTTGTACTTTGAATTGAGCTTGAAGGAAGAAAGCGGCATCTGAACCAACGGTAAACCCGATTGGACACAGTGCTGTTTGACCCATACAGAGCTCGATACCATCGCCGTTGGTGTTATCTTGAACTAAGTTAAGACCAAAAGTGTCTAACTTTGGTGCTAGGATAGTCTGTGTACCGATAACGTTCCACTCATAGGCTCCAAAACGTGTGTAGAGAACGTTGTTATCTCCAGCAACACCTGTAGCAGCTCCACCGCCAACGGCAGATGTAACAGGGTTCACGCTGAAATTATCGAACCAATAGTTTTGATCCCAATAACGACGATTGATAGAATCTGAATATTGATATTGTTTGATTACTGATGGTGTAGGCATGATAAACTCCTCAGAGTTAAGTGTTATGTCGAGTCCTCAGACATCGACGGATGTAGAATAAGCCTCGGCTTTATTCCCTTCTTTACTCTTAAATACTTTTTGAGTTAAATGCAAATATATTTTTGCGTGGGTAGTTTAGTGAAGGTTGTCGATCAGTTAATCGATCGTAGATACCAGAGGCAACACAAGAACGCTGTTCTGAAAAAACAGAAGATCAGGTGTAAACCCTGACCCGCGCGCCATTTTAGGAAACCAATGATAGAAGTAACCGCCGAAGACGAAGAAGATTTTGTTGAGAAGACCCTAACTACTCCAAGGCCATGTACCATTTGGATGAAGGGAGACTTTGATCGAAATAAAATCGATGAAATAGCAAAGAGAAGAGGGATATTTTTTGTTAATAATTACACACACATTGAGAGAAATGAGGGAACAATATGTCTGCCAAACCTAAGCTCGGATCGGGAGTTAGATTTAAAAAGCTTGCCAACAGCATTGCAAGAGAAGGTGTCGACGACCCAGACGCAGTTGCAGCAGCAATCGGACGAAAAAAGTACGGAAACAAAAAAATGAACGCAATGGCTAAGAAAGGAAGAGCCAGACACTCGTAAGCATCTGGCTTATCTCTACTTCCCTGCTACTGGAGTATTCAATGGTTGAGCTGGAACCGTTGCTTCTTTGTGTTGATTTAACACATCGATCAAAGCAGCGATAGCTGCCTTTTTAGCATCATGGTCTTGACCGAATTCTTGCTCAAAAGCACGAATAACATTGGAAGCTACGCCCAACACCATACCTGCTCTATGAATCCCAAATAGGGATAGTATCTGACTAATCATCTCATTTCTCCTGCGAAATCCGACTCGTTATGGTCGCGTTTTGGTGTATACATTTGACCAGGTAGCTTTGCTTTCTTAGCTTCTGTTCCCATGTCTTGTTTTTTATTGTGGCAAGTCTTATCAGGTTTCAAATTTGAATCGCTGTAATGACTTTTTTCTTTACTCATCTTTTCCATGATCCTTTCTCCTATGCTTTTTTGTATAGGCTTTTAGCCCATTTTTGTCCTTAGAAACATGCTCGGGCAGCTTTTTGTAAGCTGATTTCGGCGTATGCTCGGCGAATTCTTCGGCCACATCGGGATGTTTTGCGAACAATAGGCGTTGTTGAGCCTTACTTTTGAAAGGCATTTGAGACTCCTACGTATTCAAGTGCTTTTTGAAGAAAATTTGGACAGGAATCAAGAATTTTTAATCCTGTATTGCAAGCATTACACAAAAGACCTCTCACAATTCCTTCCTTGTGGCAATGATCCACTACTTCAGGATTTCTATCACATAAAGCACATTTATTGTTTTGCTTCTCTAATAGAAAATCCCATTGTTTCTTACCTATTCCATATCTCTGTGCTCTTCCTCTCCATGATTTATCTGGAACACATTCTTTACAATATCTTCTATGATTTGAAGAAGTTCCTATAAATTCATTACCACATATAGCACAAATAAAATCTTCTATTTTTTTCTTCTTTCCTTTTTGTGCACAAACATGATGATCTCTATATTGTGCACTCAAACATTCTTGTGAACCACATGTCCTATACCATCCATTATGTTTTCCTTGGGACATATTTTTCTTAGGTTCATTCTCACAATATTTACACTTTCTTTTAATATTTTTGGATACAAACACCATTTAAGACCTCTGTTTTTCCCGTACAGGATATCAGACTTAGACTTAAAAGGCATGGTAAATCCTTGTAATCTTTTTTCTTCTTATGACATAAAGAGGATGTATGTTCAAGTTAATTTTACAAAAGGAGTTTATTTTATGAAGTATTTCGTGCTAATCACAGCAATGTTCACTATGATGACTTGTATGACTTCCTGTACTTATAACGTAAGTATGGCACATACATCAGGTACGGCAGATGACGTGATAGATGACACTGCCAGTAATACACCAAACGTCTCCCCTACAGTCACTGTTCCTCTTACACCAGGTTCGTCGATAGGAATCACAAAATGATTCAACTCATCGAAAATCAACGATGCTGCCAAAAATGCCGATATTGGGTTTCAGATGAACACCAATCATGGGGGAGATGCCATCGGTATCCCCCTCAATTTTGGTCTGAAGGTGAATCCAGCGGAGCTTGTCATGTTGGAACTGATTCTAACGATTGGTGCGGAGAATTCAGACCCGAGGAAAGATGGGTTTTACCTGAAGGATTCGTTCTTGTAGACCCTCATGAAAAGAAAAAGGAAGAAGATGCCAAAACTAATAATTAGCTGTGATGAAAAATGGCCTGTTTTCGACCTAGAAGTACCTGAGGATGGACAAGAGCCAAACTGTGATATCCCTGAAGATATCTACAAGCAATATCTCTACATTGCTACAATCTATACAAAAATGCAAAATATCCTAAGGATTTACCATGACGTGTCACAAAGAAACGCTTCCGAACAACAGTGTGGACTTAGTTTCCCAGAAGGTAGCGAAGTTGAACAACATTCCTTCAATAAGATCGTTACACCTACCGAGCGGGAATTATGGCCCGTTTTGTTTGAAAATCTTACACGACTTCATCGAGCATCACAAACTGAGCAGTGATCTTCCACTTCCTATTCCAGGATTAACCACTCACGAGGCACTATCAAGGATATTTGATATTATGCTTCATTCGATGGGGGAGGAGAAACGACAGGAGACTCTGAAGAATCTGGACGAGTACAGCATGGGGATTCCTGCGCATTTTCGGAAGTAGTCAAACCTAATAATTTATTCACGAATTTAAGATTTTCCATGTGCTTTTGTTTTTTTTCTTTTTGTTCTTCTGAGGGTTCCGAGAAATCTATTTTGATAGCTGGGAACCTCTCTTGAACTACTTTTTGAGCAGCTTCACGACATTCTTTAATAGCAATATCAGTGATCGAAGAGGAAATCTCGGCATTAGTTCCTAAAGCGTGACACATTAAAAGTCTAAGGAATGTAATTTCATACCAAAGATTTATGATTTCATTCTTCTTGTCTATTCCATATAGCATATCCATTACGTCATCCATTAGATTTCTCCAATATAGTCCTCTCTAGGTTTAGAATCTGTCTTTCAAGCTTGCAAATATCCTGAGAAACTTGAAGATCTCTATCCATGAAACATTGGTTCTGGGTATTCTGTGAACTCATAAAACACTTGATAAGCTCAACATTGTGATTCATTTGAGCAATGGCAGTAGATAGGGCTTGGCTAAAACGAGTAATGCTTTCATCAGGGGAAGAATCAGGAATAGCACAAAAATAGCCTTTAGAAGGGCTAGCTGTTGGTATTTTAAATCCGCATTCTGGACAGAATTTGACTGGGTAGGTTCTTCCTTCCTGTTGATATCCATCAGCATATTCTTTAACCCAAAGTTCATTATTTTGTTCAAAGCAAGCAACGGAGCTATCTCCAATTCGACATCTATGACTCATTTCCATCTACCTTTCATGATATCTTCATGATAAGTTTTTTTAAACCTATCCAATTCTTCTCTTAGAATTCTTATGTCAGATTTAAGCCATATAATTATAGCTATAGTATAAGCTAACCAAATACAAACCGCCGGAAATAAAGATTTAATTATTTCATCCATTAAGGATCAGTCCTTGGCTTATAGTTAGCCTCATGATATCTAGCCTCCAAAGAGCAAAGACGACCATGAAAATCTTTCATTTCATCATGAACATCTTTTCTTAAAGAATCGATCTTTCCTCCCAAATAAAGGTAAAGACTTATATTAACTGATAAAATTGTAAATAAACCTGCAATTACTCCCCAATCCATAACACTCCTCCTAGTTTAAAGAGCGATTATACATCAAAGCCTGATAGCATTCAATGAGATGATGCACACCATTTGTAGCTCTATGAGGTTTATTTTCCATTGGAAGACCAAGGTAGCTTGCAATAGCGTCTTTTGATAGACTAACCAAACCAATGATATTATGTCCATTTACAGGCTTCTGAACATCGATTGTACGAGCCCAATACATTGAAGCAAGGTCAAGCCAGTGATAAGGCAATTCAAGCTCTTGCTGAACATCTACAGGCATAATTTGATTGAAGAAAGCTCTATCGAAGGATGGGTTCTGACAAATGAAAACAGAATTGGTTTTGTCTATTTCGTATGAGAGAAAGCATTCCTCTAAGTCCTCACAAACATCATAAGAGGTTTTTGCATCTTTAACTTCATCCAAAGTGATTCCATTTATAAGCAAAGCTTTCGGATCGGAATCGTAAAGGTAACACTTCGGTGAACATTGAATGAGAGATGAATATTCTGTAATGCACATCATAGTGTGCAAGTCATATATGCTGACACATATCTCAAGAGGTGAATTAATGTCTGGGTCAAGTCCGTTAGTTTCGATATCGATAAATATGCCTCTCACACTACCCCTCCAGCACCTCGTGAAGATCCAGATTAAGAAGTTCGCATATCTTCCACAGTGCATTGTAGGGTATTTCCTGAGCACCCAACATCCACTGAACAACCACATTTACTGGAAGCGCGCAATAATGTGCAATCTGTTTCTCTGTGATACTCAACTCCTTCATACGATCCTGT
>ERZ724522.212-NODE-212-length-38845-cov-15.825238_pt1 | contig 38845 bp, 58 predicted proteins | sample MGYA00376055_ERZ724522 | MGnify/ENA primary metagenome ERZ724522 (study PRJEB28724, sample SAMN07190884) | wastewater metagenome | isolation source: effluent of sewage treatment plant in Hong Hong | place: Hong Kong | collected 2016-03-17 ...
AGAGTATCAAAAAAGGTTTGTTGAGGATAAATATAAACTTCTCTTGAAAGAAAATTTATATGTTCACTCAAATGAAATTGGCGACGAAGTAGGAAATTTAAAAATATCAAATTTAAAGAGTAAATAATATATGAAAGAAAACTATAGTGCAAAACTTATAATAAGAGGACTTCCAAAGATGGAAAAAATAGAACTACGAGATTTAATAGTCTGGCTAGAAGGCCAAGTAAAAAATCTAAGAGATGAATATTCAAAACCATTACCAAGTAAAACGTATGCAAGTATTTACACGGCACGTTTAATGAAAAGATAATATGTTTAATGAAATCACAGTGACAACATCTTTATTTAAAATTTTATTGCCGACGGTGTTTACATTTATTGTTGGTATGTATATAGGACTACAAATAAGATGAAAAAAATCGAGATAAAAAACAAAAAAATAATCTTAGACGATGAGGACTACAAATATTTATGTTATTTTAAATGGAAAGTAGTTAAGAAAGGAAATGACTGGTATGCGTGCATAAGAAAAATGAAAGGTAAAGGAAAAGAATCGACACAAATATATCTACACGAGTTTTTGATTGAATTAGACAACCAAGACTGCATAGGGTTTAAAAATAGAAATACACTTGATAATAGACGTGAAAATTTGTTTGGGGTATCAAAAGGGTATAACCTGTCTAGGACAAGAAAGAGAACAACAGTAAATGGCAGAAAACCAGGTTCGATATATAAAGGTGTTTCAAAACGATTAAAAAGAGGAAAAATGTGGGATGTAAGAATAGCAAAAGATAAAAAGACTTATTACGTTGGGTCATACAAAACACAGAAACAGGCAGGATTAGCGTACAACAAAAAAGCTATAGAATTATACGGGGAGCATGCTTTTCAAAACAAAGTATAAATATATTTACTAGGGTAAAAAAACAAAAATAATTATGGAAAATTCAACATTAGTTAGAGGAATGACGTATGGAGAGAAGGCAGTCGGATTAACTTTTAATCCAGGAGGAAATCAAAAAGTTGATGAAATCAAAAAACTATACGCATCAATTATAGATATTTGTAACGATTTGCGTACAGAAGCGGGACAAGGTGAAAAGGGTCGTTTGTTGTCAGTTGCCATCACAGAAGCTCAAACAGCTCAAATGTGGGCAGTAAAAGGAATAACTTATCAGTTTTAATTAAAAATTTTACCCTAGTAAATATATTTATGCTAAACATCGCAGACATTTTAAAAAACAAAGACTTAGAATCTCCGATCAAAACAGCAAAGAGTGAACGTGCAGAACTAACAAAACAAATAGACGACATACACCACTCTGTACTTGAACATAATCTAAGAAAGAAAGAAAACTGGAAACGATACTGTGCATGGTGCAAGAAAAACAAATTGCCCGACACAACAGAAAACCAATCTAAGTTTAAAAAAACAAAAGAATGTATCAAAGAACAAAAATCTCTCTGGTTTCTAGTATCACACATCAAGACGAAAGACCTCTATTACATAATTTCCATGATGAGAGATTCTAACAATCGAGGTAAAAGTGCTAGTGCGTGGCTTATCAGTAAAATAAATAAAAAATAATATGCACAGAAATAGTTTTACAGAAGATTATGAATTTGAAGTAGAAAAAGTAGAAGCGTATGATGACGAACTTGAAGGGGTGTTTGGATATTCAGTATCTTTACCTCACCAATGTGATGCTTGTGAAATAATTGGGGCAGAAGTAGAAAATCAAGATATACCACACAATGGACGCTATCCATCACACCCAGTATCAAAAGAACTTGCAGTATCTCAAATGGAACTTTTTATTAAAAGAGCAAATGAAGCATTAGAAAAATTAAAAGAACTCTAGTGCGTGACTATTATCAAATTTAAGTATAAAGAAATGAAAACAATTAAAATAGAGGGTGAATTTACATATGATGATGAACTTTTCCCAGAAGAAGATAATGACTGGTTTTATAATGAAATTCTTTTGAAAGAAAATTTGGAATTACAAAAAACTGTTGCAATTAAACAGGAAATGTATCCACTAAAATTATGCAGAATAGATACTCCTAAAAAGGGAGAATCTGAATCTGTAGCATTTGCACTCGCTTCGGATTGGCATTTGGAGCAAGAAGTTAGGCGAGATGAAATTATATACAATAATCAATATAATTTAGAAATCGCAGAAGCACGCGCTAAGGAATTTTTTACAAACACCTTAGACCTTATCCGTAGACAACAGGAAGACCAAGTGATAAAAACTTTAGTATTATGGCTTGGAGGTGATTTTATCACTAGCAACATCCACACAGAATTATTGAAAATTTGTAAACTTGGGCCAGCACAGGCTATTTGTTTCGCAAGGGATTTACTTATCAGTGGAATCAATTTTATCCTTGAAAATTCAGAGTTAAACTTGATAATACCTTTTAACTTTGGAAATCACTCAAGAATTGTTGAGAAAAACTGGTCATCAAATGAAGAAGATAATTCACTTGAGTACATTCTTTATGATGATATTACCTTGCACTTCAAAAATAACCCACGCGTTGTTATGGTTCCACCAACTGGAGGTACTGCAACAATAGAAGTTTATGGTATGAAAATCGGTTTTGTGCATGGACACAGGGAGTTCAAATTCAAGGGTGGAGTAGGTGGATTGTATGTTCCAGTAAGAAGTAAAATAAAGGACAAGTTTTCTCCTATTGGTTATGACTTGATAATTCTGGGGCATTTTCATTCATTTATACAAGACACATTATTTTTATGTAATGGGTCAATGATTGGTTATGACCAGTATGCAAATTGTAAAGGATTTAGGGCGGAATCCCCAAAACAAACTTTCTTCGTGATTTCTTCAAAGTGGAAATGTCGTACGGCAACGTACCCAATACTATTTTCAAAATGATGCACATATTTCTTACACGCGGAGACAAGGTGGAAATTCACTGGATAGACATTGAACACAACACCGAATGTTGGCACACAGAAGATGAGATGGAAAAAGAACTTGAAAATCATGTACGCCTGTATGAAAATATAGGATACTATTTTGGAGAAAATCTTAACTACTTTCTACTGTACTCTGGAATATCGCCAGATAACACATATTTTGATTTCACTAAGATACCAAAAGGATGTGTAAAAACGATAAACAAACTTTAGGCTCATTTGCCACACACCAGCCCAATGCGAGCTGGTGTTTTTCTTTTAATATGCTATACTAATTAGGGTAATAGTTTAAATAGTTTGTAAATGGTTCACCCCGCTTTTCATTCGGGGTGTTTTTTTGTATAATATATCTAGCTGTTCCTTTCTTTTCATTCTCACCAAATTTTTATTTTTATTTTTTTTATTTTAAACATACCGAACCGCGCTTATTCCAAAACGGATAAGTGCCTAGTAGGTAGCGTCAAGTAGACGATAAATACACCATGAGAATGATTAGAATTGAACAGCCCTAAATAAAAACCCCAAGCAATATGCAAGGGGTTTTCTTTATTTATGTTAAAATATATATAGAACTTTAAAATTTATAGTCATGGCAACAGCACAACGTATCCCAAAAGATGGCATCTATCGGTACATGTACTGTGAAGAATGCCAACAAGACAGAGAACATCATATAGAAGTTATTGAGTATAGAATGTACGGTGTAATTTTTTATTATTGTTGCGAAGAATGCGCTAACAAAAATATTGAATTAGGAAAAGCTATCCAAAAAAATCCACAACTAGGAATAGAATGGTCACCAATGCTATATAAAAATAACATTAAAAATCCTATGGATAATGATGTATGGAACGAGTTTGTAAGAACTTCATTGTAAAAAACCTACAGATCCTGTAGGTTTTTTGGTTTTGACTTATCCACACCATTGAATTTGCATTAGGCCCATTATAGTACTATAATGGGCCTATATGAAAGACACATATATAAAAATAACCTGTGATAGTAGTTTTAAAAAAGCTTGGTTAAAATGCGTGGAAAGATCCGGGGAAAGCGGAAGTGCTATTGGTCGTAATGCACTTCAACAGAAAATGAATCAGACGAAGTGGTAAAAGTTTAAGGTAAAAAATATGACACTATTACTATTATTAGTTTTTATTCTAGGATTTACTACAGGTTTTGTAGTAGGTGCATTAGCAGTTATTTTAACAAGTAAATAAAGATTAGTATTAACGCCTACCTTTACGGCATAAAGTAAAAGGAAGATAAGATGAAGATATTACAAGCAAAGTTAAAAAATGAGTATGTTGTTAGTGTAAACATGGAAGGGTGTTTTGACTTCGTAGAAGACTTTATAAACGCTAGTACTGTTGTTCAAGAGGCAAAACGTAAGTTATTTAACCAGTTAAAGACTTCTCTCCATGAAAAAATAGCCACACTTAACATAGATGATTTAGAATTTAAAATAATTAAAAATTAACGCCCCCTCTCCAGGCATATATGGAGGGAAGAGAAGTATGAAATATATTATAGGAATGATTATCATCGTGTTTGCAGTTTTACCTTTCATAGGTATTCATATAAATACTGGTAGAGGTAGCCATACTGGTTATATAACAGCCGTGGAAAAAGGAGGTGTTATTTGGAAAACTGGCCGAGCCTACATTAAAACCGACCTTTCCTCATCACAGGAAGACATGTATTGCGTGGTAGACGATTCCGTTTACAGTACACTAGAACAAAAATCAGTAAACAAAGAAAAAGTAACGATCAAACATTTTTCTTGGTTATCGGCTGGTATAAGGAATTGCGAAGGTGAAGATGCAGTAATTTATCAAGTAGAATAATCCCATGCAACAAGGACAAATAATTACAAATAAAAATGGTGACAAGAGAAAGATATTAGGCGTGTGCGGGGAGGTGTATATATTATCTTATACAGATGTTTTTGATATTGTTGGATATATGTTAACTGAAAAGGAAATTAAAGATAGTGGCTACACCGTATTATAAGGTTAATTAAAGAAGAAAATATGGGACTTTTAAATTACACAACAAAAATAGACCCCGACAAAACTGCACAGGAAATTGCACGCTGTTTGTCAATGCACGGAGCGCAAGCTGTACTCACAGAATACGATGAAAAGACAAACACAGTGAGTGCTATTTCTTTTAAGATAAAAAACGGAGAACAAACTATGGGATTTCGTTTGCCGTGTGATTGGAAACCTGTATATACAATTATCACAAAGGGAAAAAAGTTTACTTGGGGGCAACGTGGTGATAAACAAAAAAGTGACTGGGAACTACAAGCTGTCCGTACTGCATGGCGTATTGTTAAAGATTGGGTAGAAGCACAGATGGCACTCGTAGAAACAAATATGGTCACTACACCGCAAGTATTCTTACCTTATTTACAAATGAGAGATGGTCGTACATTATCGGAAACTGTAGCTACTAACCCAAGTTTTCTTTTAGGTGACGGTAGTAACTAACCCATGCCCCTCCAACCAAAAACTAAGGAAGAATAAATATATGATTATAAATCGTAAAACAGGTCAAATAGCATATCACAGTTTACTACTCCAAGAAAATGGGGGTTTAAAGTTTGTACAATATGATTATGACGGCATAGAGTTAAATCGTAACATCAACCGACTTGAAGAAGATTTTATATCCCCCGATTTATTAAAAACTAATAACTAAATTTATGAAGAAAGTAGAAATAAGACAATTTACACACGCCGAGGTCGATGACAAAAGAGAGACGTTTGGATTCTTAAAGATACCAAACTATCATACGCTTATACGCGCAGAGGGTGAAGATTTGGAAGTATCAGACGGTTATCATACTTTTGATGAACTTTACGAATTTAGAAAGCTATATAATGCCACTTTATTTAATGAATGGGCACAGCAGGGGAAATACGATGTCCATAAAAGTGAGCGACATCATGACGGAGAGTTTTGCTTTGATGGCGGATGGTTTATTGTGGTAGCCACATTGCCTACTGGAGATATTAGTAACCATTATGAAATGAAAGATTGGGATTTATTTAAATGTCGAGTCGAAGAAAAAGCGAAAGAATGGGATGGCCATACAGCATTTGATGTATTAAAAAGATTAAAAGATTTAACATAATTTTATGAAAGAAGAAGTAAAAAATGATAAATGTGAATGTGGCCACGCACGTATCGTACACAGTAAAACCACTAGCATAAACTACACGCAAGGTTCTTGTGATTGTTGTAAGTGCCAACATTTTATAATGGATTCTGGTATGTCCCACCCCATAGATACAAAAGAAGTAGAGAAGATGATTGGAGAAATATTAAAAGAAATTTCTCTCAAAATATTTGGTGACGAATACTCCCTTTCGGTTACTGATTACAATTTTATTTATGAAAAGCTCCAACTCGCATACACCTTCGGCAGACAGGATGAGAGGAAAGAGGTGGTAGAGGACTTTAAGAATATTATTATGGATAGTAGTTATGACAACATGATAATTAGCGGTAGCACGAACAGAGAATTTACTTGGAATAAAATTGAGAAACTTTTACAAGCCCTTAAACGAGAATAGAAGTATGAAGAAACTATATTTAACAAAAAAAGAAATAGGTAAACTTTGGAATTATGTTGGTGACCCATTACACCCTAACACAACCTTTGATGTTGGGCTTGTTGAAGTGCATGATAATTCCGAAGTTAAATTTGATGATTTTGGAATTTATGTTGAAAGGGATTTTACTAACCTAACCAAAGAAGAATAAGTATATGAAACCAAGCGAAAGAATAAAAGAAATAAGAGATGAAGCAGGAACTAACCAAGTTGGAGATAGTGTAACTTATTATTATAAAATTAGTGAAAGTGAAGCTATTATTCGTTATTTAGATGAACAACATGCAAACCCCAACACAAAAACACAAATGAATAGGGAGGAGATGAATCGAGAATTTCACGCAAAATTTGGTAATATTTGGGAGTATACCCAAGAACATACTGACTGGTGGCTCGACAAACAATCCCAACTTCTCCATTCTCTCATAGTAGAGATAGAGGGGCTTATAAAATACACAGATGAGGAATTAAACGAACTAAACAAAGATTTACCGAGTACTTTGCAAGAACAGGCATTGTATCAATCACAAGGAATGAGACAGATGAATAAAGATATTATAAATTTAATCAAGAAATATTTATGAAACCAATATGTTGTGAAAAAGAGATGGAGAAACGTGAGCTATCACCCGAACTAGTCCAATTTATAAATTCTTGGGCTGATAAAATAAATGCACATAGTCAAATAATGTTAAGACTATTAAAGTGAGTTGATTATTATTAAGTAAAACTTTATGAACTACGAACTATGTAAAAAATTAAAAGAGGCTGGGTTTCCACAAAGATTAGATGGGAAGGGAATTTTTATTGATTCAGAAGGAAATAATTCTATGATGTTATCATCGCAAAAGGTTTATGTTCCTACTCTCTCCGAACTGATTGAAGCGTGCGGGGAAAAATTTGGATGTTTAACACTTGAAAAGTCTTTTATTATAAGTGAGAGAGGAAAAACTTGGTGGAAGGCTGGCGGTGGATTTTTTGACTGGGATTCCAACATGAATATATGTGATGAAAGCGGTACTTGGGAAATTGAATGTGATGGCTCAACCCCAGAAGAAGCTACTGCAAATTTATGGTTAGAGTTGAATAAAAAAGTTTGATTATTATTAAATTGAAAGTCACAAAATAGATAGATACACCGTAATATAATATGCAAGACGCGCATATCCTTGCAGTCCAGACTTTTGATTCTTGACTTTAAAGGCCACACACTTTTGATAGCTGTGGCCTTTTCGTTTGTAAATTATTAAAAAAATGCTATATTATATACATGATAAAAACTAAACCGGGCCCGAAACCAGACTATAAAGCCATTAAAAAAGTGCGCAATTATCGCAAAAAAGCCTTATCTTATAGGCAAATTAGCCGAATAATGAACCGAAACGTGGCCCTGATCTATCGCTGGGCTAATTATCCTTACTAAATACTTATCCACACCTTTACTATTTGCAAGTGTTTACAGGATATGATAACCTATAAACAGGTACGGAAAGCACATTGTAAACAATATATAGGTCGAGCAATTTGTTTGCTCGCTTTAGTGGTGGAAACAAACTTACTTATCCGCCGACGACGCTCTGGTTGCACTTGATAGGAAGTGATGTACGAGTGCTATCGTTATCCGGGTAATTCTACTGCTAAATTGAGCAAACAAATATTATTAATTAATTTAAAAATCTTATGTCGGAATATATAGAAACAACTGTTGCGGTTAAATGCCCAAAGTGTGAGAAAGAATTTGACCAGAAAGTAGAAGTAAAAATCTACGAACCATCTGTTGATGTGGAAGCAATTTAATAATTAATTTAAAAATCTTATGATACAAGTCAAAGTAGAAGCAGTAAAAGACATTGACGATTTCTTTGGTGAAAAGTTTTATGTCTTTATTGCGGATGATGAAAAGGAAATGATCGGAATGACAAGTTTCCATAGTTTACAAAGAGCACATAAATTTGCAAGCCTATGTTTAGAAATTGCAGAGGAATGCAAAGAATGTGGAGGCACTGGCGAAGTTTCTTTTTACGAAAGTGTATGGTATGGCGAACCACACCAAGCACTAGTCGGAACTAGAAAGTGTGTTTGTTTAGAAGAAAATTATTAATTATATCCTTGTATCCGTCTTTAGCCACTTATTTTAGGGGAACTTCGGCCCCAGCTTTCCTTACAAGGAGGAGCGTATGAGTGGTGAAAAACGGGAATTAAAATTATATGAAAAAAGTAATAAGAAAAGTTGATGAAGAAAAAGGAATACACCAAATCACTATCGCGGACGAGCGCTGGTATTCCAAAGAGGTGAAGAACGAAAAGACAGGTGTGCCAGAGATGAAATTTGTGCCATCAGTGACGTGGATAACACAGAGCTATCCAAAAGGTATAGGTTACTTTAAATGGCTTGCAGAGCGTGGATGGGACGAAGCAGAGGCTATTAAAACCCAAGCAGGAGACAAAGGTACTAAAGTCCACTTGGCCATAGAGGATATTATGCAAGGTAAAGAAGTGCGTATTGACTCAAAGTACCCTAATAAAAGTACTGGGAACGATGAGGAACTTACCCTTGAAGAATGCGACGCAGTGCTTTCCTTTATAAACTGGCGCAAAGAAAAGGAAATTGACTACATTGTGGAAACTATCACTTTTGAAAAAACCCTGTTTAGTGATCAGCACGACTATGCCGGTACTATGGACTGGGCTGTAAAACTCACAAACAAGGCTACTAAAGAGGCAGAATATTGGATTATAGACTTTAAAACTAGCCAATATGTATGGCCATCACACGAGTTACAATTAAACGCCTATAAACGCTGTATAGAGAACGGAGAGAACGTCATACAAGACTTTGACATAACAAATATCCGTATGGGTATACTCCAAGTTGGTTATTTAAAAAACAAAGCCGGGTATAAATTTACGGAAATACAAAACGATTTTGATATGTTTTTGGTAGCGCAAAAGATATGGAAAAAAGAACATGGAACTGAACAACCAAAAATACGTGATTATCCGATTGTATTGTCACCGGCATTAACATTAGAAGAAGTGGTCGAAACATTACCAGAACCTAAAAAGAAAAAATAATATGTTAAATTCTAAAGAATTACTTATAAAAGCAAACATTATACCAAAACTCCGCCTAGCAATAAAAGAAGACGGTAAACCACCAATACCAACAGGCCCACACAAGGTCAAAATCATTAGTGACAGTATTGTTAATGCAAAAGATCACGAAGGAAAAGTTGCTCCAGTTGTTAGATTTATCTTTGAAGAAAATGGGGAAAAGAAGAAGTATGACGTGCCAGTTAAAAACAAGGAGGGTGAACTGCATTATCTTGTACAACGCCTAGCAGAAATAGATGAAGGCCAAGAAATTATCCTTGAAATGAAGAAGAAAGGCATCAAAAACTATGTAAGCGTTTCTGTGGTCGGTCATGCAAGCGACATAGAGGTAGACGAGGAGGAACATTATCAAGAAGATGTTATTAACATTGACGATATACCGGAATAGTTGACTTTAAAAACTCAATATCTTATAATTAAGATGCACTAGAAATAGTGCGGACGTGCCAATAGAATCACTTAAAACCTTTTGGGTGATTCCCGACAGAAATGTCGGGGCACGTCCAAAGGGTTTTTTGTTTCTAAATTCAAATAGTTTGTAGAAATCCTTGTATCGGGCCACTGCAAGAAAAATCAAGTCCGCGTAATTATAAATTTCATTTAGGTTTCAATGCGAAAGCTCGGAAAACAAGTTGCCAACTCTTGCCGAGCCATCTGATTGGAATCGAAATGAAATAAACTCTACACACTCATAACGCCCAAGACTACCCTTTCAGAGGTAAAAGTTGGACCGACTCTAATTATTTAAAAACTATGAAACAATTATTTGAAGATTTCAAGTTTGAAGTTAAAAAAACGAAAATAACAAACGAAAGACAAGAAATACTATCAGAATTTGTATATGAAATAAACAAGGAACGGCCAGCGACATATAAAGATAAAAATGGTAAAATAAAAACAATAGGGCCAACTACCGGTCGAGTAGTTGCAATAAAGTTAGGATTATTAAAAACTAACCGCGAACTTCGAGAATTTTTAAGTGAGTGTAAAGACTACAGAAATCGACATGGATCATTTTCAAAAAGATTCTTTGGAGGAGCTAAACTCAAATGATGACAAACGTACAACAAACATCTCTATTCGCTTTCCATGACGTGAAACATAACCTGTCGGATCGCCAGCGTCATGTCTACACCGGTATGCGCGCAATGAACAGAGATTTTAGCGATAAAGAATTAGCAGAGTTTCTCGAAATGCCTATAAACCAAATAACACCTAGGCGTGGAGAATTAGTAAAAATGGGAATTGTAAGGTCCGCCGGTCGAAGACTTTGCAGGGCAAAATATTCAAGCCCAGTCCGCCCAGTACAAGTGTGGGAGGTGGGGAAAATTGTATGACCACTTTTATTGCAACAGCAACTAAAGACGGAGGTTTTGATTTAGGAAGCGAATATAACCGTATTCGTTTGAAAAACAAACTCAAAGAAACGGCTGGAAAAAGGTGGAAGATAGAAGAAGCGCACATTGAAAGTAAAGAACAAAGGAGGTTTTTTGAGGGAGCTGTGATAAAATTAATAGTGTACTACCAAGAAGGTATGCACCATAAGAACCAAGATGACTGTTTTAAGGTCCGAGAATGGCTTAAAATGGAGTTTAACCCAGAAATGGTAGTTATAGGCGGAAAGTCTCAAAAAATCGCAGGAAGCACTCTTGGTAAACTACAAGCAGGCTTTCTAGAGAAGGTGATAGAATGGATGGATGAGCAAGGGTACCAAACAGAGGTTTTGGATCCAAAAAAATACAAGTATTGGAGAGATGTTATATATCCTTATGGAGGTCCGGATAATTACATTGATTATTTAGTGGAAACTAAACAATTAAAAAATGTACAAGTCTAGGAAAAAAAACAATTTATAGAACCCTTTCCAGAATCTTTAGAAAAAAGATATGATAAACTTCGCATCAAACAACAAGTATGTATACACGCATTTTTTCTTATAACTTGTACAACGTGTAGAGCTATTTTAGGAAGTCATACCGGCCTTGTATTCCATAATCATCCAGAGAAAGTTATAGAAGAAATAAATAAACACATGGAAGAACATTTACATCCTAAAAATTTAATAGATTTAACTTTATAAAAAATATGATAGAATTAAACTTAGAAGGTGTTGGTGTCATAGTAAACAACGGTGAGCTGATAGGAGTTATTAAACGCGAAGAAAAATCCGGCCACCAAGTATTTTATAAATGTATTGAAATGGGCCTTGAAGATATACAGGAAGTTTTTAAAAAAGCATGTTCAAGTGAAGTAGAGAATAGAGTAGAAATAAACAAGAAAAATGGCTAAAATCGAGTTAATTTTAATAGGGGATCCGATAAGTACACAAACCGTATACAAAATCGCTACCAAGGGCCATTTTGCGCGAATGTACATGTCTCAAAGGGGTAGAGATAGAAAAGAAGACTACTTTTATCAGACAAAACAGCAATATAAAGGTAAACCTATTGAAAAAGAGATCGATTTAACAGTTAAACTTTATTTTGGAACTAAACGGCGTGTAGATATTGATAATTTCAATAAACTACTTTTTGATTCTTTAAACGGATTAATTTGGAAAGATGACTCGCAAATACAGTCAATGGTTATCACTAAAGAATATGACAAGAAAAATCCTAGAATAGAATTGATTATTGATTATTAAAATGTTATAATTTACCTACAATTTGAAAAGAAAAGGTCGAATATTATTTATTTAAAGATACTTTATGAAAACAAAATCAATTAAGACAACAGGAGAATATAAAGGTAAAAGTAATAAATTAGGAGGTGGTGGGCGTTTCGCGCAACTAAAAGACAAACTTACAGCAAAAGGTGTTAAAAACCCAGGCGCAGTGGCCGCATCTATAGGGCGTAAAAAATACGGGGCTAAAAAGATGGCTCAATTATCAAGTAAAGGTAGAAAAAAAAATGCGTAAAACAATAGGTAAAAAAGTTATAAATGTAGTGAGTGATGTTTTGAGTTTTCCAGCTAGAAAAAAAGCTAAGAAAGCTATAGTAAAGGCCGAAAAGGAGGAAAAATTTATTAAAAGCGCAAGAAAGTTAGGCTACAGATCTAAAAGAGAGGGAAAGGAGATCATAGCTTATCCTAAAAAGAAATAAAATTTATGTTAAAAGTAGTAATAGAAGGTCCACAAAGTTTTAGAATCAAAGAAATTGATGAGAATGGAAGTACGGTTAGACTTCTTGAAGAAGTGTTCGAGTCGCAAGATGCAGCCGAAGCTTTCATTAATCTTGATAAAAAACCAGAAAAGGTGGTAGATAGTGATGAAGTCAAAGTTGAAAAGCCTAAAAGGGCTAAAAAGGTTTAATTATTAGATAATAAAAATACTTATGGAAACACAAGAAGAAAACAAAGTAGAAGGTGAAGTAGCAGAAACTACACCTGAACAAGCTCCAGAAAACACAACAGAATAGTTGTCATTGAGGTGTCGTGTGGGCCTTGGTAACACATGACCCCAATTATGACAATTATGAAACACTCTAAAGAAAAACCTCCAAATTGGGATAAATTAAAAGAAGTATTTAAGTATGCAAAATGGGAAGAAGGTATCATTGTTACTTATGGAGACACTTGTTATTGTAAATATGATATTGCACCGGATCTAGATGCACATGAAGCCACACACATGAGACAACAGGAGAAGATGGGAGTAGAGGCATGGTGGGATAAATACTACAATGATCCATTGTTTAGACTAGGTGAAGAAATAGAAGCATATAAAAACCAAGCAAATTATTTAAAAAATAACCCTAATAACATGAATCGTGAACAGCGCCGGGAGAGAATATGTGCCATGGCCGAGGCCTTATCTTCTCCGATTTATGGTAAAATTATTAAGTATAAACAAGCACTAGAGCTTATAAAGTAATGCAAACTCCACACACGTACATTTTAATACCTTACACAAAAGATAGGAGAGCTCGCTTAGAGGTTTGTATAAAGGCAATCCAAGAAAATACTGAAGGTATGCCGTATTCTCTTGTTTTATACGAAAACGATTATATAGGCTTTCCAAACGCTATTTTAAACATGATAGAGGGAATAAATGGGTACGTTGTGATGTACGCTTCTGACTTAGTTGCCCAAAAAGATTGGCTTAAAATTCTTTGGCAAGAATATGAAAAGATAGGCCGGAAAGGTGCTATTGAACCGGAAAATATACTACACAAAGGAACTTTATGCCAACATCCACTTTTACATACAGATTTGGTCCGCAAATTCTTTCACAGGGAGTATTTTCACTCTTTTTGTGATAATGAAATGCACGAAAGGTTGGTAGCAGAAGGGTTGTATACCTACTGTCCGGACGCTAAAATAGAACACCACCATGTTGTAAATAGAAAAGCAGAAATGGACGAGGGTTACAAGGTCGTACTCGATCCTAAAAGAAAGGATATAGATTTAGAAACTTATAAGAAAAGAAAAGCTAATGGCTGGAAATAATATTATTAATATAAATTATGAACAATGAAAAATAAACCAAATATATTTATAGCGCTTCCTACAATGGGGAATATACACACCTTTTTATTTCTGATGATTGTTACGTGGATGCGTGAAGCTAATAACAAAGAAGATAAACTTATTGGGATATACCCAACAATGTCTGTACAACCAGTAGACAATGCTAGGAACCTTATTGTGGATCAATTTCTTAAAAACGATTCTTATACACACTTATTTTTTATAGATAGTGACACAATTCCGCCAGCAGATGCACTAGATAAGATGCTTGCAATAGATGCAGATATTGTGTCTGGGATAACACCGATTATTGAATTAGACGAAAACAGAGTAAATGATTCTTCTGGATTTTATAAAAGGTCAAACTGTTTAGGGATGGATGATAAGTTAATTGAGCCTAATACGGGAGTTGTTGATTTAAAAGCGGCCGGCGGATCATGTCTTTTAATAAAGAGACATGTATTAGAAAAGATGGAAAAACCTCTTTTTAGGTTTATTTATATTGATTGTCATCCCCCAGGTGTAGAATTTAAAGGAACAAAGGATATGATGAGTGAGGACTACTACTTCTGCGCAAAAGCCCTAGGCGAAGGGTTTACAATGAAATGCGACAGTTCTATTATTTGTAAGCATCAAAAATCAGTAACATGGTAGATTTATTTGAAAAAGGGGAAAAAATAGGTGAGGAAATATGTAAAAAGTATAAAATTACTTTAATTGATGGAGTACCACAAAAACCAGAAAATCACGAGAAAATTGGACTCTCAATGACAATGGAGTATATAGGGATGGCATACACTCTAGGTAATTTATTATATGATGGCCTAAAGAGTGAAGAAGAAAAAGAAAAAGCAAAAGATTTAGGTGGACGTATGGGGATTTTAAAATTTCTTTTAGTTAATTGTTTAGACTATAAACCTTTTTATGAACCAATGCAGTAAAAGACAATGGGACACTTATCACCAAGCAGAGAAATTTGTTAAAAGTAAAAGGCTCTCCAGGATAACAAAGAGAAAAAGCAGAATATATTTATGCCCGGATTGTCATTACTTTCATTTAACAACGAATATTGATTTTGACGGGAGCTATAATAAAAAATAAAAGTGTGTTATAATTATCTATATGAAAAGACTATCAAAAAAGGAAAAAGGATTTGTCAGAGATATTGTAAAAGGAAAGACTGGTACTAAAGCTGTCCTTGATAATTATAATACTACAGACGAGAACACTGCTGCCTCTATTGCCAGTGAGAACCTAAGAAAACCCAAGATACAGGAGGCTATTAAATCAATAGCTGATTCTATCCCCGATCAATTACTTGTAGAAAAACATTTAGAGCTTCTTAATAAAAAAGAAAAGATTACCAAAAACAATATGACGACTGGGCAGATAGATGTTATTGATACCGGAGAGATAGATGCACAAGCTGTTAAAGCTGGATTAGATATGGCATATAAACTAAAAGGAAAATACGAAGCTGAAAAAATAGACCATAATATTGTAATGGAAGACGGTTTAACTAAAGAGCAGAGAGACGCACTATTATCCTTAATTAACTAATGAAAAAAGAAGCACTACTTAAAATGATAGATGGAAAGCCCGAAGAGAGAAAGTTTTTAGCTGAAAACTCTTTTGGGCTTTTTGCCATATATTACTTCAAAGATTATTTTAAATATCCTATTGCCCCATACCACTACGATATGGTTAAAGACGTACACGATTTAATAAGCGGAAATATCAGAGAGTGTGCGTGGATAATGTTTCGTGAATCCGGGAAGACAACATTTGCAAAGCTATTTGTTATTTGGATGATATGCCATAATAAACGTAGATACATAAACCTTGACTCTTTTGATAAAGAGAACGCTGAACGTATCTTATTTGATGTTGCGTTTGAATTGGTGAATAATAAAAAGCTTCAAGCTGACTATGGAGTACTGTTTTCTAAAGAGCGTGGAATAAAAGATATTAAGCAAAATCGTATTAATAACTTTATAACAGAAAATGGAATACGTGTTGAAGCCCATAGTACACAGGAATCCGTGCGTGGGCGCTTACACTTAAACCAAAGGCCAGACTGTTTAATACTAGATGATATTGAAACAAATAAAACAAAAGATAGCCAAGCATATACAAAACAAGTGGCTGACCATATAAGTGAAGCAATGGCCGGTATGTCACCAGACGGGTTTATGCTTTACCTAGGAAACTTTATAACCGAGTACGGAAATATTATGCACATAATGGAGCGTGCAAAGAATGATAAGAATATTCGTGTTAGAGACATACCAGTTGTGTTTGAAGGACAACCTACATGGCCGTCAAAATATGCTCTTACAGACGAGGAAGCTACACAAACAGGTAAAGTGTCTATTGAAGATAAGAAACGCCAACTAGGCTCTCTTGTATTCTCTTATGAAATGATGAACCAGCCTATTGACGATAGCGTGGCCGAATTTAAAAAAGAATATATACAAACTTTTGAAGAAGCAAAGTTAGAACACATGATTTTTAATACTTTTATAACTCTTGACACAGCCGTCTCTAAAAAAGAAAGCGCAGACTTCACAGGTGTTGTGATAAACCGTGTTACACCAGAGAATAAGTGGTATGTTACAGCGTACAAACTCAAACTAAACGCAATGGGAATAATTGACCATATGTTTTATTTATGGGAGAATTATAAACCACAGGCCATTGGTATTGAAAAAACTGTTTACTTGCTGGCCATTAAACCTTTCCTTGACGAAGAAATGAGGAAAAGGAATATCTTTTTAATAATAAAGGAATTGGACCATAAACAAACTGCTAAAGAAACACGAATAAGAGGTATTTTACCAAGGTGGGAGAGTAGATCTATCTTTCTTGTAGGTAATTGTAACGATTTATTGGAAGAAATGCGCGTATTTCCACGCGGAAATCACGATGATGTCCTAGATTCGCTCGCATATCAAGAACAAATTGCCTATAAACCACACCAACAGGATGATTGGGATAACATTTTAGGCTACGACAAACCACTTTATCCGGATATTGGGGTGTAAATATTTGCATTGTGTAATTAATACTGATATAATTTAATCATAAAAGCTAATTTGATGGAGGGAAACATCAAAAATGTCAATAAACAAAGCTAAACGTGATAAAATAGTCGCACAAGCAATAACTGAAATACAGTTCGCTCGCACTTACAAACAAGGAATTGTTTGGCGTTGGTTTAAAAACGAAGATCTATTTTACACAAAAAAGGACTTCCAGTACGAGCCGAATACAGCAATAGACTCAAATAATAAAAACCTACTTAACCCACCATCACGTTCTATGGTAAATATAGCATCGGCAAAGATGTTTTCTTTTGTAGAGTCATACTTATCTAAAATTGACAGCCCTCTTTCTTTTAAATTTGCAAAACCTACCGCTGCGGATTATAAACGCGCAAAGCTTCTAAATGCCCTAAAGGAACAAGATGCAAACGATGGTGACTGGGATTTTAAAGACTTAATGGGAAAAGTAAATGCCATCCTATACGGACGAGCTATTTTTAGTTATCATGCTGATAGTAGTTATGGTTATTGCTCATATTTAGAATGTATTGATCCTTACGATTTCCTTATCGATCCATCTTCTGGTGGATATGATATGGACAAAGCCAGATATTTAGGAAGATACAATATAAAACTAGACAAAGCCCAATTAAAGAAAGGTAAAAAAGAAGGAATTTATATTAAAGAAGAAGTCGATGCTCTTTTAAAAGGAACTGGTGATGATGCTAACCAGCAAAGTCAAGAAGACACAAACAAACAAAATAAATATTCTTATATAGCAAGCGCCGGGAATAGAGCTATACAAGATACAAGTTTATATAAACTATGGGAATGGTACACAACATACCAAGAAGACGGGAAACGCTACTACCTTTTAATGGATGAAAATGGAAACTGTATACGTTGTGAAGAATTAACTAATCTATTCAAAAGAGATAAAAAACTTAACGATGCAAAATGGCCTTTTTGGTCATATTCTTTCATACCAAACTTAACAGAATTTTGGGTTCCAGCTAAAACAGATTATGTGCGCGAGATATTTTTAGCCCAAGGTGTCAATATTAATCAGATGATCGACAATGGAGAACAAATAAATAAACCACAAAGGGCTGTGGATGTTTCTTCTATTGAAAATGTTGCCGATCTTGTTTACCGTAGAAATGGAATTATTAGAATAAATCCTGGCGTTGATATAAATAAGTCTTTTAAAATACTTGAAACTCCTGAAATAACCACTCCTATACAAGTTTATAATACACTAGAAACAATACAACAAATAGAGTCCGGGGTTACTGCGGCGGCCAAAGGTGTTGCAGAAGAAGACAAAGTTGGTATTTATGAAGGAAACCAAGCCGCAACCGCAGATAGATACGGTGTTGCTAATAAATCATATTCTCAAGGATATAAACGCTTTGCTATGCTTTGGAAAGATGGTGTTGAAGAGCATTTAACAACAAAAACTGCTGTTAAAATACTTGGACCAAAAGGCCTAGAAGAAACTGTCTTTATCTCGAAAAGAGATGTTAAACCACAGGCGGACTGGAATATTATTATCGAGAGTAATAATGCGGAGGCACAAGCTGATGCTGTTGATAAAAGGAATAAACTAGAATTTTTGGCTGGATATAAAGACGATCCTACTATAAACCAAAAACAAGTATTCGAAAAAAGTGCGTCGATTGTTGGTTTTAGTAGTGATGATATACGTCAATTCTTAGATGTTTCTGAATATGGAACGGCGGATATGATAAGTGAAGCTGAACGCGATCTCGAAGATCTTTTGAATAAAAAAATAATAGAACCGAATGAAAATGCTGATACAGCGTACGTTTCTCATTTACTAGGATATGTTCGTGACCACAAAGAAGATATGGACGAGGATACGTTTGTACTCATAATGGATTATATAGCGAGAACCGAAGAAATTGTCGTTAGAAATATGGGCACAAGAATGATAGACGAACAATCAAAAGCTGGGTTAATGCCGGAGGGGGCTGACCTTGCAGGAACCACCTCTCTTAGTAATGTCCAACCGGAGGCTCTTGGACAAACTGAAAATCAATTACAAATTAATGAGCCTCAAGGAATATCGTAATTATGAACAAATTAACAATATTTGAAAAGAAAGATGATGCTTTAGATACAGTTATCGAAAAGCATGGTCTAACTAGAAAATTTACAACTAGATCAGTATTAAACCATCTAGATGCAACTCGAAGAACATTAAAAAACAATGAAGTGCAATTAATGGCCAACAATGCACAAGATGAAATTTCACTAAATTTAATTCCGATGCTTGCTGATTTGCCAAAAGATAAGATGGAAATTGTGCAAGCATACGCATCAAGACAACTAGAAAAGCCTGTGATCGAGGCCCTTATTACTGCTTGTAAGGAAGTCATAGAGGAATATGAGCCACAATTAGAAGAATTTAAAAAATTCTTAAACATAAAAGTTATAGAACAAGAAATTAAGGATCCGGTTCCAAGCCCATTAACAGATGAAATAAGAGAGAAAAATGGATAAAGCAGAACTTGAAAAATTTGAACAATTAAAATATCTTTCCGAAACTGGCGGTGGAAAGTATCTTATTGAAAATTGTAAGAATGTCTGTATAAATATAATTGGAAGAATGTGTAATAATTATACAGAACTCAATGAACTTGAATTAAAGGTTCTATGTTCGAAATTGGATGTCAATTTAAAGATGTTTCAATTATTAACCCAAGTAGATGATCAGATAAAAGCGATAGAAGAGATTCTAGGTCCAAAAAAACAAGAAGAATCTTTAGAAGGAAAGCCATAGCACCTGTGCGGTGCTGACTGGACAAAAGAGGTCCCCTCCCCCTCTTGCGTCCGGTGAATACCGCATATTTGTTTTTTAAAAAAGTATGTAGTATAATTTAATCATCGGGCGAAAGCCTTTTGCGGATAGTCCCCGTAAAATAAAGACTAGGCAGTTATGCCTATAAACTAATTATATGTCAAACGACATTTTTAGCTCAGCGATGGAGTTAAACACCGCACCAGAGGAAAATAAGGTCGAGGAAAAACCGGAAGAAGTGAAAACTGAACCCGAGGGAAAACCAGAACCAGAAAAACCTGTAGAAACCATAGAATCTCTTGAAGATCTATCGGAAAAAGCAGAAGAAACCGTACCTCTTAAAAAATATATGGTAGAAAAAAACAGCAAGCGTTCTTTGGAGAAACAAGTTAAAGACTTGCAAACCGAAATTACGCGTTTACAAACTAGTGGTATAACTGCTAGTGAAGTAAAAATTGATGTTAAAGAACTTGCAAAAAAATACGATATGGACGAAGATGCTTTAGCCGATATTCTCCAAGCCTCATACAATATGAGCAAAGAGAAAATAACTAAAGAGATCGAAGATAAACTTACTCCGCAGTTAGCCGAATTTGAAGGGATGAAAAAAGAAAAAGAGAAACAAGCTTTCGAGCTAAAGTTTCAAACTGCTCTCGATCAAACACTCAATGATATGCCGGAATTTAAAGATCTTGTCGATAAAGAAGACTTGAAAACTTGGATCCGGTCCGGCAAATACTCAAAGTTAAGTTTGCCTCAATTAATCGAACAGAAATATGGTAAATTTGTGCAAGGCAAAAAGACTATTGAAAACAATTATAATCCTACTCGAGAATCTGCTCCAATAGATACTTCTAAACCACTTAGTGATGAAGAAATATTAAAAATGGATAAGGACCCGGAACTTAAAAAGCGATGGGCGCAAGGTTTACAAGATAGGTTAAGAAACGTTTTGTAGTCAAAGGGAGGGGATATTAGATAACATTATCAGTAAAATTAATAATACTGATTATTAAATTAATGACCCCTAATCTAGACGCATTTAAAACCGTCTTTTCGAATACATACCAAGAAATATTCCAAAAAGTACCTGTTGGTATGAAAATTGCAAGTACACGCCTTCTTTCAGATCTTTACTACGGTAAAGCTATCGAACGCGTACTTGTAGATATTAGTGCTGCAAACGTGGAAGACATCACTGCATATTCTGATATGACAGGCCAAACAATCTCTGATAGTGCAGAAACACTAACTGTAGATCAAAATAAAGGTATCATGTTCCAAATCAGTGAACGTGAAATGGTACAAGCTGGTCCACTAAATCCAGCAGAATTTATTGGTGCACAATTAGCACAAAAAGTAGCTCTCTACTTCGATGCTGATGTTCTCTACCAAACAACTTCTGCACTTTATGATTTTGACACTGGAGATCTTACAACCGGTAGTTCAACTGGTACACCTATCACAATTAACTCAACAACTGTTCCACAAATGGTTATGCGCTTGCCTGCAAAACTACGTGCGAGAAACAACCAGCTCATAAATGCTGGCTCAAACCTAGCTTTCGTTGCTGACGCTTACACTATTGCTGACATATTCCAATACCTCTTGGGTAAGAACGCTGACTTCGTCAATGCTCTTTTCCAAAATGGTTATGTTAACGAGCAAATTGCTGGTGCAAAAGTTTATGTTTCAGAAAACATAACTGGTGAAGCTAACCTTTATACTCCACAAACACCTACAGATGGTGATACTGTGACTATAAATGGTGTTACATTTACTTTCAATACAACTTTGACCACAACAGCTGGATCAGTTTTGATCTCCGGTTCTGCCGATGCTGCACGTGCAAACTTGGTTGCATTGATTAACACACCAGGTACATCGACTACTTATGGTACAGCGCTTTCCGCTGCAGACGTAATCACACTTACAAAGACACTTCGTTTGACTGCTTCAAACAATAACTCTACTGATAAAATGAATATTATCGGTAAAGGATCAGGCCGTCTACAAGTTTCTGGTACTCTTACTAACACAAATAACACTTGGAGCAATAACTTTGTCCACTGTTACTTTGGAAAGGAAGGAGCTATCGATGCTGTGATGCAAAAGGATGTTAAGGTTGATATGAGGCCAGAACCAAAACAGCCAACTACAAACGTCATTTCTCGTGTTCTATACGGGATAAAGACATTTACAGATGGCTCAAAAAAGTTCTTGGATGTTCTTATCAATGCTAACTAACCATTAGTTTGTCCACTCCGCCTCTCTCGGGAGGTGGGGATGGGTAAATTAACAATAAATTAAATTATATGTCTTTAGATAACACAAGTGATATAATTACAAAGTTCGGTCTATACTTCGGGGATGATACATCCCTATCTAGTGATGAAGCTCTTGATCTATGTCAAAAAAAATATGAAGACATTTTACAATCCGAAGAATGGGAATTTCTAAAAAAAGAAGCAACTGGTACTGTAGCTGGAACAGATATAACACAACCAACTGATTTTAACAGGCTAACTGTTGATCAAAATATTTATATAGGAAGTGCATTTAGTCCACGATCACAAATACCTTTTGAAAATCGTAGGAATTTTAATAACCAAAAAGGATATTTTTACTACGATGCACGACAAGAAAAGTTCGTATTTACTACAAGTGAGAACGATTCTTACTCTTTTGATTATATATACACTCCGCCAGCACTAGATACAACAAGTTCTAACCCTGTATTTCCAAAAAGATTTTACGATATTATTTATCATGCCATGCTTATTGATGCGGATGTTATAAACTTATCGGATAAAGCACGTTCGTATATGAGCGTTAATCAATCTTTGTATGAGTCTGGTTTAGCGAGTATGAAAAGCTGGAATAAAAAATTATCGGGTTTAAATCATTATTAAAATGATAGAATTTAAGACTAAAAATTATATTAGCGGAATACAAAATAAACTCTCTCCGGAGGCTATTGCGCAAGAAGCCGCGGCAGATTCTCTTAATTGGCTTACAATTAATGGAAGTATAGAACTTGCACGTGGACGCAGGAGAATAGGTGCAGATGGAGCTATTGGTGGTGTTAAAGCAGAAATTTGGGCCCCTAAAAAGAATGGTGATAGAGTGCACTTTAGAAAAGTAGGTACAAAAATACAATATTGGGATGGTACAACATGGCAAGATACAATAACAGGCCTTACCGCTGATGCTGATTATACTTTTTCGTCATATATATCTCTTGCCGGAGCTTATCTTTTTGCAACTGGTGTTGATGGACTTTATAAAATTGCTGTTGCAAATCCTGGAAATTATAAAGATATGTTTGATGAAACTAAAAACTATAAAGGTTTTTCTATTATAAATGACCAAAGAATGTTTTTATGGAATAGAAGTAATGGATCGGTAGACAAGACAAGTCTTTATTTAAGTAAAATTGATCCCCAAGGAAGTAATTATAATACTGTAAATAACGAAAACTTAGGTGCGGCTGGTGCATCTAACTATACTGGAACTTTGGCACAAGCCGGAAGTCTTCATTTTGTTTTTGGAATAGTTATAACTGGTAATACAGGCGCCGGCGTTGAGACATTTACTGATAATGGTAGTGGAGTATTAACAAGTGACAAAGGAGGAACTGGAACGATTAATTACACGACTGGCGCATATAACATAACATTTAATGCTGTAACAACAACAGGCATAATTAGCGCTGATTATCAATGGGAAGATTCTAATGTAGACGGTATAACAGATTTTACCTTTTCATCCCCAAGAGTAGCTGGTGAAGGTGATATAATTCCTCAAGAATATTTAGGAGAACCTATTCAAAATTTACTTGTTTTTGAAGGTAAATACTATTCTTTTAAAAAAACATGTGTCTACGAACTAGATTTAACTATTGATGATACAAACGCAACAAATAAAGTCTATCGTTCGGATATAGGTGTACCATCCTTACGTTCTTGTGTTTCGACTGGTAAAGGTATGGTTTATCTAGATATAGCAAATCCAAGTAAACCTATCCTTTCAATACTACAAAGAAATCCTATCGGTGGAAATTTAGATCCGATAAATTTAACTCCGCAATTTGCTTGGGAAGATTATGTTTTTGACGAGTGTGTTTTAGAAACTTATGGAGAAAATATTGTTGTTTCTGCAAAATATGGAGATGTAGATTATAATAACAGACTTTTTCTTGTAAATGTTAATCAGAACTATTCTGTAGATACAACATACTATGGCGCAAATACAATAGTTAAAAATGACGGTTATCTTTATATAGGCGACAGTCTATCAGATACAGTGTATGAAATATTCTCTGGGTTTGATGACTTAGATGACACAATAACAAATAATTGGGATGGAAAAGCGGAAACTTACGGAATAGATAATTTAAAAAGATTCAGATATATAAGACTAAAAGGCCTTATAAGCCCAAGTCAAAATTATAAAGTTTGGGGAAATTTTGATAACAGTGGTTGGACATGGCTCGGTACAGTACGTGGAGATGCTAGTTATGTAGACTATACAAATCCGGCTCTTATAGGTTCTCACATGATAGGTGAAGTTATGATCGGCGGAGACACTATAGGAGGCGCGCCACCTGCTATAGCTTATCCATACCTTATGGAAATCAGATGTAGAGTACCAAAATTCAGAACAAGACAATTAAGGTTTACTGCGACAGATATTGGATATGTTTCAATAGAATGGGAAGTAGATGTAGATGTTTTGAAATTTGAACAGCGAATACCGGTACGAAATAGGCAACAACAACACGTTTCACTTGATGGTACACAGACTGATTTACCGACTTTTGATCATTAAATTTGCTTTATAAATAATGTGCATGTTATAATATTATTATAAAATTAAGGGGCAGGGGAAATTAAAGTGGCATCAGATTTAGTAGAAATTCTTGCGGATTTTAACACACAACTCTTCAGTGGGGTTTCCGTTGGAGGTGTAACCGCAACAATAGTTTCAGATACAGATGACGATGAAGTAGACTTACCGGATGGTTATTATGGATTTACAATAGACGGGGATAATTCATCAAAAGAATATATTAAATGTCTCAAAACAGGGACATCTCTTTCTGAAATAAAAAGTGTAACAAGACAAGGTGTTGAGACAACAGGTTTTGTTCGTGCTCACAGACGTGGGGCCACAGTCACTGTAACAGACTGGATTGCACTGGGTAAACACCAAGATCTACTAGATGGCACGACTCCTTTCAATGCTAATGTTCCATTAAAATATGATGCAGATGCAGATATTCTAGAAAATGCAGACTTCGCTACTAAAAAATATGTTGATGAGGCAATAAGTTCTATTGTGGTTATTCCTTCGGTAGATTATACATCCGAGGCCACAACAGGAATAGTACAAGATACAGATTTAACTTGGCAACATACTTGCTCGGGGAATAATCGTTTATTGCTAGTTTCTGTTTGTACAGAAGAGGTAGAAACTATCACAGATATTACATTTAATGGTGTGTCACTTACACTAGAAAAAGCACATACACGTGTCACTGGTAATTTACGTACAGAAATATGGTCACTCGTTGCACCAGATACCGGGGAACATGATATTGTTGTTACAATGTCAGGCGCTGCATATATAACTGCTGGCGGTGTTTCATATAACAATGTTGATCAAACAACCCCAGTTGATGCGGTTGGTACTGGAAGTGATGGAAGTTCTACTGCTCCATCCGATGCTATAACAACAGTTTCTGACAAATCAGTCATACAAGATTTATTAGGAACCGCAAATGATCCGAGTGTTTATACACCTACATTACCTCAAATATTACAATGGAGTATTGTTGATACAGCTACAAGACAAGGTGGAAGCAGTATACAATTAGCTGATACAGCTGGTGGATTTACTTCTGCGTATACACTTAGTCCGACAGGTGTATGGTCAATGGTAAGTGTTGCTATAAAAGGTGCGGAAAATGAGGCCGCTGGTGGTTCTAAAGTAAAAGTAACAAGTGCTGATACAACTGCTAATTATTTAGATAATAAACAGGAATTTAACGGGCCAGACGGCACAGTTATTGTAGATAAAACAATACAAAACCCGGGCGCTAATGAGAAAGCTGTCTATGATTTTACAGTTCCATTTTCACCTAGCCAAGGTTCTGGTGGTACAAAACTTGTTATTGATACAACACAAGCTAGTACAAATAGCCAGGTTTACACAGCGCTATATACAATACCAATTCCTGGTGGAATATTAGGAACAAACAACGCTTTTCGTTGGGAAATACCACTTTCAGATTTAGTGATTGATGCCGGCGAAGCTCTTTATGTAAAAGTTTCCTATGGCGCGACAGAAATTGTACCGGAATTTATTTTTGAAGGCGATCCTGTAAATGATAACAATGCACCTGGTAAAATATATGGAATTATTGTTGCCGATAATGCTACAAGTGCACAAAAAGGTATGGCCGCAGTACATGCTGGAATCAGTACTGGAAACGACGTAAAATCAAACATAGTGACAGGATATGGTACAGCTACAGAAGATAGTACTGTAAGCCAAGATCTTGTAATTGAAGTTAGATTTAATGCTAGTGGTAACCTTATAACCGCAGAAGGAATTATTATTGAAGAAATATCAGATGCTGGCCAAATAAATAAAGTAGGTGTCGGTAGAATTTCAGATTTCGAATGGTTTAATATCCAACTTCCTTTCTCGATGGTAAATACAACTGATCCAGCAGGAAATGTATGGGACTTAACAAATGCAACTGGAGTTAATCCATCTTTAACAAGATTTAATACTGGAGAATACATGGAAACAAATTCTGATCAAGATGGTTTATTGCCATGGTTTGATCCGGGCAATGATGCTCTAAACTATTCTTTTGATACTCCAAAACAAGTGTATTTTCAATGTACTGCTTATGTGCAAGTTGCTGCCGCAAGTAATAAAGGCGGAATAGGTTTTTATGCTAAAGGTGGAGCAAGTATGCGAGCACAACAAGGTACAAATACAAAAGGTGTTGGCTTTGTTAGAAGTACAGCTGGCCAACTTTATGGCCGATGTGCTACCGGTGCTGGATTTACAGAAACTTCACTCGGTACAATTACAGATGATGCGGCACACACTTTTAGATGCGAATACGATCCTGGAAACGCTACACCACAAGCTAGATTTTTTGTAGACGGAGTACTACTTGCAGTTATAACAACAAATGTTCCTAATGCTGTCACAGATGTTGTTGTTTGGGGAGCTGGAAATGCCAATACAGAGTTTGCATTTAAAGGAGTAACTTGCCCTGCGTTTGCAGTGGAAATATAATATGTATACACAAACAAACAACCCAAATGCAGTTTATGGAGAACAGAGTCAAGCTGTTTTAGACTTGCAGAAAAAATTAAACTCACAGTATGGCGCCGGCCTAGCGGAAGACTCAAAATATGGTCCACTTACCAAAGCGGCTTATGATAAATATATAGGCGGAGTTAATACCAATGCACCTATAGGAGAATTATTTACTGGTACAGACTTTTCAAAAGATCCTAATTACAGTGCGATAGGGGATATTTATGGAAAACAATTACGTGGAGAAGATATAGTAGATACTTCTAAAATTCGTTCGAAGAAAATTGCAGAAGTACAAGATAGAATAGATGCTTTGAAACAAATATATGCTAACCAATTAGCTAGAGTAAAGCGTGAGAGTGCTGGTAATGTAGGTTCTGGTACGGCTATTTTGGCTGCTAGAGGCCTTACAGGATCAATACGTGGTGAATCTATAAAATCCGGAATAAATGAACAGAATAGGGCAAATGAAGCGGCTGTAGACAATGCACAGGCACTAGCCTTAGCTGATGTTTATAGTGCGGTAGATGCGGCTGTAGCGAATGAAGCACAACAAAGGCGTGAAGCTATGACTTCTGGTGCAAAGAATTATATAGAGTTTATTAAAGGTGAAGATGAAAGGAAAAAAGGTATATTGGAACAATTAGGTCAATTCTATGTAAATTCTGGTCAAGATCCAGCAACCGATCCTAATCTTTCTGCTGTAGCGCAAAAATTAGGAGTTTCTACATCTAACATTATAGCCGAATATAAAAATGCAAAAATTAAAGGATCGACAAAAAGTGGTTCGAGTGGTACTGGCGGAGAATCATATTTTACAAAATCTCAAATAAATAAAGGAGCACAAAAAATTAAAACAACCCCAGATGTATTTGCAACACTACCTTATGAGGAACAAAATATGCTTATTAATAACCCGGAATCTTTAGACTCTCAAATTGAAATCATCAATAATGTTGCTACTGGAGTAGAAGATGTAAACCAAGTTTTCGATGAAATCATAGCGTTAGATCTATCTACACCTCTTAGAGATTATCTTTTAGGTTTATTAGTAGAAGCTGGCCAAACATATAGAAACAATTTGCCAAATAGAAAGTTCTCGTTTCCGTATCTTAAATAAAAATATTATGAATAGATTTAGTATATTGCCAACAAAACAAAATAACACTGGCAGTACTCTTAACAAAAAGCCGTTTGCCGCTACACGTTTTGGTATAGCGGTTAATACTATTACAGGTATACCAAAAGCGGCAAGAGAAGTTGTAAAAGATATTGGCCAAGGTATTGCGCGATCGGTAGGTACAGTAGGAACTACAGTTGGTAATGTTCCGACTCAAATTTCAAATGCAATACTCCCTCCAAAATATAAACAACCACTTCCATTTCAAGGTGAGATAGATACAACAGGAAATAAAATCACAAGAACTTTATTTGGTGGTAAACCTATTAGAACTCTACCAAATCAAATAACTAAAACCAGAGAGGATATTGCACCATTTATAGGTAAGAAGGCCTCTAGGTTCTTCGCACCGCCTCTTGTAGTGGGTTCTTTGCTGTTAGATTTATCCGGCTTTGGAGGTAAGGCCGGTGTAAAATCTTTTACATCCGGTGAAATCCCAGAGCAATTTTTTAAATATGTTGCAAAAGAAGCAGATGAAGGTGCTATTTCAAAAACTCTAAAATCTATTGGTCTTGACGAAGCACGCTCAAGCGAGCTCGCGAAGAAACTTGCGCCGACAAAGACAGCGGACGAAGCGAAAACAGTGCTTGCAGAATTTGGTAAAAATGAAACTCAAAAAACACCTTTAGAAGTGACTTTACCAAAGAAAAAAGAAATTGTAGCGCCTTTGATAGAAAATACAGGGGAAGCGCGATCATTAGAAAAAATAGCACAAGAAGGTAAAACAAAGGATGCAATAGAAAATAATAAATATATTCAATCATTAAATGATATTATATCAAATCACACACCACTAGTCAATAAAGTAAACATCTTAGATTATTTTCGTACACCGGATCGTGTACTCAAAAAAATTGGGTTAGAAAATGAGATGGATTATTTACGACAACAAAATGAAAAATATGTTTTAGAATTACCTAAAAATATTGAAAAAATTACAGAGTGGAGTAAGCGAGTACCTAAAGAAAGTAACCAAAGAATATTTGACTATTTGGATAACAAAAATGTAGATCTAAACCCGAAAGAATTGGAGGTGGCCGGTGAAATAAAGACATGGCTTGCACAATGGGCAGATAGACTAGGCCTACCGCAAGATAATAGAATTGCAGAATATATTACACATATTTTTGATAAAGAGCTTTTAAACAAAGAATTCGATGAAGATCTAGCAAAAATAATTTCTGATAAAATTCCTTCTGAAGTTTACAATCCATTTCTAGAAAAAAGGCTTGGAAAACAAGGATATATTCGTGATACATGGCGAGCTTTGGATGCTTATGTTAAACGTGCTACACGAAAGGTATACATGGACGATGCTTTAGCAAAAATAGAAGAAGCCTCCGGAAGATTAGAAAAGAGTCAGTGGGATTATGTAAAACAATATGTTGATAGAATAAATATGCGCCCAACTGATTTGGACAACATTTTAGATAATGGAATAAAACAAATTGCAGGGTATAAATTTGGCCAAAGGCCAACTAGTGTTGCATCAAAAAAATTAAGACAAATTGCTTTCCGTGGAATGATAGGTTTAAATGTATCATCGGCTTTACGCAACCTATCACAAGGTGTAAATACGTATGCGACTCTAGGTGAAAAATATACTACTTTAGGTTATTTTAATTTACTTAAAAAAGGTTTTAAGGAATTGGAAGAACAAGGAATATTAGCAAATAATATTGTGCAAGATAGAACTTTGTCTGCTACAAAAAAGAAAATAGAAGCTATAGATAAAGGCCTATTTTTCCTATTTGATACTGTTGAAAAAATAAACAAAGGTGCGGCTTTTTATGGTGCAAAAGCTAAATTTATGGCTCAAGGAATGGGAGAATTAAATGCTATTAAAAAAGCCAAAGAAGTTGTGAGAAAAACACAGTTTCAATATGGTGCTATTGATACTCCGGTTAGCAATATATTAAGTTCTGATATAGGTAAAGTATTCTTTCAATTTGCAAATTATCCTTTTAAACAAACAGAATTTTTAACCGAGCTTGCTAAAGATAAAAACTATGCTGGCCTCGCGCGATATGTGTTGGCCGGGTTAGTGTTTATTTATACAATAGGTAAAACTTTCAATATGAAGCCGGATGAATTAATTCCTTTCTCTGGATACTTTAAAGGTACAGCTAAATTTGGACAACCGCCATCACTAAAAATGCCGTTAGAAGTGATAAAGGCTATTTTAGATACTCCAAATAAATATGGTGTGAAAAGAACTCTTAGCCAAAAAGGAAAAGATATTTTAAAGGCTGGTGTAGGTATAATCCCGGCCGGGACTCAAATAAAAAAGACTGTAGAGGGTATAAAAGCCATAAAGGAGGGTGGTGTATTTGATAAAAGTGGTAGAAAACTTTATGAACAAAAATCAGATTTAGGGAATAGAACAAAAGCTACTTTGTTTGGCAAATATTCTACCAAAGAAGCTAGTGAATATTACAAGAAACGATCATTGCCAAAAAAATCAAAAAATAAGGATTCTAAGAATAAGACAATTAAAAGTTCTAACAGATTTAGTTTATAATGTGTATAATATAATTATATGGACAAAAATAACCCACAATTAAATACGCCATCCCCATACATAGAGCCCATGAACGACACTGTTGAAGAAGCAAAACTCATGCAATCTATTGAGACAAATGATAAGCTAGAAACTTTAAATAAAACTAGTGAGGCTGTTTTACTTGAACAAACAAAATCCACAGAAGCTGTTAAAGAACTATCTCCGGCTATGGAGGCGCTTGTTAAATTAAATGCCGAACTTCTTGAAGTAATCCGAGAACATCAGAAAATAGATTTAACTGCTTTTTCAAAGGTTAAAACTATTTCTTTGCAAGGTGAAAAAGGAGACAAAGGAGATAAAGGAGAAGTTGGTGATAAAGGTGAGAAAGGAGATCGTGGAGAGAAAGGAGATACTGGTCCGCGCGGTGAAAAAGGAGAAACAGGAAAAACTGGCCCACGTGGAGAAATGGGGCCTATGGGAGTACAAGGCATACAAGGTGAAAAAGGAGAAAAAGGAGAACGTGGTGATAATGGAAAAAATGGTAAAAATGGATCTCCGGATAGTGCCGAAGATATTGCAAAAAAATTAAATTCCTTAGAGAAAGTTCTTGACTTTAAAATCATTAAAAACTTTCCAGACAGGTTTCCTGGCAACTGGGGCCCAAGTAGCCCAACAAGCGAAAGCACCGGCAATAGAGTTAATTTTGAAACTCCAAGCGGAGATATTGATGGAGTCAATACAACATTTACAGTTTTAAATACACCAAAATGTGTCTTCTTAAATGGTGTGACATATTTTGAAAACGACGGGTATACATTATCAGGTTTAGATATTACATTTATAGCACCGATAGTACCATCTACCGGTTCTACATTGCGTTCTATGTATTAAAAGGTATAATTATATTATGTTTAGAAAAATAAAAATTTTCTTAATAGCACTTATCTTAGTAGTCTTGCCATTTACCGCATCGAGTTTAGTGCCTGTGCAAGTTTACCAAGGTGGTACAGGTGCTTCCTCTCTTACAGGCCTTATTTTAGGTAATGGTACCGATCCTTTTACTATTGCTAGTCCTTTCGAAACAGATGGTACACCTAATGGCTCTCAAACACTTTTAAACCTTATAGCTGGATCACAAGTAACACTTACAGATGACGGTGTTGGTGGTGTCACGATAGATATTACAGCCGGAACTGATTATCAATACACTTACAACAACTCCGCTTGGTCAATGTATGCAGGAAAGAACATAACTACATTAGTAGATACTAGTGGTATAGGTTCTTTAATAACTGGGAATTACACTAATCCAACTTCTTTCAGTTTAAGTGGAACTGTTTTAATTGGTAATAATGCCGGAGCAAATTTAAATTCCAGTATATATGGTACAGCTTTTAATACTTATATTGGAGGTGTGGCAGGATTTTCTGATATTGGAGTAGGTGGTAATGTAGGTATAGGTTATGGAGCACTTTATTATAATTCAGGACAAAATAATACGGCTGTCGGTTTAGACGCTGGTGTTGGCGGTCTAGCACAAATTCAAAATTCAAACGAAGCTGTTTATATTGGTCACAGTTCTGGTGATAATATACAAAATACAAATTATGATTCTATAGCGAATATATTTCTTGGTGCACAATCGGGCGTCAATACTTCGGCTTCTTCTATAACAGGAAGCATAGTTTTAGGTTCTCAAACTTGGGCAACTAATGATTTTCAATTTGTTTTAGGTGGAGGAATAAGTGGTTATAACCAAATAACAGATGGATATTTTGGAGGTGGAGTATACATGCAACCCGGTTATTTAGCCAACCAATTTACAATGCACGCTACAGGTGCGGATATTACAGCTACTGATACTGCCGGCGCAGATCTAAATTTTTCAGCCGGAATAGGTACAGGGGCGGCTACTAGCGGTAGATTCGGATGGTATACTTCAAACCCAACAACTTCTGGAACAACACTACAAACACCTACATTAAAAATGGTATTAAGTAACGATGGCCAACTTTCCTTAAACAGTTATGGTTCTGGCACATATACAGGTACACCTACAAAAGCTTTAGCGGTAGATGCTTCTGGAACTGTAATAGAAACAACACTAAGCTCTGGTGGTACTGTCACATCAGTAGATGGTTCTGGTGGAACAACTGGACTTACTGTTTCTGGGGGGCCTATAACAACATCTGGAACTCTTACACTCGGTGGTATTCTTGTTGGTGCAAATGGAGGCACAGGTGTTGCAAATACTGGTAAAACAATTACACTTGGCGGAAATCTTGAAACTTCTGGTGCAAATAATGTTATATTTACAACAACTGGTGCAACTAATGTAACTCTCCCAACTACAGGTACACTTGCAACTCTTGCAGGTGCAGAATCTTTGACTAATAAAAAATTAGGATCTCTTACTACGAACGGATTTGTAAAAACTTCTGGTGGCGATGGTACACTTTCTGTAGATACCTCAACATACATTACAGGTTTAACAATAAACACAACACCTATAACTTCTGGTACTGTTGGTAGAGTTTTATTTGAAGGAACCGGTAATGTAGTACAACAAAGTGCTAACCTATTTTGGGATAATACAAACAATCAATTAAGTCTAGGAGACGCTGGTACTGCCGCACTTCCAGCTCTTGCAGTCGGCGGAACAACAAACGGAATATATCTTTCTACTACAAACCAACTTGGCTTCACTACAAACGGAGTGAACAGAATGAACTTAGATGCAACAGCTTTAAGCTCTGTAACAAACGGAGGTTTTTGGCTTCGCAGAAATGCTGGTTCGGCGACTGATCCAACATATACATTTAAAAATGACCCGGACACAGGTTGGTATTCTGATTCTGCTAACGTATTAAAATGGGCAAATGGTGGCACACAGTATGGAACAATAAACTCTACAGGTGTATTTATAGGTGGCACAACAACTCCAACAGCAAAACTACACCTCGCCGCTGGTTCAACTTCCGCTTCTTCTGCGCCTTTGAAATTTGTATCTGGTACAAGCATGACCACTGCCGAAGCTGGTGCGGTAGAATTTACAACAGATGACCTATTCTTCACTATAACAACAGGTACAGCACGCAAGCGACTACTCATGGCTGACCCAGCTAGTGGTATAACTTCAGGTCAAGTGTTATATGCAACTACAAATGGAAGAGCTACAGGTAGTACAGACATGACTTTTGGTAGTAGTACATTAACTGTTACAAAACTAAAGGTAGGTGCAGGTTCTGTAACACTAGACGCTATTGACCAAGCTCAATACAACCCATCAGCAACAAATGTTGCAAACATAGACTCTGTATCAGTAACCGCCGCAAACTGGACAAGGGTAGGCAGAATGGTACATGTTTGGGGTATTTTTTCAGTAGACCCATCATCATCAGGTGTATTAACTCAATTTACAATAAGCCTACCTATTGCTTCAAACCTATCAAGTAATTATGACCTTGTAGGTGGAGCAACAAACAGTGTAGACGGAGAAACTGCTGGTAGAATATACGCTGATACAGGAGCAGATGAAGCATTAGTAGAATTTACGCCAAGGACTACGACAAGTTCGTACGACTGGTCATATTCGTATGATTATGAGATAATATAATTAACAATTGAATTTTCTATGCGCTGTCTGGTTACTCGCCAGAATCGGTAGGGATAACCGAAAACATGCCATAAACCTCACTACCCTGTGAGACAAGTGCTAAAGGAAGGAGGCCGGATAGTGCATAGAGAATTTAATTGAAAAGTGTTTATTATTAATAATAAAAAAAATATGAACCCACAAATATCTTATACAATTCTAACCCCAGTTACAGACAATGAAGGCAATTTAACAGGTGATACAATATTGACTAAAACAACAGTCGAGCAAGTAAAGTTTTCGGTTTTATTACAAAAAGAGGTTATGTCGCAGGCAAAAATTACTGCAAAAGATGCGGAGATTGTAAAAGATAATAATGAAAAAAATGCTTTAGTTGCAGAAAATGCCTCTGATCAAGCACTTATTAATGACATTATTAATTCATATAACCCGTAGTAAAATGAACAAAGACGAAACACTTTTTCAGGCTTTAAGAGATAACTGGCAAGTTGCCATGGTTATTGTTTCCATTATCTTTTCATGGGCATATTTTCAATTCTCATTAAAATCACTAGAAGTTAGGGTTTCAACAGTAGAATTAAAAGCTAGTGCAATAGATTCTTTACAAGGAGATCTAAAAGCTATTAATGCGAAATTAGATATAATTCTATCCGGTAAATATAACTATAAATAATTATGTTAAATTTTCTAAAAAATCTATTTTTAGGAGAACCAACACCTCCACACCACGGTGGCCTCGGTGTTATTTTAAATACTCCGGATAACCGAGATATTGCCACGGCCATGATCCGGCCAAATATTTCACGTGAAACACTTCCGGATAGTATAATTACTGATATTTCAATGATCCCGGTTATGAACCAAGGTTTTCTGGGAACATGTGTTGCCCATGCTTTAGTGACTATTAAACAATGGCTTGATTTTAAAGAGACAGGTAAAATAGTCTCTCTTTCTAGACGTTTTTTGTATTCATTATCGCGTGTTAAAGCTGGTTTAGAAGAAACTGATGGCCAAGGACTACCACCTAGAGTGGCTGCCAAAGTGCTTTGTGATGTTGGAACTACAGACGATGATAGTATAGATAACAATAACCTAAACCATATAGATTACTGTAGCCTTATTATAAGCCCGGAAATGGCCCAAAATGCCAAAATTTATATGACAAAAGGATATGCCTTTTGTGATATGACAGCCGAGGGTTTAATGCAGGATATAGCCCATTTTGGCTTAATAACGGCTACTATAGCATACGATTCTAGCACCTGGTTACAAGCTTTCATAAGAAAGGTAAAACAAATTATGGGATGGCACCAAATTGTCATTTATGGCTACAAAAAAGAAGGTGAAGATACACGATTTTTCTGGCGTAATTCTTGGGGAAAATTGTGGGGATCGTATGGAGACGGAGAGTTCTTATGGTCCGAATACAAAAATTATATGTATGATCCTATGGTTTTTACCGACTTACCAAATGACTTAGTCGAACGCGCTAAACAAACACAATTTATCTTTCTCCGAGATTTAAAGTTTGGCTCTTTTGGTGAAGATGTTGTTAAACTTCAAAAAAGAATGCGTGATTATGGTTATTTTAAACATCCTTTCAATACCGGGTTCTTCGCTAGTGTTACAAAAGAAAGTGTGATAAGATACCAACATGATCATGGTTTAGTTGGGGATGGAGTAGTAGGCCCTAAAACACGTGCTTCTCTAAATGAAATGGTACAAATAAACACTTCAAAATCAAAGATAGATGTATGGTGCGAAGCTATAAAAGAAAAGGAAGGTTGGCATCCACCAGGTTCTCATTATTATCCAGCCGGTTCTCGATCCTTTAGGAATAATAACCCAGGGAATTTGCGATATGTTGGCCAAGCAAAAGCTACCGGGCAAGATTATAGTGGTTTTTGCATATTTAAAACCTATGAAGACGGATATATGTCACTCCGTAAAATGCTTGTAAACGCTTGTACAGGCCATAGCAAGGTTTATAATCCAGAAATGACACTCTATGAGTTTTATAATAAGTATGCACCATCTAATGACGGCAATGATCCAAATAATTATGCAGAATTTGTCGCTTCAAAACTAGGAGTCGAACCTAGTATTAAAATTAAGGAATTATTATAATTTATGAAAATAGAAAAAAATATCGTATTAAATATCGTGCTCGGTTTAGTAGTAGGAGGTGTAGTTCTGTGGGCTCTTATGGTTGCTAGAACAACTGTACAAAGAACAAATGCAATGTGGGATTTTATATTAAATGCTCAATCTCAAGCGAATCAAAAAGTTTCACCGGCGCCTAGTCCAGCTCCGGTACAATAATTATCATTTAATTTATTAATTATGGAATCAACATTAGTAAAGCGTTTAAAAAGTTTTCTATGGCGTGCTAGTGGTATGGCTGTAGTCGCTTTCTTTAGTTTTGTCACTGGAAATTTAACAGAATTAGGTTTATCTACTGCGGTCACTGCTACATTAGGTTTAGTTTTAGGAGAATTTACAAAATGGTTGAATAGTTATTTAACAAAAAATAGTATATAATTAAATAGCAATCTTAGGATTGTATTTCCACTACGCACACAAGCCCTTCACGGGGCTTTTGTGCTATAATAAGATAAACATATAATTCTTTAACAGATGAAAAATACATTAAAGTTTATCGCCTTCTTCTTCGGGTTACTACTACTATGTTCTTTAGTAATCTTATGCAACGCACAAAATCTCATAAACAATGGTGATTTTGAAAAGGGAAATATCCCTACAGGTACAGGACAACACGCCTACAAATGGAGCGTAGCAGGCGGAAGCCCAGACTACTGCCATCAATTCGCAACAGTAATGAGCGGAGTTAATATTCCTCACCATTTCGCAGGTGATATACCAAAAGCCTTTGAAGGTATCGCTTGTATGGGAGTATGTAGCTACATGGAAAACTGGAATAATTTCCGGGAATATCCATGCCAAAAACTACAGGATTCACTTGTTATCGGGCAAACATACGAATTTGAAATGTATGTTTTAACCGAGAAAAATCCGTGTATTTACGGACACGTATCTATAAGTGACTTCGGGGTTCTATTCTCCACTATAAAGCCCAAAAAGGGGGTAAATCACGTAATAAACTGGCAAACGACATATACATTCCCAGGCTACATTTACGCTTCACAGTGGACGAAAATGAGCTTTACATTCGTTGCTGATAGTGCATATAAATACCTTACTTTTGGTTGTTATGTTGATGATATGACACAGAAACGCCACCAGACTGGCATGCCTATGTCATATAACTGCTCGTATATTTTTGTGGATAATATCTCACTTAAAAATACAGTTTCCACTGGTTTAAATGAGATAGAAGCCACAATAGCAGAACGCAAAAAGTTAATTTATTTTAATCTTCTCGGACAAAAAATCCGTTAAAAAAATCCCCGCTTTTCATTCGGGGATTTTAGTTTAGCCAAATATTGCAAGAATTATTGCAATCACTAGTAGACAGATTATAACTTGGATTATTTCAAATCCGATAACAGACTTTATGAAGTCGTATATTATCCCATTTATAATGGAACGACATTCTTTATCAAAGATATAACTGTAAATAATGAGGCCAATGCAGAGTACAACAAGTGTTATCATATTTTTATATATATTGTGATATGAAATGTACCTTTCGGAAATTCCTGTGGTATTTTATCCGCACCGCAATTATTATCGCAAGCGTAGAATAAAATTTGTTTGTCGTTTATTATCCCGACAGTGCATAGCGTGTGTGGTGTAAGAGTTTTACACCTTAAGCAGTAAAATGTTCCTTTGTCGCCCATTGTGTATTTCTTTTTATTATACCATAGTGGTATAATATAGTTAACATTTAAAACTGAATAAAATGCAAAAAAAGGACATCTGTGCTTACATAAAGAAGCACGCAGGTATTAAAACCGCACAAGAATGTGCTGACGCAACTGGTTGTCATCGTGGGACAATCTTTAGGTACGCTAAAGAGCTGGGTGTTTCGTTTACCAAGCCTAAAGATTCTACTATGAAGCCATCAGAGGCTGTACAGGAAGACAAGAAAAAATTGTCTGCAGAGTATCAAAAAAGGTTTGTTGAGGATAAATATAAACTTCTTTTGAAAGAAAATTTGGAATTACAAAAAACTGTTGCAATTAAACAGGAAAT
>ERZ724522.213-NODE-213-length-38789-cov-50.557133_pt1 | contig 38789 bp, 58 predicted proteins | sample MGYA00376055_ERZ724522 | MGnify/ENA primary metagenome ERZ724522 (study PRJEB28724, sample SAMN07190884) | wastewater metagenome | isolation source: effluent of sewage treatment plant in Hong Hong | place: Hong Kong | collected 2016-03-17 ...
AGGGTATGATGGGTGGTGTAGCTTTAGAAGTAGCTGAAACTTCAGCTATAGGTCGTGCATTAGGATTTGCTAACATAGGACTCCTAGATGGCATAGCTTCAGCCGATGAAGTAAGAAAGGTATCTAAAAAATCATACCAAGATAAAAACAAAGCTGACTTTGAAGCAGGTGTAGATCCATTACAAGATGATGATATAATTTTTTTTGACTAATATGGCAGAAAAAATATTTGCAGATGGATTTAGATTTGAGAAACCACGAGAAGGTGCACCAGAATTTGTTAAAGGTCGAATTAGTATAAAAGCTCCTGAAGCCATAGCATTTCTACAAAGATACCAAAGTAATGCTGGCTGGGTAAACCTTGACCTAAAAAAATCAAAGGAAAAAGGAACCCTATATCTTGAGTTGAATACTTTTAATCTTAAAAAGGAACAGGAAAAATCAGAAGACAAGATAGAACCAGAAAATATCCCGTTTTAAGCCCCTATAATGCCCAATGCCAAGAGTAAAACCAAAAAACGAAGAATACCATACTCACCCAAAACAAAGGACTCTACCCCAAAATTCAGCTCTTCATGTATTCTTTACTCAATTATCCCATACACTAAACGATATGGGGTTAGACCAAAGAAAGGTCTTAAAACCCAGCATAAATATTCCGTGGACTAAAGAGAGTGTGAAGAAGATGATTTGGCAACCAATCCAAGAAGCAATGTATGGAACTAATAGCACTACGTTTCTTCACAAGCAAGGTCAAATAGATAGGGTGCATGAAGTAATCATGCGAGAATTAGGTGAGAAACATGGGGTCGAGTATATACCATTTCCTAACGCTGATACAGAATCAGCACCACTAAAATGAACTTATTAGAATATCTAAAACAAGAGCCTAGAGCAAGAGAACGAGCAAATAAAAATCGTGCACTAGGTAATTTGATTACTAAAGAATATGGCTTAGAAATTGATAAATCAAAAATGGCAGATATAGTTGGTGAAGTGTTGTCTTTAGATAGAAAATGGCGTAAAATATTAGAAGAAAATCCCGATCTCCGTGGTTCAGACTACGACAAAAAAGAAACCCTCGAACAAGAAAAAATGCTAGAACTCGGCTATTCTCCAAACTATCACAACGATGTCAGACAGCTAGGATTATTAAAATAACAAATAAAAGATATGGAAAAAGAAAATCAAAAAGAATTGTCTAAGATATTAGGTCTAGGTCGAGGCGTGACAGGTTTAGGCGAGGCAAGTTGGGCGGAAATTTATACTGAAATCGGCAGACTAAAAGAGAGAGCAGAAAAACCCGCAGAGATAAGGTATTTTACAAGTACAAATTCAATGCCACTAAATAATGCTATACCTTTTGGTGATGCTGGTCCTAAATGTCAACGATGTGGAAGTGTAATAAATGGTATGCATTCTTGTTAAGTAGTTCCTTATAACATAAATAGAGATTACAGTATTTTCGGGGGAAGGTAGTCAGTGGCTAAGACACCTCTTAGGACTTTCCCCGCAAGTACTGTAATACACTAGAGTGTCGGTGGGGGAGAGATAAATCAGTTTACGATACGAGATTAAGTCTTGTTTTGGTTGTAATTGGAAATCGTACCTCCAATCAGGTGTAAATCCTGACTCCCCGCCACAGGCACTTTAGTAAAACATTATTAGATTAAAAATTAACCAGCTCGCATCTTACTGCGGAATAAAAATGAAACCATACATTGTTAGGCACGGAGAAGTAGTTTTAAAACAAATAACTGCTTTACCCAAAGGAGTGGAATTAGTCAAAGAAGTAAAAAGAGAAATAGTAGCCCATAGTGAAACTGGTCACCACCATGTTCTTGAGAGTATGAAAGAGTTTAAAATATTCACTTTAAAAGGTGATACTTATGTCGAAGTTCCTGAATATGCAGAACTCTGGCACCAGAAGACAGGTAAAGATGTACACAAAGCTCATAAGATAGTTCCAGGTATCTACAAGATAAATATAAAAACTAACTTCAATTATTTTAGTAAAGCTATGGAGCGAGTCCGCGACTAAATTTTATGAAATACATAGAAAAACTAACAAAAGAACAAGAAGCCATGATGCCAGTTTGGCGAGACAAGTGGATTGAGATTGGGTTACAAACAGGTGAAACAGATTGGGCTACAGCTGAAGAACAAATTAAATTAGCTTATGCTAAAGCGAATATTCCGTTTCCTAATAAACCAGTTATCCATGTTCAATCTCCATTAGTTGGTGCTTTTGCATCTAGTATTGCTGATAAAATATTAAAAAGTAAAGGAAAAAAATCAGGTGCCGTGGAAGGTGCCGTGGGAGTTGCCGTAGAAGGTGCCGTGAGAGGTGCCGTGGAAGATGCCGTGGAAGTTGCCGTGAGAGGTGCCGTGGGAGATGCCGTGAGAGGTGCCGTGGAAGATGCCGTGGAAGTTGCCGTGAGAGGTGCCGTAGAAGATGCCGTGAGAGGTGCCGTGGGAGATGCCGTAGAAGGTGCCGTAGAAGATGCCGTGGGAGATGCCGTAGAAGGTGCCGTAGAAGATGCCGTGGGAGGTGCCGTGGGAGGTGCCGTGAGAGTTGCCGTAGAAGGTGCCGTGGGAGATGCCGTGGAAGATGCCAAATTAAATTGGCACTATTGGTTAGGTGGACAATTTTGGGTGGGTTGGTACTGGGGTTCACCTAGTTATGTTTCATTCTTTACAGAAGTGTGTGGGCTAGAACTTGATAAAGATATACAAGAAAGAGCTACTATCTACGATAAGTTATGTCGGTCGGTTAATTTTATCTGGCCTAATAGTGAGTTTGTAATGATGTGTGCTAGACCAATACGAATTTGTAGAGAAGACGGTAGATTACACTCAGACCAAGTCAAAGCTATTGAGTACCCAGATGGTTGGGGACTGTATGCTCTCGATGGTGTAATTCTTAAAGAAGATTTATGGAAAAGTATACTATCTGGAAAAATGACATTTGCTGAAATCATGGCAATCGAAATATCTGATCAAAGAACTGTCGCTCTCAAATATAATCCACAAGCTATCTTAAATGAGGGTTCAGAGTTGGTACATAAAGACAATCGAAACAACGAACTTTACAAGATTGAAGGTCGCCAAATAAATAAAGATTTGGGATTTGATAAAATCTGGTTCCTTAAAATGCTATGTCCAACAGGTCGAGTATTTATTGAAGGTGTACCACCAGAAGAAGCAGAAAAAAATCCAAACGCCACATATTTACAAGCTTTACTCTGTGGTCTTACTTTAGATGAGTACATGACTATGGAATTAGAAAGTTAAGTAAATCCCCGCAAGTACTGTAATACACTAGAGTTCCACTAAGGCGTGATTGAAGGATTCTGTCGAATAATCAATAAGGCAGATACTCGGAAGAGTTTTTGGTAAAGTCCATTCAATCCGCTTTAATGGCACTTTAGTAAAACATTAAAAATTAACCAGCTCGCATCTTATCTGCGGAATATAAAATGTTTAAAAAGAAAGTTTGTGAATATTGTAAAGAAGAACATAAATTAGAAAATACAGGTTGTAATAATTCTGGCTACCGCAACTCTGGCGACCGCAACTCTGGCTACTACAACTCTGGCAACTACAACTCTGGCGACCGCAACTCTGGCTACTACAACTCTGGCTACCGCAACTCTGGCGACTACAACTCTGGCGACCGCAACTCTGGCTACTACAACTCTGGCGACCGCAACTCTGGCTACCGCAACTCTGGCGACTACAACTCTGGCGACCGCAACTCTGGCTACTACAACTCTGGCAACTACAACTCTGGCGACTACAACTCTGGCTGGTTTAATACTAACGAACCTAAAATGCGATTTTTTAATAAAGATAGCGATGTAACTTGGTCAGAATTTAGCAAAGGACGAATAGTTTACCCAGACTTAAAAATCTGTGCATGGGTAGCATTGGATGATTTACCAAAAGAAGACCAAACCGAATCTGCTAAACAAATGGGTGGGATACTTAAAACTCTAACTTATAAAGAAGCCTGGGCTGAATATTGGGGTAGAGCTAGTGAAAAAGACAAAAAGTGGTTTCAATCTCTACCGAATTTTGACGCTGAAATATTTGAAGAAATCACAGGTGTTAAAGTAAATGCACCACAATCTCTTTCAGGCAAAGAAGTGGAAGTTAAACTTGATGGGGTCACATATAAGGCGATAATTAAGTAAAACATTATTAGATTAAGTAAAGAAGATATGCACACACATCAAAAAGAAAACTGTGGTTGCGAGAATTACTAAGGGAATTTAAAAGAAAGGTGGAGGTGTTCTGGGGGATGGGTCGTTCGTGATTGCACGCCTTTAGTGGAGTTTAAGAGTGTTAGGGAATCACGCAAACTCTTTTATGAAAATCCACTCCCCAAAGCACTTTCACCCCAACATTACAAGGTTTAGAAAACAACTATGGCTTATTCAAAAGATTACCCAGAACAATTAAAGAAATGTGGATGTCGTGAGTGTAAAGAATGTAAATATGTAGAAGTATGCCGACCAACTTTTCAAGCGTGTCCAGAACACGAGGTGAAAACAACCATAACAACAGCAACAAGTCTCGGAGACACTTTAAAGAAGCAAGAAGAGAAAAGCGAGTGTATCTGTAGTGATGATAGAGCAGGAGGTAGTTTTACAAATGGGCATTTTGATAACTGCCCCTGCCACAAAAGCGAGTGCTGTGAGAAATGTAAGAACTTCAAAGTCAGTATTAGATTTGGTGTGAATCGTTGTTTAAATTCAAATTGCCCCTGCCACCTCGGAGATACTTTAAAGAAGCAAGAGGAGAAAGAGTGTGAAGTTTGCCACGCAAGGGCTAAAAATTCTTGTTGTGGAATAAACTACTGTGATGAACATTTTAATGGAGACCCAGTATTTAATACTAAACTTTCAGTAAGTAGAATGAATACCCCTCATGAATCAGAAGATTGGAGCGAGTTTAACCCACTTTTATTCCAAGATTTCAATAAAGAAGATGGAAGATACTACACCAACATTGAGAAATTAAAAAACTTCATCCGCCAAGAGAAATCTAAAACCCTCAAAGAAGTCCTAGACTATCTACAGAAAAACCACCTAGACTACTGCCAAGAACAAAATGGATTGAACTACTGTAAAAATTGTGGATTGGATTTGGAAGACATTATTAAACATTTTAAGATAAAGTAGTATGACCAACGAAACAAAAGAAAAGATTAGAGAGGAGTTTAGAAACAAGTTTCAAGATGGAGATTTTGAGGGTAGTGCCGATTTTATAAGCGACTATTGGCTAGAAAAACTAGACCTAGCAGTGAAAGAAGAAAGGGCGAGGTTGGTGGAGAAGATAGTTTCAATACCAATTAAAAACGAAAGTGGAAGTGATTATGAAATGGCACAGTTAAGATATAGAGAAAAAGTCATCTCCCTCATCAACCAAGACAAGTAGATTATTAACCATAACTAATAGAGAGATATGAAAATATTTATATCAATGGGAATGAAGTCAAAGAGTACCGAGCAAGTGCGTGTAGAAATGAAACAAGCCTTTGATTATATCAAGGGTAAATTACCCGAAGCCGAGCTGATAGATAGCGTTATAGAGGGTGCAGACAAGTCTATTGCTTTAAAAGGCGATGACATGGGATTGTGGTATTTAGGTAAATCAATCCAAATGCTTTCGGAAGCTGATATTGTTTTCTTTGTAAACAACTGGGCAGAATTTCGAGGTTGTTCGGTGGAAAGAAAGGTCGCAACAGAATATGGAAAATTCTGTGTAGATGTAAAGATTAACCTTTAACCATAACTAGGGGAAAAGAATTTATGAAAGAAGAAACACCAGAACACCGCCAAGAAAGAAAGAGTCTCTACATAGCTAGGGTACTTTCTATTAATCATGGCGGGGCAGATGAAGACATTATCATTGAAGAAGCTAGTAAAAAGTGGGAGGAAATGAATAAATAATATGAAAAAAGAAATAAACTTAGGATTTTTTTATGGGCAATCTGTAATTCTTAAAGTAGATGAATTTGGATCTATGTTAGAAGATAAGGAGTGGCAAACAAGATGGAGTAATTATATGATTTTCTTAAAGAAAGAAGCAGTAGACGCATATCAAGAAGAAGAATTATTAAAAGAAATGGAAAGTTATAAACCTAGCAAGATGAAAATATTTATAAAACTTTTAAAAAAGTTAGTTTTCAATAAATAATATGCTAAACATCTGGGATATACCAAGAAAAGATAAGCGAGATAGGTGTATGGATTGTTTGAAACCATTTAGGCGTGGTCAATTTAAAAAGAAATGTGGGAGTAATGTATTAAGGTTTTATAATAAGTGTTTGGGTTGCTTTTATAAAAACAAAGTAATATAATATAAATATGAAAACACTAGAATCTCTAAAAGCACAAGCGTTTGATTGCCTCGTTCAAATTGAAGCGTGGCAAAAGAAACTAAAAGAAACTAACGAAGCTATTGCTAATTACAAATTAGAAACCACCAGTGAAGTAACTGGAACTCCAGAGGTAGACATGAACCAAAATAAGAGTAGTACTATTTAAAATGATTTATTGCGAAGAGGTAAATGAAATCTTGTATAACAATATCCCAGATAGATTTGATAGATTGTCTGGTTATATACAAAATTGTTTGAAAAATGCTAAGTGTAAAAAATGTAGTCAGTGTTTGTCTAAAGATGGGAAGATACATTATGTGGTTTTATCAAATAAGGCGGTACTTTGGTGGCATGACCACTGCGTAACATACACAAGGAAAAAATGAAAACACTACCACTTAATAAATTTAGACTCTTGCCTCTCTTTAAGGAGAAGTTCCGAATTACCGAAGACACAGTAGTGGCGTATGATGGGAATATCTACTCGAATAAACCACTTTACCCAGATGTCCTAGCCCACGAGAAAGTCCACCTTGCCCAACAGAAGAAATATGGCTTGTCTAACTTTGTAAAACAATACCTAAATAATAAAGATTTCCGCCTAAAAGTAGAATTGGAAGCATACAAAGCTCAGCTAGATAGCATCAAAGACGAACTACTACGAGAAGCAGTAAGAAAGGATAGTATTATTGGACTTGCCAGTGGACTTTATGGTAAAATTACAGAAGAAGAAGCAGAAGCTATGCTACCTAAACCAAGAAAACTAGATGTAAACAAATTGGTATAATGACAACCTACCACCTACAATGTAAATATTGTGGATTTCAATACAAGACAATAACTGCCAGTATGATGATATTACACGAATGCAACGACCAAGAATGGCACTACATAAACCAACAAGACTTAAAAGAAAGACCATTGAAAGAATTAACAAAAGAAGTAAAGCCACTAAGATATAAATTATACTAAAAAAATGAAAACAATACTAAAAACAATATGGGTAGGTTTGACACTCGGGTTTTTGGTTAGCTTTGTAGTTAATTTAATAAATCCAACTTATATAGACAATAATGCTATGGACATGAAAAAAGCATTAAACAGTGGCGGTTTAATTTTAGATAAATAAACATGGAAGAAGAAAATAAGCCAAATCCAAATGGAGCAAATGGTTCAACAAGCGACCCAAGAGAGCAAGTTTGTTGGGATTTTTATGTAGAATCTGTTATAGCTGGTATGCCAAATGCTTATGCAAGTGCTATTAAAGCAAACTATGAAGAATCAAGTGCAAAGAATATCACACTTCGTGGTTGGTTTAAGGAACGACTAGAAGACTTAGAAAGAAAAGATATGCTTTCAAAAGCAGAGAAAAAACTATCTAAGACACTGACTTATGAAGTAGAAGATGAAGATGGGAAAATAAAAACAGACCTATTAAGAATACAAACTGATGTTGCAAAGCATTTAACAAGCACATTGGGAAAGAATAAAGGGTATTCGACCAAGACAGAAACAGACCTAACAACTCTAGGGAAAGCTATTACTTGGAATGAGGAGAAAACATATTTAAATGAGACTATCCCTAAAACAAACACAGGCTCTTGATTATTTAGAAGACAAGATAACCAAAGAGATAATATACGGAGGTGGAGCAGGAGGGGGTAAATCTATCCTCGGTTGTTATTGGGTGCTCAAACAATGCTTAAAATACCCTGGGACTAGATGGCTTATCGGAAGAAGTAAGGCTAAGACACTTAAAGAAACAACACTGAACTCTCTATTTGAAGTGATTAAAATGCAGGGCTTGAAAGCAGATTCAGACTTTGCTTACAACCAACAGACAGGAGTGATTAAGTTTATCAATGGGAGTGAAATACTTTTAAAAGATTTATTTCTTTACCCATCAGACCCAGACTTTGACGAACTGGGCTCACTTGAAATCACAGGAGCTTTTATAGACGAATGTAACCAGATAGTAGAGAAAGCGTGGAACATAGTTAAATCTCGTATCAGATATAAGCTAGATGAGTATGGGATTATACCGAAGATTCTAGGAACTTGTAACCCATCAAAGGGGTATGTGTACTATAACTTTTATAAACCATTCAGAGATGGTATTTTGCCCCACACAAAGGCTTTTATAGAATCATTGGTAGACGACAACCCTTTCATATCTCAATACTACAAAGAAAACCTCCAATCCCTAGATACTAAAAGTAAGCAAAGGCTTCTATTTGGTAATTGGGATTATTTAGATAACGAGCAAGCTCTGTTTAAGTATGCGAATATTATAGATATTTTTACCAACACGATAGACAAAGGGGCTAGTAACTATTTGATTGTAGATGTGGCAGGTGAAGGAAAAGACAGCACAAAGTTTTCTTACTGGGAGGGGTTAGAAGAAGTTTGGCGTGAAACATTTAAAAACATAAACAACGAGGAGATAATCCAAAAGATAAGAACCTATGCGACAGACTACAAAATACCTTATTCAAGAATTACAGTAGACGCTATCGGTTTAGGTGAAAGCATAGGGAACTCAAGCCTATTAACAGGGATAGTTCCGTTTAAATCCTCGTATGCCCCGATAAAGACAGACGAGTCTATCGTTTCTTTGCCGAATGTTCACTACATGAAACACGCCCCATTGGTGTCAGACTATGCTAATTTAAGGTCTCAATGCTTATTTATGCTATCAGAGAGAGTAAACAACCATAAAATAGCTAGTAGAATTGAGGGGGTAGACAAGGAGAACATAATCGAAGAACTTTCACTCTACCAAGACATAACCAAAGAGGGTGGCAAGAGAACAGCTACAGGCAAAGACGACATTAAAATTCTTTTAGGTAGAAGCCCAGATGATAGTGATTGTTTTATCATGCGAATGTTCTTTGAGATACGAGACAAAATATCACCAGATAACTCGCAAACACAAATGCACGTCAAGAGTGTTATGCAAGACCAGTTCTCACTTAGAAAATATCAATTTAAAAACAAATCTAACCGCTAGTTATTAACAGTTTTTATGCATTGACAGGAAAATAAAAGTATAATTAGGGTAATTAAAACTTAACATCGGCAGGGAATATGTAATGGACAGTTATAAATATACAAATGGTTCAGCTTCAGCTTTAATAAGAACAGGTGGGGGAATTGTGGCAGGAGTTATTGTGAACTCTCATACTTCAGGAACTATGAAATTATGGGATAACACTTCAGCGGCAACAACAGTCATTGTAAACACTTTTACTTTTCCAGCAGGTTCTGGGGTCTATATGTTTCCTAAGCCAATAGAGTTCTACACAGGACTATATTTCACAGTTGGTGGAACTTTGGACTTCACTATCGTTTGGAAACCTAACTAAACATGGACAAAACAGAAAAAGTAGGACAATTAGTTCGTAAACTTGAAAGAGAGTTTACTTCAGGAAATGGGACATTGATGTCTAAGTATGTTACTACTGACCTTTACGAAGACATTAACGCTATTTATGCCTATTTAGAAAGCAAACATCTATCAGGTTCAACCGATTCAATGGGTAGAGAAAAACCTTTCTTTAACATTGTTTTGGCTTCAAGAAACATCTGGTTCAGAGCAACTGATATTGATCGAAAAAACATAATACTTAAAGCTACCAACGAAAAGATGACTCTCTCGGTGTTCTTTTTGTATATTCACTTGCAAGACTGGATGAGAAAAGAGAAGTTTGGTGCTTTCTTGAATAACTGGGGACTTAGTTTGGCAGGGTTTAATTCCACTGTGGTAAAGTTTGTGGAGAAAGATGGGAGACTAATTCCATCTGTAATTCCTTGGTCAAAGTTAATCGTAGATCAAGTAAACTTTGATGACAACCTAAAGATTGAAATCTTGGAACTTAATGAAACTCAACTTTATGACCGATATGGTAAAGACGCAGTAGATGAGTTAGTAAGTGCTAAGAAAGCTCGTGAATTAACTAACAAGCAAAAGCTCGATAACAAAAACGACTACTACAAGCTGTATGAAGTTCATGGCAGACTGGCACTTTCTAATCTTACAGACAAGGAAGAGGACACTGAACCCGTCCAGCAAATGCACGTCATCTCAATGGTAGGTAGAAAGAAAGGTGAAAAAGGTGAAGACGTATTTACCCTCTACAAAGGGAGAGAAGAAAAAGACCCATATATGCTTACTTGGCTTCTTCCATCGGAAGATGGCTCTATTTCGCTAAATGGCTCGGTTAAGAACCTATTTAATGCTCAATGGATGGTAAACCACACTAAAAAAGGGATACTCGACCAACTAGACTTGGCTTCTAAGCTGATCTTCCAAACTTCAGACGGAAACTTTGTTGGGCAGAACGCTTTAAATGCTATCGAGACAGGAGATATTCTAATTCATGCAGTAAACCAACCACTTACATCAGTGGCTAACAACTCCCACGATGTTACAGCTCTACAATCTTTTGGACAAGAATGGAAAGCTCTAGGTAGTGAGATAAACGGAATCAGTGAAGCTATGCTAGGTATTGCACCTAAATCTGGAACAGCTTGGAGACAAACTGAAGCTCTACTCCAAGAATCATATTCATTATTTGAGATAATGACCGAGAACAAGGGACTTCACATTGATGCTATGTGCCGAAAGTTCATTCTTCCATTTCTAAAAAAGAAAATGAACAACGATAAGGAAATAATGGCTACACTAGATATGCACGGCGTTAAAGAAATCGAAGCTAAGTATATCAAGAATGAAGCTAACAGAATCCGAAATCAAACCATGCGAGATTCGTTTATTGAAACTGGCGAAGTTCAAGACCCAGACATAAATGAAATTGAGAAACAAATTAAAGACAGGCTAAACGAGGGAGGTAATCAACGCTTCTTTAAACCTTCAGAGGTATCTTGGAAAGAAGAACTAAAAGACATAGACCTAGACCAAGTAGAAATCGAAGTTACAGGCGAATCTTCAGACACTAAAGCTATCTTAGACACCATAGATAAAATGCTTGGCATAGTAGTAAATCCAGCTTACCAATCAAACCCACAAGCCCAATATCTAGTAAACAAAGCTCTTACAAAGACAGGTTTTCTTTCCCCAGTAGAGCTATCTTCAATGCCATCACCACAACCAGTAGCTACTTTAGATGGAGGGCAGGTCGGAGCTACTGAACCATTAACAGTAACACCTCAATAACATGAAAAAAGCTAAAAAAGTAAGCAAGGTAAAGAACCTTAAAAAGAAAGGCAAGTGTTAATAGCTAACTAAATATATTTATGGCAGAAAAAAAACAAGAACTGATGTATTCTAATCGAGACATAGAGCTTATTAAGTCTGTGTTTTCCGAGAATGACCAACTTATAATTATTATTCGTAAGTTGTTTTTTGGGGCAGAACTATCAGAAGATGATAAGAAATTAGTCAAAGCTACGTTTTCTAATCAAGAATTAGTAAACGTGGTCAGACGAAAGGTGTACGGAGTAAATAATCTTGAGACACCAGTCGGGCAACTATCAGACTTCTGGTTAGGTGTAGAAACTCAAATTTTTGGGGCAAGTAGAGACACTATTTACCAAGCTATCAAATCAAAGGAAATGGTGCTAGGTATGTTCGTCAAAGCTCTTAGTCTATTGACTAACCCAGATGGAGAAAAGGTAGATATAAGCGTAAACCCAGTGATAGAAGCTGACCCACTAGGTGTTAAATTGATTGCTCGTAACTTATACTTGAAATCAATGGAGACAGCTTTATTTGCACTTAAAACCATCGCAGGAATGAAGTCGGAAACAGTAGAGCAAGCAGTAAAAAGATTGCAACAAGATTCGTCTAAGTAGTTATTAACAACTTATACGCATTGACAGGAAGATTATTATATAATTAGTTTAATCAAGAAGCCCAACTTTGTAAAATAGGGAACTAACTAGAACATCACTATGGAAAACGATGAAAAAACTGCTGAATTGGAACAGCATGAAAATGAAACCCAAGAGGAAGTAGCAGAGGAAACTCAAGATACTTCCGAACAGTCAGAGGAAACTTCTCACGAAGATGACAAAGACTGGAAAGCCGAAGCTCTTAAATACAAGGCAATTCTTGAAAGAAACAAAAACAAGAAACCTGAAGTTCGAGAGAAGCGGTCAGTTACACCAGAATTAGACAATGCAACACTAGCGAGAATTTATAACATACACGAAGACGACATTGATGAAGTCCTCGACATGGCTAAGTTCAAGAAAGTATCACTTGCAGAAGCTCTAAAGCTAGGTGCGACAAAAGCTATCCTAGCCGAAAAGGAAGAGTTCAGAAGAACAGCTAACGCATCTAATATCGGTAACACAAGACGAGCAACTAGCGTATCACCCGATACATTAGTCCGTAACTTGAGTGAAGGTAAAGTCCCTGAAAAGGGTTCTAAAGAAGCAGAGGAGTTGTTCTGGGCAAAACGTGGAGGCAAACGATAGTTCTCGGCAGGGCTTATCAACCCTAATTAAGAATTATTATGTTTAACACACAAAGTACATACGGAAATCGAGACAAGTATTTCCAATCTCAATACGAAATCGTTTTGAGAAACGCATTAACCGCAGAAAAAATCTGTTCAGTAGATGGTTCAGATTCTAAGAGAATCCAAAACCCTTATGGTGGTCAACCTACAGCAACAGTTCAAGCAGTCGCTGGAACTTACTCTGTATCAGCATGGACTATCACAGACGATGCTCTAACAGTTACAGACGAAGTTATTTACGCAGAGCACATTTTTGCTCACGAAGATTTCTTCGCTGTATTCGATGTAGCAGCATCTCGTCTTGATAACATGATGTATGCAGTAGCCTACGGAGTAGACAAGTTTGTTCTTAACAATCTTTGCGAAGATGGCACAGGAACATACACAACTCCAGCAGGAGGTTTCACAACAGCAGCTAACGTAAACACCATTATGGCTAACCTTGCTTCAAAGGTAGCAGGTTACGAAACAACTTATGGTACTTTCTTGGTTATCGAGAACACTGACCTTGTGGGATTCCTAGTAGCAGGTGCAACTAACGGATTCTCAATGGCTGATGCAGTCTTGAATAACGGAAAGGTTACAAACTGGATGGGTACAGATATTTATGTAGTTCGTTCAGGCACTTTCGTAGATGCCACAATCGGTACTACAACTGTAACTAACGCAGGACACCGAGTATTCGGAGTAAATAAGGTTGCTACTTACGCTTCACCTCGTGGTATGCAATACGAAGAGAAGTCAGTAACAGGTAAAACAGGTAAGGAAATCGTAGTTTACTGCTTAGTTGGCTTTAAACTATGGGCTCAAAAGGCTGGTTTGATAGTAGACATCACCCTAGCTTAGTTTGCCCCTAATAAGGGCAGGATTATTAGACCCCTAGCGATGGGGGCGAGGATGTTATCCCTGCCGATGACATTCTCACCCTCCTCACTAGGTAACAAACAAGAATTATGTCAAAGAATGAAAAAGAATTAGAAGAAATTGTAGACAATCAAGGAATTGAAATATCTAATCCGTTAGATATTCGCCCAAAGTCTCTACCCTTAGTGATTAAACTTCCAGCAGATGCAAGTTTGGCACAAATCGAGTACGCAAAGACCCTAAATGGTTATGCTTACAAGAACCCTGAAAAGTGGGCAGAGAAGAAAGACGACAAAGTAGTGAATGGAGTAGTGGTTAAGGGACTTATTAGTAAGTTGCTTGATCTAAAAAATGCACCAGACCCTATTTTGGATAGTAACTTGAAGATAAACAAATCATCTTTCTAAATTATTAAAATAATGCTCGAAAGAGCCACAGAAATATATGCAATTAAGAGGAACAGACATCGTAGTAGACAAGGTTCGTGCTAAAAAGAATATCATTTCTGGAAGCGGAGCTACTGCCTCCTTGAGTGAAGCTGATTCAGGTTCACTTGTCCTTATGGACAGAGCAGCAGGTATAGTTTTTACACTTCCAGCGGCTTGTGCAGTTGGTACTTTCTTTGATTTTCTAGTAACTACTTCAGTTACTTCAAACGCTTATAAAGTTATCACTGGTGCAGGAACAGAACTTTTGATTGGTGGTTATACAAGTGTAGACACCGACTCATCAAACGCAATGGCTACATTTACTGGTAATGGTTCAACCCATGTAGCGGTAAATATGACAGCAGCGGCATCAAACGCACTCGGAGGTCTTTTGGGAACTTCACTAAGATTCACTAAACTTACATCTACCCAATGGGAGGTATTAGGTACAGTAATGACAGGTGGAACTCCAGCAACAGCTTTCGCAACTAGCTAGTTTTCTGACTTTGTCCCCCATTTTCGACTGGGGGGTGAAGATTAGAACGCTAATGTTCTATATAAATACAAATGATAGCTTTTTCAAACACAAGTTCAAATAATGGAATAGTGCAACAAGCAAGAGACTTGGCTCGTGTAGATTCTACACAGTGGGCAACCCAAAAAATAGTAAACTCTTGCAACAACTGGCTAGATAGGATTTTTACATACGGAAAGCACAAAGATAGAAATTTTCAATTAGACGACAGCAACCACACAGCACTACCAGAGGGAACAATGCAATTGACAATAAATGTTAGTGACTATTCGTTTCTGACAGATGAACAAGGGAATCGCATAACAAACATTACTGGTGTATCACTACTTACCAATGGTAAATATGTACCTCTAAAGTTAGTAGACAGAAATGACCCAAACATAGACCCGTCAGAATTTGGTGCTGTTTCGGGTGTACCAACAATGTATGATAAAATTGCAGATAATGTGTTTAGACTAGATAAACTCCCTATAGCAACAGTTGCAGCTGGATTAAAAATATTCTTCCAACGCTCTCCTAGTTATTTCACAGCTTCAGATACTACTAAAGAACCAGGTGTAGCCCCAGATTTACACCGAGGTTTTGTGGTAGCTTCAGCTTATGATTGTGCCTTAACTCTGGGTCTTCCAACCTTACAAGGTCTTTCAGTAGAAATGCAAAAAGAAGAGCAGAAGATTATTGATTATTTTTCAAGTAGAAACACAGATTTAAAAGGTCGTCTTATACCCAATCGTTCAGATAACAGATAATGTCTATAATAAACACAAGTAAACCTTCAGCAAGCATAACTAATACTACTAAGGTAGCTGTGGGAGAAACTTGGGCAACCATCACAACAACTTGGGCAACTGAAACAAGAACTTGGGATGACACGAGTTCTTTTATGGACAATGTTTCACGGGCAACAAGTTCTATTACAAACGTAACAAGACCTTAAAATGAGCACCATAACCACAATCAATGGGGTAGACGCAATATCAACAAGTAGAACTACTATAAACACAAATTTCAGTAATTTGAACACTGATAAAATAGAAACCTCTACTTTAGATACTGACACAACATTAGCGGCTAATTCTGATAGTAAGATAGCCACACAAAAAGCTGTTAAGGCTTATGTAGATAGTGGGGGAAATGTAAATGCTTCTACTACGGCTAGAGGCATTGTGGAACTTGCTACTCAAGCAGAGTTTAATGCCCGAACATCCACTGGAGCAACTGGAGCAAAATTAGTTGTTACTCCAGATATAATGCCAGTTGCCACATCTTTACTACCAATACCAGCAGCTGGGTATTTTACAATAACTTCTGAAAATGGAACTGGGAATACTACCGCTAGAGTGGGCAGGTTTATAATTCCTTTCAATATAACAGTTTCTAAACTTTCTTTATATGTAACATCCCACACTACTTCAGGAACAATAAAGGTGGCTTTATTTTCCGAAGATGGGCAAACCCAAATCTTAACCGCTACATCTTCTTCAATTACTACAACTGGGCTAGTAACAATCACCATATCTCCGTCAGTTTCTATTTCAGCAGGGGTATATAATTTTATGGTTTTATATGTTAGTACAGCTAGTTTTGCAATGACAACCTATGATGATAATGCTGCCGCTTTGCTTGTCCCACCTTCAGGTGAGCCGTTTTATGGAGGAACTTTAACAGTTACAGCAGATACAATACCTAGTACTTTTGACCCAACAGCAGTAACTATAGTCAGAGAGATGTTCGCTTTTAGATTAGATTAAATAAATAATATGTCACAAGTAGAAATAAAACAAAATAATTGGAGTGGAGGAATAAGTGACGATGTCCGAGCATCTTCATCAAGTGGTTTTAGTATAGCCAAGCATTTTGATATTTTTACCAACCCAAATCGTCTAACACCTTATAGAAGTTTTGAAGCTGATACCGAAACAAGTGTATCGTCTACAGATTTAAAACAATATTATGTCAGAGATTTTTTGTATGCGTCTGGGTCAACTAAACTTTATGGTTTAGGTCAAACAGGAGCAGGGCTCACTAAGATATTTTATAAAGATGTTGTTGAGAGTGGACTTTGGACAAAACCATCCTCCTCTGAAGGAAACGGAGCAGTTAAAAATGGTACTCTGGTGGAATACAAAGATTATCTTTGGGGATTTCAAGGCACAACTCAAGTATGGAAATGGGGGTTGCTTTCTGGTACACCAAGCATAACCAATTCAGCTGGAACAGTTGGAACTGTATACAATACAATTACTGCTGTTTCAGTCACTGCGGCTGGAACGGGGTACAATATAAATGATGTTTTAAATATCGGTGAGGGTATTGGTGGTCAAGTTATCGTGACTACTGTATCTGGAACTACTGTTACAGGCGTAACAATTCTTCAAGCTGGTTATAACTATTCAACGGGGACTAAAGCCACCACTACTTCAGGATTAGGTACTGGTTGCACTATCAATGTTACTTCAGTTGGCAATACTTCAACGACAATAACCTCTAATGCAAATGGTATTGTTGCAAAAGATGACAACCTATATTTGCCTTACAATAATATTTTAGTTCGTGTATATCCATCAGGCACTGTTCAAGACCAAGCCCTTAAATTGCCAACAAATCTAAAAATAACTTCTTTGACTAACTTTGGTAACTATTTAGCTATCGCTTGTTCTCCAGTGAATGTCTACAATGGTATTTCAAAAGTATTTTTGTGGAACTTATATTCACCAGATGTTCAAGAAGTCATTGATTGGGGTGAGGGTGAACTTAGAATTTTAGAAAATATAGAAGGGATGTTAGTTGGTGTAACTGACCGCTATTTAAATAATACAGTTGGAGCAGGGCGAGGCTCGATGATAATTCAAGGGTATTCGGGTGGCTATCCGCAAGTCTTGAAAGAAGTATTCACTGAAAAATTAAATGGTATCACCATGCCACTTTCAAAGACTGTAAAAAATAATCGTCTTTTCTTTGTGGCTAAAATAATGACCAACTCGGCTGGGACAGAATACCACGAGGGTATTTGGTCTTTTGGTAGAAAAAATGCAAATTATCCATTTGCTCTTTCATTGGATTATATAAACGAAAATGTAACAACTTCGGGTATACAAAGTTTTGACTCTGCTGGGAATTACTTTTTTATGTCATACAACAATGATGGTTCTGTAGACAAAACCAATGACAGTGCTACCTACACCATGACTTCTGTTTTAGAAACACAAATACACAATTTTGGGACTAATGAAGATGACAAGAGGTTAGAAAGTTTTAAAGTGTCATTTAGAAAACTAGCAACTGGTGAAAGTATCACAGTCAAATACAAAATAGATGATGCCACTTCCTTTACAACATTGGGGACATTCAATACAGTTGGAGCGTTATCACATACTTTTACCCAAGACGAAAACACCCCTGTTATTTTTAAATCAGGTAGAGAGTTTAAGTTTAGAATTGAATCAACTGGTGGGGCAGAAATTACAAGTTGGGTAGCTAAGGCAAGTATTTTAACAAATCCTTAATATGGAAACAGATAAGACCCTACAAGAACAAATACAGATATTGCGAGCAGACCTAGATGCTCTTACTGGCGAAGTGTATCGTAATAATTTCTCTGGTCATCAAGATTTCAACAAATTCAGCAATTTTACGACACGCTTGAAAGTCCCACACTATGATTTTATACCACCCACTTGTGAGGTTGGTGAGATTATAGAAGCAGGAGGGGCATTATACGTATGTTCAGTTACTAACACGTTCACATTGGTGTGATATAATATAATAAATATAAATCTATGGGCATAACATCAAAAATAAAATCAGCAGCAACAAACTATGCAAAGAATGTAGCAGGAGGAGCTAAGATAGTAGCTAATGCAGTTTCTAGTGCAGCAAAAAAAGTAGGTTCATCACAGAGTGCAAACGCCCTGCAAGCAACCCTTTTGCCAGGTGTTGGTATAAATAATAAAGGATTAGTAACTATAACCAAGGATGGTTTACAAACTACTGGTGGGGCAGACACAAAAGCTATAGCTAACACTAAATTTGTTTCAGGTGGTGGGACAGTTCCAGTAAACGTAAACAAGGCAACAGCTTCTGGTGGTTTAGCCACTGGAAATGTATCAACTAATAAGACATCGTCAGGAATTTCTGGGGGGGTATCTTCATTTGTATCTCCTACGACATTTGTATCTCCTACGACATTATCTGCTGGTCAATTTGGTGCTACAGGATTCAGTGGAACACCTAGCACACCAGCAGGAACTTTCGTAGCGTCTAAAACAAACAATGCCCCAGCTTCAGGCACCATTTCTACTGGAACTGTGCGTACGCCGATAACACCAATAACATTGCCAGAAGAAAAATATAACGATCCAACTAGTTTAATACCCCCAATAGTTCCAATTACGGAAGAAAAGCCAAAAGAAGTAAACCCAACTGATATGGCATTACAATCTTATATTGATAGTCTAAATGGAGCACCAACTTCAGAAAAAGCCTACAAAAAAGCACAAGAAGAATCAGGCATATTAAATGCTCGGACAGAAGTGAATAATCTTTCAGCTAAACTAAATGAGATAGTAAATCGAGGTCAGGCACAACAATTGTCATTGGTGGGTCAAGGACGTGGAATACCAGAAGCTATAATCGGTGGTCAGCAAGCTCAAATCGGTAGAGAAACCGCTATTGCCGCACTTCCAGTACAAGCACAACTTTCAGCAGCACAAGGAAACCTAGAAATGGCACAAGATAACCTAGACACCCTATTTAAAATCTATGCTGATGACGCTAGGGTTAAGTACGAAAACAAAAAAGAAAAAGCTAAAATACTATGGCAAGACGCTACAGAAAAAGAAAAGCGACTTATAGAGAAAGCTGATAAGTTAGAAGAACGAGCCTACCAAGCAAAACAAGAAAACATTAAAGCCATAAACAGCATAGCTTTGGAGGTTATAAAAAATGGTGGCGGAAATATAATACCAAAACTTTCAAGTATTGATATGGCATCTCCGAATGCAATAACGCAAGCAATTAGTATTGCTGGTTCAAGATTAGTAACCTCCAGTACAGAATTGACAGATGTAAATGGAAGAAAGGCTTTAGTTGACAAGCGAACTGGTGCAGTTAAATACCTAGACGATAATAGTTCAGATATTGTTCAAAGAACAGTTGGCGGAGCACCTGTAGATGGGTACACACTCAAAGCTGGTGATGACCCTTATTTTATAGCACAAAAATATGGTACTGATATGAATGGGCTAAAAGCTCTTAATCCAAATATAGTTGATTGGAATAATATACAAATTGGTGCGACCATAAATGTTCCAAGCAAAACTGCTGGAGTTAATCAGGCACTACAAAATATATTAGGTTCTGCAAAATTTACAAAGGAACAAAAAGCAGACTTGGTGAATGGTTTAGCAAATGGTCAAGACCCACTAACAATAGTAAAAAACCAAGCTAAAAATATAATGGGGCAAACACTTGCAACCAATTTAAGTAAGTATGAAACTGCAAAAACTCAAATGGAAAGTATTAAATCCATGCTAAATAAATATTATCAAAATGGTGGAGAAACTGGTATATTTGATGGTAATTATGAAAAAACAATCAACAAACTTGGGGAAGTTTCAGACCCTAAACTAGTAGAAATTGCAACCAACATTTCTTCGGCTTTGCAGATTTATCGTAATGCTGTATCGGGCACTGCTTATTCAGTTCAAGAAGGTAAAGATATTGCTTCTATTTTCCCTGGAATCAACAAGAGTGAAGGGTTAAACAATGCGATATTAGCAGGTAGACTAAAAGCATTTGAAGTTACAATAGATTCAGAGTATAGAAATGCACTTGGAGAATCTTACGACCAACTAAAACAAAGCACAAAACCACCAGTAGACCCACTAGAAAATATTAAGAACTACGGAGATTCAAATCCTGCAATTCGTCCAGTGTTGATTCAAATGCAAAAGGATGGAAGAACAATAGAAGAAATTAGTAATTGGATTAACCAACAATAATATGACTATCGAAGAAATGAACGCAAAATATGGAAGACCAACCACTACAAGTAGTAATAGTGGTTCTATCGCTGACTTATGGGGGCAACCACAAGAGCCACAAGATAGTTTTCTAAAAACTATAATCAAAGAGCCCATAAAACAACTGTTAGTTAAACCAGCCGCTAGAACAGCAGAGGCTGTTGGGCGAACTGGTATTTTGGGTGAAAACATACAAAAAGGTTATGAATCAATGGCTGATACTGGGCAAAAGATAGGTGGATTTAATATCGAACCAGTACAAAATGATAGACAAGTAGTAGGTGAAGCATTACAAACTGCTTCTTATCTATTCCCTTATGGGAAAGTAGCTGGTGCGGCAGGTAAAGCAGTTGGCTCTAAACTAGCAGGTAATGTAATTTCAGGTGCGGCAGGTGGTTATACAGCAGATGTTGGATATGGATTAGCTGACAACACACAAACAACAGGAGAAGCACTAACACCAGGGCTAGGTACTGCTATTGGGGGTGCAATACCATTAGTAGCTCCAGCTACAAGGGTTGCTGGTAGAGCCTTAGCTAAGACAGGAGAAAAGGTTGTAGATGCAGTAATTCCAGCAAGTTCACGAGAGGCTCAAATTCTTCAAACATACAAAGCAAATAATCCGTTCTTTAAACGAGTATCTGATGTATTAAAGGGTACAGACATTTCACCAACTACTGCAGGGAAAACTACAGCAACTAAATCTTTGTTTGGTACAAAATCTCAAATAGGTATACAAGCTAAACGAGCAGAGGAAAAACTTTGGAATGAAGTTATTTCGCCACGTTTGAAAGAATCTACTTACGCTGTAGACTTAGATGGTTTCTTTTCTAAAATTGAGGATGACATTATAACGAATAATCCTGAAGTTTCACGACAGAAATCTTTATTGAATGCCTTAAATTCTTTCAAAGATGATTACGCTGGAACTAAAGCTATATCTTTGGAAAAATTACAAAAACTAAAAGAAGGTTGGGCAGAGTTTGTGCCAGAAAAGTTTTATAAAGGAGAAAATATAGCAGGCAACGCTAAGCAAGTGCAAGCATTATTGGCTGATGAAGCTCGACAAACAATTTATTCCCAACTTGGTGATGACGTAAAACAAGCATATCTTGATTATGGAAATTTACAAGGTCTAAAGAAGATGGGAGTAGTTTCCATGACTGGTCAAAAACTAAAAGGAGGCACTGGTGGATTTGTTTCTGAACTATTTAGTCAAGCTGTAACACCAATAGGGACTGTAGGTGGTCAAGCTATTTATCGAGTGGGGAAAGGGATAGAATTTATCGGTAATCTAGGAGCTAAAAATCTAGGCGAAGCACTAGGTATTCAAGGTGGTATGAAATTCCCAGGTGATATGGCAGTAGATGATATAAGTGCAACTATTAAAAAGGCAAAAAGTTTACCCAATCAACAAGGAGGATTTATTAAAATAGGTCAAGACGCTAATTTACCAACAAAAACACAAAGTAGCCAAACTGCAAGTAAAATGAATAGTAATGTCATATCCCCTAAGTCTACCACTAAATCTTTAAAAGTAAAGGGCGAAACCCCATCAACTAACTTAATATCTGAAGCTAAGAAGTATAAGAGTGCAGAGGTAAAAAAACTTGGTCTAAACCCAGATAATATAGAATATCACGGAACGGGAAAATCATTTGATAAATTCACACTTGGCGAGGAAGGTAGCAGTGGAGCGGGGACAGAAAATCTCGGAGTGTTTACTACAAAATCAAAAGAGGCGGCAAATTTTTGGGCAGAAAAATCCGCTGGTGTTGGTAAAAATGGCAAGGTTATGGAAGTTTATTTGGATGTTAAAAATCCAAAAATTTTCAAATCCCAGCAAGCATTAGACGACTTTATAGGAGATAATCCAGAACAAGCAATTGATAAACTAAAAAAACAAGGATTTGATGCAATAAAGTATCCTGAAAGTGGTATAGATAAATTTCCGTTTGATTATTGGGACGAACTAGCGTCAAAAGGTGTTAGTTTCAAAAACAAATTGCCAGACGAACCATATATGACAACACAAGTGTTTAATCCAAAAGATGTTTATATTATAAATAATGGTGATTTAAAAAGTGTCGCAAAAAAAATAAAAACAAATAATATGAATTTTTTTGACAAATACCCAGATATAACAGGATATAAACCAGAGGAAATTTCTCTTTTAACTACCGATAAGTATATTAGAAGAGTGCTAGAGCATTATTCGTATCACAATAAAACAACTCCAGCTGAAACAGTGAAGATTATTAGAGAACAACTAAGACAATAAATCTTTTATGTCATTTAAACAAGAATTATATCCATCACAAAAGTCATTATATTGTTTTCGGTTATGCCAAGTCTCACACTCGTCTCTGACCATACTTTTTGGCAAATATTTGTTTAATAATATATATTTTACCTTATCTAAAATATTATCCATACCGCCAATCAAACAATTGTCCACGATATTATTTAAATCTTTTTCAGATATTTTACCAATACTACATAGAAAAGAACAATATTCTTTAAGCTCATTCTCAATAATTTCTAAAAATTTTTCTTCAAATTTTTCTGATTTATTCATAAGTTTAATGGCTATGTTTAATAATGACAGGCTCACTCAACGACTTTTCAACCGACCATCCTCGTCTAAGACGATTTTCAAGAAGACCACGCCTAAATCCTTTTTCTCTCGCCCACTGAGTAAGTGGTTTAGTTTCTCCATTATAAGTAAGCAGGTGATTATTGGTGCGATTAAGGTTTTGTCTTCCGAGAGTATTCCAATGGCAGTTTTCTTTGGTATAATTATCTTGGGAATTCTTTCTATCAATGGTAGTGTTTCGTTCCCCATTTTCCTTGCAATGCTTTTGATAACTTTTATACATATCTTGGTAAAAGTTTTGAAAATCCAACCATTCCTTACAGATAGTAATCCCTCGCCCGCCATAATTCTTAAAACGATTGTGATTCGTATAAAAACAACGTTGCTTCATAGAACACCAAATTTGATAAAATCTTGTCCCACTCATATTATGTTTCATAGACTGAGTATAGCAAATTATAAATTAAGTGTCAAACAGTTATGCACTATTTAACCAAATCCCAACTAACAGATATATGGAAGAAAGCTAATAAAAAATAATCTATGGACAAACTTGCAGAAATAAAAAAGAAGATTGAGGAAATTCAAGCAAAATCTGCTGTTTCAACTGAAATGCGAGCTTTTATAGAGCTAGTTTTAAATGTCATCAAAAAATCTAAAGATGAACTCACAAAACTAAGCGAAGAAAACATCCAAGTCATACGAGAAAGTATCGCTTATATCGAAAAAAACCACGAAAATACACTAGGAGTCATTAAGGAGGAGAAAGACGCTATGGTGGGCGAATTTAACGCAAATTTGACCTCTGTAAAACAACTCCTAGAAGAAGTTAAAGCCATAGAAGTTAAAGATGGTGAAGACGGGAAAGATGGCGAGGATGCAGACCCCGAAGAAATAATCCCCCTAGTCCTAGAAAGATTACCAAAACCTGTCGAAGAAACTGGCGAAACTATCGCAAACAAACTAGAAGCTCTTAAAGGAGATGAAAGACTAGACGCTAGTGCAATTAAAAACCTCCCTGTATTTAAAGGTAGTAAGTCAGGTGGTGTAGTAGCTAGAAATATCTACCAAATGGGCGATGTTTCACTAACTAATTTGGCTAATGATGATGTTCTAAAGTGGGATGATACCAATAAACTGTGGGTAAACGGAACTGGTGGCGGAGTAGGTACAGACGAGAAAGTAAAATATGATGCCGCCGATGCAAGTGCTGGTTATTTAAGTACGAAAACAGTAGCTGGAACAGGTATTACTCTTTCAGAAGGAACAGGTGGTGATGCAGATAAACTAAAAATCACAAACTCTGCCCCAGACCAAACAGTCTCTATTACAGCTGGTACTAATATCACTTCTGTAACAGGAAGTTATCCAAACTTTACAATCAATGCCGCCACACAAACAACCGATATTTCAGGTCTTGTTCCTTATACTGGTGCAACAAGTGATGTAACTCTTGGAACTCACGCCTTAACAGTTCACAACATTAAACCAGACGCTTCTGATGGGCTTCTTTTAGAAAGCAGTAATGGCACAGACATTGGTATTTTAGGTGCTGGGAATACTGCCAATGTAACTTGGTATGGTTCACACAATTTTGATACAGCAACCCAAGACACTATCGCAGGATTTACTGGTGCTGGTAAAACATTGGGTTCACTTGCTACAGCTACTTACCCATCACTCACTGAACTCTCTTATGTAAAGGGTGTAACAAGTGCAATTCAAACACAATTAAATGGGAAACAAGCAACTTTAACCCCAGCCGCCTTAACTAAAACTGACGACACTAACGTAACTTTAACACTCGGAGGTACACCAACTACTGCTCTACTCCAAGCAACATCTCTAACTCTTGGATGGACTGGTCAACTTGCTCTATCCCGTGGAGGTACTGGAGCTAACTTGAGTGACCCAGGTGCTAATAAAATAATGGCGTGGGATGACACTGATAACTCTGTAGGTTTTTGGACTTTAGGTTCTAACCTATCATACGACCATGCAACTCATACACTATCTGCCACAGGAGGTGGTTCTCCAGGTGGTTCAGACACACAAGTTCAATTCAATGATGGAGGAGCTTTTGGAGGTGATGCTGGGCTTACATGGGATAAGACAACAGATACCTTAACTATTGGCTCTAGTGGTAGATTATGGGTTGATACACTAAATATTAATAGTGGTGGAATATTTGCATTTGATGGTACTGGTGATATAGGTGGTAATTCATTAAGTTTATATGCTGGTGATGGGGATGAAATTTCAGGTAATGCTGCTGGTGGTGGTATAAACATACGTGCTGGTTCTGGAGCTGCAACATCTGGGGGTGGAGGAAATATAGTGTTAACCGCTGGTTCAGCTATCGCTGGAAATAGTGATGGTGGAGATTTTACATTGATAGCTGGTGCAGCTTCTGGTAGTGGAGCCGCTGGTAGGTTCTATATGGCTACTAATTCAGGACAGGGTGTACTGTATATTGCTGACAATGTATTCTCAATGCAGGTAAATACTGGATTGTACCAAATGTCTAACCCAACTGGTTCATATACTGCCGATTTGGATACTTCTTTAATTGATACAACAAGTAAAACATTCACCTTCCCAAACGCTTCAGGCACATTCATGCTCACAAGTGCTATCGGCACAACTGTGCAAGCCTATGACGCAGACTTAACTACTTGGGCTGGGATAACTCCTGGAACTGGTGTAGGAACTGCTCTAGCAGTAAACGTGGGAACTGCTGGAGCATTTATACGTAATGGAGATACTATTACACTAGCAGAAAACACATCAATCGCCCTAGACCCAGCTGGTAGTGCTGACGGAAAATGGACTGGTATTACTATTGCCGCTACAGCTGGCTATGCTCAAACATTTGGAGATTTGGTTTACCTAGACCCAACAGATAGTCGCTGGGAAAAGGCTGACGCTAACTCTGCTTCGGGTGCTGATGGAGACGCACGAGGAATACTCGGCATGGTAGTAGTCGCTGGTGCTTCTGACGGGAGTGCTTGCACGATTCTCTTAAATGGTGTCATTAGAGCTGATGCCGCCTTTCCAGCATTTACAATAAATAATCCAATTTATGTTTCAGAAACTGCTGGTGCTGTAACACAAACCCAACCAACTACAACTGATGTAGTTATTCGTGTTGTCGGTTCAGCATTAACAGCTGATGAGATGTATTTCAACCCAGACCGAATCTGGTTTACACATGTTTAATTATATGCACAACTTAACCCAAACAACTTTAGACGAAACAACTTTAATCCAAACCAGTGTGGATTCATATATCTTCACTTGCCCAGTTTGTAAAAAACAAGCTAGATACGCTTATTCTTTTGAAGACAAAATAGAAGTGTTCTGTAATGGAGAAGATTTTGGAACTAAAATTCCAGTCAGTGATGTGGTGCTAGAAATAAGTGAAGCAGATTGTTTGGTGCAAAATACAGCGTTAGAGGAAGTTCCACCAGTAGTTATTGAAGGGCTAGAAGAAAAAGGTTTGATTGAAGTTACAGAAAATGAATATGTACCAACCGATAAAGCATTATCAATCTTAGAAGAATTAAAATAGTATGGCTAAACTCGCTTCAATCGGTACAGGAAATTTTACAACCGCAGGCACATGGGGTGTTATTGACCCAACCCTATTCGCTAACTCTGAAACATCAACTCTAGTTTGCCCAACAGCATACAGCAACGTGGCACGTTCGGCACAAGCAACACCTGGGGCTATTACAGTTAGCCATATCGGTGTAAAGTTAGCTGTCAGAACTGGTACAACTGGCACGATTACTGTTCATATAGCCAACTCTTCTCACGTTGAAGTGGCTGGTACTGCGGTAACAATTAACACTGCAGACCTTCCAGTGGCTGCGACTTCTGACCTAAATGGTGGTTGGCAATTCTTTAAACTCGCTACCCCAGTGGCTCTTGCGGCTGCAACCCTGTATGAAGTAGAGGCTAAAACCAGTAGTGCTAACCAAATAAGTGTATTCGGTTCAGCAGCTACAAATGGTATGTCATGTGCTTTAATTACTACCACAACCGCCGCCCCAGCCGCAGGTGATGACTTGTATATTCAAGGTGAATACACAGGCACAGGAACTTCTAACTCATTCGTGGTCACCAATAATAACACAGCCACAACAGACTTTGGTGCGGCATCTACTTCACTTGTAACCCCAGCAGTTGCAATTTCAAACAAGGGTTCATTTAAATACGGTACAACTGCCGCTACTGCGTACTATCTAAAAGTATCAGGTAATCTAATTGTATATTCTGGAGGAGAATTTGATATGGGTACTGTTGGGGCTGAAATACCAAGAGATTCATCTGCGACACTGTTATTTGATTGTGGTACTAATGTTGACTTCGGTCTTACTGTTAGAAATCTAGGTACCTTTAATGCTCAAGGTCTGTCACGTTCAAGTGGTAAAAATATATTTTATTGTTTATTAAATACTGATGAGGCGGCTAACTCTACTTCGTTGGGCGTAGATACAGATACTGGTTGGTTGGATAATGATGATATTGCTGTAGCGGCAACAGCTAGAACAGCTACTCAGTCTGAACAGGGAACATTAAATGGTAACGCTGGTGCGTCAACCTTAACAGTAGATGGATTTGGCGGTACTGGTGGTGGTCTATTAAATGCACACTCTGGTACATCACCAACCCAAGCTGAGGTAATACTACTAACTAGAAATGTAGTTATACAAGGAGTATCTGCCACACTTCAGTCATATATAGATATAAAGGCTACATCAACTGTAGATTGTGATTGGGTTCGATTTAAGTGGCTTGGTTCCAACACTGCTAACAAGCGTGGGATAGATATAGCTACTACTACAAGTGGTTCTATCAGTATCCAGTATTCATCTTTCGATAGGTGGACGGTAACTGGAAGTTCTATGCCAATTTCAGGTACAGCAGCTTTTGTTATTTCAAACAATGTAGCTTACACCCCGACAGCAGTAACGCAAATAAGTATGGGTGTGGCGACTTCAACAACCACATGGGATATTAGTAATAATATTATTATTATCTCTAATGCTTCGGGGAGCTGTATAACTTTATCTGATGTTGGTGGCACTTGTTCAAACAACAGACTCATCGGGGCAAGTACAGGGTTACAGTTATCAGAATCTAACCAAATAAATACAATTTCTGGGAATATTTGTCACACAAATGGTGGTCCTGGTTTGTATGTAAACGTGGTCGGTATAACAGGTACGATAGGAACCCACACTTCATGGAGAGCTGGTACTTATGGCATTCGTATAGATGCTTGTGGTGAATTACAGTTTGATTCTCCTGTAATATTTGGCGGTGCTACCTGTGGATTTGGGCAGTTCGCTGGAATGGGTAAGGTTGTATTTAACTCACCAGTAATGAACGGAGATACGACATTTTCTCAACCTTATGGCATACAGATTGGAGGTGGTGCAACAGGAGAAATCGTAGTCAATAGTGGCAATTTTGGGACTGCAAGTGGAATCAAAACAACTCACTCTTCTGGTGATATTGGTTTTAGTGCTGTAGCATTTTGTAGAGTATTTTTATACAATACAATTTTGGCATCATCAACTGAAATTGCAAGTCAAACAAGCATGACACCAACATCATTTATAGCATCTGAAAAACATGACCAGACAGCTGGTTTACACAAGACATGGAAGAAATACGGAACCATAACTATAGAAACAACCACAACACACACTGGTGGTCAATCTATAAAGATGACTCCAAATAATGCTTCATCTAAGCTTGAATGTTCTGGTGCTTTTGGAGGATTTAAAGTAGCAGTAGCTAATGGAGCAACTGTTACTCCAAGTGTGTATGTTTATGAAGATGGAAGTTATAATGGAAACCGAGCAAGATTGATTGTAAAAAAGAACGTAGCAATGGGTATATCAGCAGACACAGTCTTGGATACAGCCACCGCATCATCGGATTTAGCATGGGAACAACTCACAGGAACAACAGCCGCAGTAACAGATGATGGAACGCTAGAGTTCGTGGTCGATTGCGATGGCACCGCAGGTAATTTATTCGTTGATAGTTTCTCAGCATAACTATGGCAGCAGTAAACCCGAACGGAGAAATGCAATATTGGGATTCAGGATTCCCATTTCAGGGAGTTTTAAAAGGCACGAATAATGTCGGCGAGATGCAATTTTGGGATTCTGGATTTCCACAGAATAATTACATACCGCAATCAGCTAGTGCAAGCCAAATTAAGACAATCATGGGATTAGATATAGCTAGTGTGAAGACTATCATGGGACTTCCAATAGCTAGTGTAAAAACATTACAAGGATTAACAAATGTTTAATTATTAGATAACAATTAGTAAGATGACACCCGAAGATAGAGTATATTTTGAAGAGTTATTATTAAAAGCCAATCAAGCTGGTAAACAAGAAACCAGCGGACTTGTAGCCATGATAATGCACAAGATTGAAAAAGAACTTGACCCAGCTATTAAAAAGCACGTCAATGGTCAGTTTAATGATTTCAAACGTGAGTTTAGAGATTATGTGGAATCAGACATTAAGTGGAAAGATGATGCACGCCCAGTAATAGAAATGGGAAAAAACTTGCAAGGTGCGAGTAAGGTTATGTTATACTTAACTGGAGTTATAATTACTATTGGAGGTGCATTTAAAATTATTACTAGCTTTTTTAATAAAAACGTATGAAACTTATTCTCAAACACCCATTAAAAATCTTTAGCGTAAACCAACCATTTGGAACAAACTTCAACACCTTCTATAAAGACTCTGGAATGAAGGGTCATAACGGTATAGACTTCTTTGCTCTCGATGGCACACCAGTCTACGCTACCCACGATGGTCGGGTAACATTTACAGGCTACGATGATGCTGGGGGTCTAGGTATTGTCATCAGAACTACCGAGCAATTTGACTACAATGATGGTCAAGCATACTACAAAACTATTTACTGGCATCTTAAAAAAGACACAATAAAGGTAACAGGTGGTCAGACAGTAAAAGCTGGAGACCTAATTGCCCTATCGAATAACTCTGGACGTTCAACTGGCCCACACTTACACTTTGCTCTAAAACCAATCGCTAAAGGTGAAAATGATTGGATTTGGTACAACCTAGCCCAAGATAACGAATACTTTGGTGCTATTGACCCTATGCCATTTTTTGAAACTACAAAGTCAGAACCTATTGAAAAGAAATATCCAACACTACGCATGGGTGCTAAAGGTGCGTATGTGGAAGAACTACAATCCAAACTAAACCTAAAGAACAACGCTGGACTTAAAGTAGACGGTGCATTTGGACTACGAACTCTAAAGGCTGTAGAAGACTTCCAAACTAAACACGGACTAAACCCAGACGGCATAGTTGGCCCTAAGACGCATGAACTATTGAATAAATAGTGGTATACTATACTAAAGGTCGTCATTAAAAATCTTAACAAAAATATATATGCAAAACGGAATACTTAAACTTAGTTGGGTGAATGTAAAAAGTGCTTTGGTATATGGGTTATTATGGGGATTGTTAGCGGTGTTGATAAACGTGCAAATGGCAGGAAGTGTGTTTAATCTTAACTGGCGAGACATATTAGACACTGGTGTGATGGCTATGATTGCTGTGGTGATCAGCTTACTCAAAAATCTATTCACTACAAATGACGGAAAATTTGTCGGTCTTGTTGACGTGGTAGAACCTAAGTAGTACAATTAACTTGCTAAGGTGTACGCTAGCCCTTAGTCAAAATGTTCTTTGGTTAGCTCTCAACCGAATTTAAACGAAACTTTTTAAATAATTTCCAAACTCCTAGCGTAACAACAAACTCACGTATCCGACCTCGTGAGTTTTGTTTTTCAATATGATAAAATGTATACAGTTGTTTTTTAAAAACTAGGGCAAAACGTAAACATAACTATGCAAAAAGAAATCAAAAAGGCTATTGAATCCGCTGAACAAGAGATTCAAGAAAGAGAAATTGCAAATCTTAAAAGTATTATTAAAGATTTGTTAGAAAAAAAGAACGATAAAGAAAAAGAGAAACGTGAGATTGAGAAAGAAATTTCAGTAATCAAACAAACGATAGACGATTTTAAAGCTGGTAGATTAGATAAGATTAAAGAGTTGCAAGAGAAAGACGAAACAGCAAAAGAAATCTTACCTTTTAAAATTGTAATTATTAACCAGCCAGTAATTACTCAGCCGTGGAATTGGAAGTATCAAGTTGTGAGAGATTATTCTAATAATTTTACCGCATCTTCTTTAAAATATTTAAGTGGAGTAGGAGGTACAACTTATTGTACTAGCGGATTAAGTGGTAATGGTTACGCAACATTTACTTCTGGTTCTTATGATGTTGGAGGTTCGATTATAAATCTTAATTAACAAAAATCGTTTAGCCCTAGTTTTTAGAAAATAAAAGTTTATAATTATATAAACAGTTCATCGAAAGGAGCAAAATGAAAGTCGCTTGTCCAACTTGCGGTCAGGAAGCGAACGTAATCAACTTCGGTCGTGGTTACATCGCTATCCACTGCGGAAACATCGTCTACAACTCGGAGAAACCACCCAATGAAAATCACGGAAGTCGTCTGCATGATGTTCGGTCATCGCTGGAAGTACCCAGCAGTCCTTCGCCGAAGGTGTAAGTGCTGTGGCATCCTCCAGAAGGCGGAGTTCCAACGCAACGGAAACATCCTCTACTGGTGGACTATATGAGAAAGAGATATCTCCGAAAGCGGAGAGAAGCTCGGAAGCAAGTTTGCCCTAAGTGCAAGCGTCTGGACTTCCTCACACGCCACCACGTGATGCCTCGCAGGTTCTTCGGACGAAGCAAACTCATCCTCAAAATCTGTCGTGCTTGCCATGACGAAATTGAGACGCTCATCCCTGCGGAACGAGTAACTGACAACTTCTACCTCGAAGTGGTTGAACGCTTCTTGGGAGTCGGTGCGGTCTCTAGGTTCTGCTACAAAATCGCCTAGCCCACATCGGGCAAACGAACGGGGTAAGACGAAAGTCCTCTGCCCCGTTTTAATGTGATATAATATAGAAGTGAAAATAGAAATTCCTCCTGAAATAAAAAACCTTAAAAGAAAATACCGCTACACAGAATATTTTAAAGATAAAATGTGGTCGGCTATATCACTTTATGTGGTAGCCAGAGATGAAAAAAAATATGGTGGGATATGTATTGCCTGTGGATTAAAAAAGAAACTACAAGCTGGGCATTACGCCCCTGCTATGAATTGTGGATTTGCTTTACTTTTTGATGAAGATAATATACATGGTGAATGCGAATATGATAATGGATTTAACGAAGGACATTTAATTGGCTATAAAAATGGGTTAGAAAAAAGATACGGAAAGGAGTTTGTAGATAGACTAGAGGAAAGGTATAACGACAGTAGATATAAAGGATTAGTTACAAAAGAATACTCAAAATTGGAGTATATATCTAAGATTTTAGAGGTGTTAAAGAAGTATTCAGAGTTATCCACAGATTAACTTGCACGATTTATTTCTTGTTTGGTATAATACAGATATGCGATTAACAAGTAACAACAAAAGAGTTTCTTTTTCTAGGAATTTTTCTGTTGTTAATCGCAACGCCGAAGTCGCCAACCGCAAGGAAGGCGATTTTTGCGTTTCATAGTCCACCCCAACTTGTACGATACAGGGCTTGCAGGACTTAATAAGTGCAAGATATATCGAATGTTCGACACATGGCTCCGTAGTTAAACTGCTCTTTACAATCTAATAGTCTCACTACCACTTTAAAAAGGGTACTCGCCAAACAAACTTTATCGGTTTAACTATGGTGAATGAAGAGAATATGGATTGGGGTTTTAGCATTGCTTATAGCATTGCATTATTATTAAGTTAGTTATAGAATTATAAATATGAAGAAAGACAAGATGTTTCAATATTATAATGGTTATAAAACAATAGAAGATACTGGACTTATTACAGAAAAAGAAGCGGATGATTTATGGAAAAAATATTATTTGGAAGCAAAAGATAATCTAAAAGATGGATTGAATGTTCAGATGGTAATTTGGGGAGATTGTAATTCACCAACAGATTATAGCAAAGAAGAAAAAGCGATAGACCATTATGATTGTGTTGTTGAAGATGGCTCAATTTATCGTATTAAAAAAGAATTAATTAAATGGTAATATGCAAGATAAAATTCGTTATAAAACAAGACCCATAAGAATGGCAGATAAGACTTGGGAAGAGTTAAAAAACAACAAAGCTAAGTCGGGCAAAAGTTGGAATATTTTTATAGTAGAATTAAATAAATTATTAAAGAGGTAGTGGGTGGATATTATTAAAATAAATAAATATGAATAAAATACTACAAGGCGACTGCCTAATAAAATTAAAAGAGTTGGAAGATAATTCTGTGGATAGTATCTGTACAGACCCGCCATACCACTTAGTATCAATCGTAAAACGTTTTGGTAAAGAAAACTCTGCACCTGCAAAATTTGGAACCGATGGTGCTTTTTCAAGAGCATCAAAAGGTTTTATGGGAAAAGATTGGGATGGAGTTAATGAAGACGGAATTGGAATTGCACAAAAAGTAGAACTATGGAAAGAGTGTCTAAGAGTATTAAAACCAGGAGGACATCTTTTAGCCTTTTCAGGAACAAGAACATATCATAGAATGGCAAGTGCTATTGAAGACGCAGGATTTGATATTCGTGACCAAATAGCTTGGTGTTACGGACAGGGATTCCCGAAATCTCTAAATGTTTTCAAACAGTTGAAAAAGAAATGTGAGTGTGGTAATATGGAAGTGTATGAAAACAGAACTCAACAAGTGGGGGCGAATAGTGAACAGGAAGCCGAATACTTTATGCGATTTATGCAAGAAACCGATTTACCGCAGACCAAATCTATTGGAGAAAAACAAGGGGAAGTTTTGCAGTCACAAATGCGAAGCGAAACACTATCGGGAACATTACAGGATAACAAGCAAGGGGAAGAACCCAAAGAAAGCAGTGTTCGGGGAGAGGAACGGATTTTGGAAAGGGGGAATAACTTACAAAAGACCGAAGGGAAACTACAAGGGAGTAATTTATCAGAGATGTCCGAAGGAATATCTAGCAATGGCGAGGAAAGACGGTTACATAATGCAACACAGATTAGTGATGGCTCAGCACTTGAACCGATTATTGACGAGAAAGGAAGTGGTGCATCACATAGACCACAACCCAAGCAACAACAATATAAACAACCTTGTGCTTTTTGCAAACAATGGGGAACACAAGCGATACGAACACTTGGAGTTGGCACAGCGTTAAAACCAAGCATTGAGCCAATTTGCGTTGCTAGAAAGCCGATTGAAAAAGGATTAACAGTAGCCGAGAACTGTCTTAAATATGGAACAGGTGGAATAAATATAGATGAGAGTAGGGTGGGAACAGAAGAAATAACTACAAGTAATGGTGATGGTTTTGGAACAGGTGGAATTTATGGAACTGGAATAAATAATAATAAAGGTGATACACGAATTGGTCGCTTCCCAGCCAACCTTATCCACGACAACAGTGATGAAGTAAAAGAGTGTTTTCCTGAGAGTAAAGGTGGTGCTTTTCCCAAAACTCACGGTAGTAGTGGGTTTGTATCTCCAGAAGAAAAAGAAAGTAGATTAGAAATGAATGACTCAGGCAACGCCTCTCGTTTCTTCAAATCTATAATCTACCAAGCCAAAGCAAGTAAGAGTGAAAGGAATAAGGGGTGTGAGGAGTTGGAGGAGAAAGATAGTATGAAATGGGCAGGTGGAAACGAAATGAAGGGATTAGCTGGAACATATCCAGATGGAACGCCAAGACCAAAACAAATACAACAAAACAACCACCCAACAGTTAAGCCAATAGCTCTTATGACCTATTTAATCAAAATGGTAACTCCAAAAGGTGGAGTAGTCTTAGACCCATTTGCAGGAAGTGGTAGCACACTTGTTGCCGCCAAAGAAAATGGCTTTCAATACATAGGCATAGAAATGACACCAGAATACATACCAATAATAGAAGCTAGATTAAAAGCAGTTAAAAAAGAAAACACTCTATTCTAATGGAAATAAACATAGACCAATATCTATCAAAGATAAAAATAAGGCCACAAGTAACTTTATTCAGTCCTAACCCAAAGGAAATGGTATTCTATCTTTCACAGAAAAAATGCCCTCTATGTTATCACAAACTTTACCCTCTAAGGAATGGAAAGTTATGGTTATGTAAAAGTAAAAGAGCTGATGGTTTTAAAATTAAAAGCGAGACTCTAAATAAGTATTCTTGACTTTTGAGCGACCGTTTGCTAAGATATAATATATGAAATGGTTTTATGAAGACATTGGTTTAAATAGATTAGAGGCAGAAGAAAAAGTATTATCTATGAACTTTAAACCAGTTAATAGGGGATGGGCGGTACCTCTTAAAAATAAAAATGGAAAAGAAAGTGGAAGAATACATATTGTTCCATCGTTTAATCATTTTAATGTACACCAAGATAGTCCTAGTCATAAAGTATGTACACATCCAGAAGCACGGTATAGAGTCGAAAGAATTATCAAATTATTAAATAAAGAAAAATTTTTGTATAAAATATTCAGAATTTTTAAAAAATATTATGAAAAACAAACACGCATCAGAACTTGGTAAACTTTCCGCCAAAAAAAGAGAAAGGATCACAAATTATTCAGAGTTAGGTAAGAAGACTTGGGCTAATGTTTCCCCAGAAGAGAGAAAAGCTAGAATGGCAAAGGTTAGAATGGCACGAAAAGTTATCCACAGTTAACCATTTAATAATGAACGAGCGTTCGTATAAGATATAAGTATAGGAGATGGGATATGAACGACGACTGACTGGTTCCGACTGGTCTACTCGAAAAGTAATATCCCAAACAACTCCTAATTATAAATCTTAACAAAAATAATTATGGAAACAATAATGAAGTTAGACCAATACAAAGAGCATGAGTTACATGATACATATAACAAAAATTGCTCAACCTGTTTCGGGGAGAACTTATTAGTAAAAACTTGTTTGTATTGCGGCATCCCATCACACTACGCATATTGTGATAAGTGTCAGAAATTAGCAGACGAGTATGATAACGATAAACAAAACTAATATGAAATACACACTCTCTCTAAAATCACAATATGATGAAAATGAAATAAAAACTCTTATAGATGGTCTTAGATACGATATAAGAGATGCAGTCGAAAACATTAGAAACGCTCAAGAAAAATTAGTCGAACTTGAGAAACTAATAGAACCAAAACAAGATGATAATTTTTAAAACAGAGATATGGAATTGGATTGGGGTAGTAGCAATAGCGACACTTTTGGTCTCAGCCATAATTATGGCACTATATGAATAACAAACCTGTAAAAATAACATGCAACACTTAAGCGAACCATTGAATAAATATTTGATTAGTTTAGTCAATAAAGAGAGCAACGCTAAATGGGCAAATACACCGAACCCAAAATTGCCAAAGAATAAAAAAGTCGAAATATTAAAAAATAATCCAGGGTGGTATAACTTGATAGCTAATACCATCAAAGAATTAAAGCCATGAGATACCAAACAATTAAGTACGGAAAAATGCGATGGAATCACTGGGTCGGCATAGCTTTAATTATTATCGGTTGGTTAATTATATTAAAATAATGAAAACAATTAACATCAAAGGAAAAGAATATGTGCCTGTAGTAGAGAGAGTAAAAGAGTTTCATAAACTATTTCCAAATGGTTGGATTGAAACTAAAATACACGAAAGTTCTAACGACACTAGAGTGATAGTTTTAGCAAAAGTGTACATAGACGATAAAAGATTTTTCTGTGGTGCATCTCAAGCAGAATGGGGTAAGGGTATGATGGGTGGTGTAGCTTTAGAAGTAGCTGAAACTTCAGCTATAGGTCGAGCATTAGGATTTGCTAACATAGGACTCCTTGATGGTATAGCAAGTGCAGACGAAATTAGAAAAGTAGGAGGTAAAGCTTTTCAAGCAAAGAACAAAGAAGATTTTGACGCAGGCGTAGATCCTTTTTAACAAATAAATAATATGAAAATATATAAAACAATCGCAACATTAAAAGCTAAAGAAGTAGTAGGAAATCGCCCAACACACTATCTAGTAGCTAAAGAAAATCAAGGCGACCAAAAAGGAGAGTTTGTGGCTTCACTATGGGCTAAGGAATCAAACGGCAGTAAGTTCCTATCTGGAGAAATGAAAGCACAGTACACAGACCACAATGACGCTAGTAAGTCTCGCAAGGGATTTGTGATAGTAGAAGAAGCCGAACTAAACAAACTTTTAAACGATTTAAAGGCGTTACAATCTTCAGAAGTAAATGTAAGAACTCCAGAAGGCGTAGACTACCCAGAAGCAGATGTAATAGACGAGCAAGATATACCATTTTAATAGCCCCTATAAACGCGTATAATGCCCAATGCCACTAGTAAACTCAAAAAAGGAAGAATACCCCACTCACCCAAAACAACGCACAATTCCTCAAAATTCAGCATTGCATCTGTTTTGTACTCAATTAGCGAATACGCTAAACGATATGGGGTTAGACCAAAGAAAAGTCCTAAAGCCTAGCATAAATATTCCTTGGACTAAGGAGAGTGTAAAGAAAATGATTTGGCAACCAATCCAAGAAGCCATGTACGGAACCAACAGTACAACATTTTTACACAAACAAGGTCAGATAGATTCCATACATTCAGTGATTATGAGAGAGTTGGGAGAAAAATGGGAAGTCGAATATTTACCATTCCCAACCAGTGAAGTAGATAAAGAAACAGCACCGCTCAAATGAATGAAGACATACTAAATTATTTAAAAAGTGAGCCAAGATTTAGAGAGCGTTCGGCTAAGTGGCGAGGTATTGCTGACCTACTGATTAAGAAGTATAATTTAGATATAGATAGAAGAAAACTCGCCGACATAATCGCAGACGGAAGCACCGCCGACAGAGCATGGAGAATGGCATTAAAAGAAAATCCCGATCTCCGTGGTTCAGACTACGACAAAAAAGAAATCCTCGAACAAGAAAAAATGCTAGAACTAGGCTACTCTCCGAACTATCACAACGATGTCAGACAGCTAGGATTATTAAAATAACAAATAAAAAACATGGAAAACTGGAAAAGTTTAGATTTAGTAGAAAAGTTTTTGTTTGGCATGCTTGGTTGGCTGTTGTTTTGTATGTTTTTATTATGTAACGTAGTAATGTTTCAAATTATAAAGTATACATTTTTTTAGTAGCCCTTTAAAAACTAAATAGAGATTACAGTATTTTCGGGGGAAGGAGAATTTATTTAGCGATAAATTTGAGGGCGTAAGGATGAGTTACTCCCTACTCTCGGGGGCGAAACACTTATGCTTCCCCGCAAGTACTGTAATACACTAGAGTGTCGGTGGGGGAGAGATAAA
>ERZ724522.215-NODE-215-length-38758-cov-112.435444_pt1 | contig 38758 bp, 34 predicted proteins | sample MGYA00376055_ERZ724522 | MGnify/ENA primary metagenome ERZ724522 (study PRJEB28724, sample SAMN07190884) | wastewater metagenome | isolation source: effluent of sewage treatment plant in Hong Hong | place: Hong Kong | collected 2016-03-17 ...
CCGCTGAGGTTGGCCCCGCTGAGGTTGGCCCCGCTGAGGTCGGCCCCGCTGAGGTAGGCGCTGAGGTCGGCCCCGCTGAGGTTGGCCCCGCTGAGGTCGGCCCCGCTGAGGTAGGCCCCGCTGAGGTCGGCCCCGCTGAGGTCGGCCCCGCTGAGGTAGGCGCTGAGGTCGGCCCCGCTGAGGTAGGCCCCGCTGAGGTCGGCCCCGCTGAGGTCGGCCCCATTCTTGATCGCCTCCAGTACTGCGGAAGCGATACTATCCGCCGTCTCGCTCGCATATAGCACCGCGTCTGTGTAGCGGTGCAGGATCGAATAACTCACGCAGCCCTCCGTGCGGGCACGACCGGCCCGCGACCATTCATCCTCCGCTGAATCACGGCCTCCACCGCCTCCCGGTTGCGGATGCGAAGACCGTCGCTGATCTGGCGAGTCAACTGCCCGCAGAAACGCCAGCGATAAAGGATCTGCTCTTCGAGGCGCGGCGTCATGGCGACGTGCGGCGACTTGCGACGCGGCTTTTCATTGGTTTCAACGGTTTGCGCGGCAGCATCTTGCTCGCGGCGCTGGACCAGCCTCAACATACGATCAGGCATGGCTACTTCCCTCCGGTCAAACGTTCCACTCGCTCCTCCAAGGCAAGCGCCACGAAGCGCTTCACATGCACACCCTCTGTTACCGCCGCGACCCTCACTCGTCGCCAAAGATCCGCAGGAACGTCAACGCTGACTCCAATCTCGTCGATGACCCTCGGCTCCTTGGCTTCTTGGTTTGCTAAGCTTTCTTGGATGTCTTGGATGTCTTGCATGTCTGAACTGAGTATCACCTTGGAAATCGCAAGGTGTCAACACGAAATCGTTCTTGGGAACCCTGGATTAACACAATTTATGGAATGGAAGGGACCTATAAAAGAGATTCAGGTAGAGCTTCCTGGCGACCTGCACAAGGCGGTCAGGAGCAAAGCCTTAACTGAAGACCTGCGGATATACCAGGCCTACACTATTGCCCTTGAGTGGTACTTGGGATACACGCCGAAAGTTGAAATGCCAAAGGCCTTTCGCGACCTAGATCCTGAGGATCTCGCCTTCATTCAGGGACTTTCACGAATGCATCGCGATGCCAAGATCTCGGCTACACGCCGTGGCTTGATCGACCTTTTACGGAAAGAAGTGGCAGATTACCTCGCCGAAGAAGGTGATACTGCGATTTAGCTCTTGCTTAACGGAGATTGACACGAGGTTTCGTGTGGAATTATTCTTAACTCACCGTAAAGGAGCAGACCGTTGATTCTCCGATCCGAAGTAGCCACGTTGAAGCGTATTGCATCTCACTCCGTACAGGCGGACGTGGGTCTATTGTTAAGGTACTGGAACGGTGAGGACTGCGAGCCCGGCGTGGACCTTCAGGAGGTCTGGCTTAGGGTGCAGCGTGCGGATTGGGAATTGACCAAGCGGATGATTCCGATGGTCACAGTCGGATTCCTAGCCGAGCTTGCCCGCAAACTGGCGGCCTCATTTATCAGGAAGGTGGACGCGGTGGCGACCGAACGAGAGTGGGCATCGTTTCCCGCTGTCGTTATGGACGCCGTGACTGCTTGGGGTTCTTGGGCGATCCTGTGCTTCGTGACGATCACCGGTATGCCGATCCCGCAGACCGTCCATATTGGCCGCGTTCGTTTTTACGCTCGATGAGAACGGCGATTCTCGTGGTGTGGGTGCTCGGAATGGGCGCACGCGGCGCGACAATTGCGTGCTTGGTGCGTCGCGGGCTGGCGCTCCGTTACCCAATGCTGATGCTCTGGCTCAGCGTCGGGCTCATGAAATCGTTGTATCTGCTGCCGGCTTACGTCGGTATGAAATACGCCGCTCCGTGGCTAAGCTCGCTCTGGGTATCGTTTGCACTATACTTGCTGATCACGCTGGAGGCCTTCGTCCTTCAGGCTCGGCGATACGACGTGTTCCGCTTTGCGATCGCGATGGCGGCTCTGTTCGCGGCCTGTTCCGTGGGGGCAGCCTGGGCAGCGTCCAACGTTGGGGATTCAGCCGTATGGTTTCCGCATTTCAAGGGCACCGTTCCAGCATCTGTACGGTTCGTGAAGAACTATGCGCTGGTTTGCTTCCTATTCTTGCAGGCCGCCAATGGGCTATGGCAACTTCCACGGAGGCTTAAGCAGCGCCCTAATCTCGTACATTACGCGCGGATTTTGGGCGTGTTCTTCTTAGTGGAATGGCTTTCCGCGTTCATCCTGGCTGCGGTTGGCGGCCGTCTTGCGCCCTGGCATCACATTGGCCAGTTGCTCGGGGTAGGTGGACCCCTGGCGTGCTATGTGGCCTTTGCCGCGCTGCTGAAGCCAGCAGGGGAAGCCCTGCCCCCGGATGGCCCTCCGCCGCAGTTCAGCGTACAGGAGATCCGGGAGCAGGAGCGATTCTTTATGGCCGCAGCCGCCGGGAGCGACTATCGCGCGGCGCCGCAGTTGGGGGGATCGACCGGACAAACGGGTACCGGGTCTTCGGCCAGCGAAACGCCGGCCGAGTAGGTCATGGCCGCAATGGCCAGAGCAATCGTCAGAGAAACACGGGCGATGAGCTTTTTCATGTTGTTCACCTTATCGTCTGTTCCGCCGAAACCGATCAGCCCCGGCAGAGGTTTTCGGTTTACGGAACGCCAGCAGGAGGCGAGCCGCAGGATGCGCGCCCAGTCGGCGCGCGGAGCTGGTCCATGGCGGGCAGTAATTCAGCAGTTGCAGTGATAAGCCGCCGATTCTGTTCCGGTTACGGAAAAAGCGAGTACGGTTGTATTGGGCCAGGGCGTTTGGATATAATCCTCAGGCTTAACCAAATTCCCCGACAAGGAGTATGCGCGTGCGGCCACTGCTCTCCCTGACCCTGTGCCTTTCGCTATTTGCGAATCCGGCGTTTTCAGCCAAAGACGGCTCAATTCCGATGAAGTACGAGGGCGGCAGCTTGCCGCTCAAGCAACACGACGGATTGAAGGTGCTACTGTCTCCGGACACGATCAAGATCACGCAAGGCAAGCAATCGTTTGCCGTGCCTTCGCAAAAGGTGACTGAAGTATCCTACGGAAACGACGTGCACCGCAGAGTGGGCGCAGCCATCGGCGTCGCGGCGGTGACACTGGGCATCGGTGCAATGCTCCTGCTGGTCAAGACGAAGAAGCACTACGTTGGAATAGTCTGGGACGGAGCAGAGATGGCAGGCACTCCACCCAAAGGCGGCGCAGTGTTTAAGGTTGGGAAGGGCGAATACCGAGGCTTCCTTTCAGGGCTGGAAGGCGTGACGGGAAGGAAGGCGGTCAACGCAGACTCGGTAGGTTCTGGCGGCACTTCGAAGTAAACCGGCGCAGGGGCCAACCTGCGCCGGGTCCGGATACCTCAAACGACTCTTTCGTTGAGATACTCGGCTTCGCCGAGCCTACGGATTCGTTGTAAGTATGCCCCTACGGTATGTGCCATCCCCACACGCGATTTTCCAATAATACTGCGTGTTTACCGCAAGCCCGTTGGCGTCGATCTGGTATCGGTCCCTGTCTCCACCGCCATCTGTCAAAGCGTTGATCGTTGGGCTGGAGAGATCCGGCTTTGTTGCCATGGTCAGCAGGCAAGCCCCCGTGGTCGGAGCCGTGTACCTGAACATCACCCAGGTCTGGCCGATCCGTATTGATCTGACCTGGAAGTTCAGGTACGAGGGGAACGTAGCATTGTCGGCACTGACCGGCGTGCTCCATCCAACCACATCGGTGTCGGCTCCAGGATCAAGGCCGCCTGGGCCCCAGCCCTTGTATGTGCTGCCTGATGCCAGCTTGAGGTTGGTCGGGTATGAGGTGAATCCTACATCCGTGTAGGCAGCAGGAAAGCCGCAGCGGCCGTTGTTGTTGACTCCGGATCCGGTCATCTCGTTTGTCGATCCCACACAGGGCATCGGGTTGCTTGGCGTCACCACATCATAAGCGATGTTGACGATCGGATAGGGACGAGAGTAGATGGTCGCCCCAGTATTGTTGACCACCACGTTTCTGTCGAAGCTGTATCCAGGCGAAAAGCTGTAGTCCAGCGCGCCCCACAGGTTACCGGCGCCTACATCGTTCTGGAATCCATACTGGTTCCACGCCACGATATTCCCTACGATTGCGGCATTGACCGGAGCTGCTGGACTCTGCCCGTATGCCCACATAGCGCGCGCCTCAAGCGGGTCGCGCGAGATGAGCGTGTTATTTGTCCACCATATGTGGTCGCCTTGGCCTGGCATCCACATGAATCCGCCGCCCCACTTCGATCCAATGCCCTCGGGAGCCGGAATGGTTATGTGCGATTCGGCGATCTCGTCAAACACGTTGTTGTCGAATTGGATGTTGTTATGGACCCTGTAGTACGGGCCGCCTACACCGGCAATGGATGATACCCAGGCGGTGCGACGACCGAAGTTGTTTCTGATCCGCACATGTCCGATGGTTGCGGCCGCCTCGGCAGTTCCAGAGGGAGGGTCCATGTCTACTAGGTTGAACAAGAACATAGCTCCGTATTGGTTGTACGCTGCTGGCAACCAGGCATTCTCGAAGTAGTTGCCTTCGACGTCCACCCGCTCGGCGTTCTTCAGCTCAAATATGTTTTTCTGGTAGAAGTCACCTGCCGGGTAGGCACCTGAAGCGATCGACGTCCACGTGCCGCCGACGCAGTTCCAGTACGTCCCATTGGCGGTGTTCTGCCAATACTCGCCGCCGTTGCTGTCCGAGTTACATTGACCCGATGGATCTGTCGTCTTTGTCCGGCGCCGCCACGTCCATGGGCGGTAGTAGTGGTTCCCATAGACAAACACCCCGTTCGCTCGCACGCCGGATATCGTTGGCTGAGCACCGCCGAACAGCGTCGTGATCGAGCCAGCTTCCAGGTGGTTGTTGCGGATGAAGAACGGCCCTTTGCCGTTCCACCCGCCAATTGCATTGCTCTCGTTCCCGTTAAGTTTGATGTCGTAGATGGTCGAATTCTCGATCTCAAGTTTCCTCGTGTGGGCGAGAATGCCACGACGCGGACCTGCGGAGGTTGTCGGATGCCCATGAAACAAGCACTGCTCGACGCTGATATTCCCTGGTAACTGTGACTCCGCACTGTCTCCGACGTAGTTGCTCGTCGGCGTCTGGGTCCCGAAAGTAAGCAATGCCCGCGACGCCGGGAAGCTGGAATGCGCAGTAAACTCAATCCCGTGGAACCGGTAACACTCGGCCCCCTGCTCTGCGGCGAATGCCGTGTAGCTGCCGGTGTCCGCGTAAATGGTCGCGAGATTCGCGGTCTCGGTGCGCATCACCCTTGCGCCCGGCGTCAGGTTAGTCACCTTCGAAGATCGGATGACGATTGGCGTCGTGCAGGCGCCTTTGTTGCGCAGCGTAGGAGGTGTTGCACCGACACTTATAGTCTGCCCTCCGGCGATCTCGATGACATCACCGAAAGAAGCTGCGTCGATGGCGGCTTGCAGACCCGTTACGGTATTTGCATGAGCGCAGCCCGACGCGCAGACCGTCCGCAGGGTCTGCGCCTGAAGAGCGAGAGTGAGCAACAGGAGTGCCAGCATTATCGGCCTCCGTTGGGAATAGCCATTGCCACCCAGTCAACATCCAAGGTCTGAGCCGCCGCCGTAGAATTTTGTATCCAGATGGCGGGAGCCATTGCTGAAGTTGGAAACGTCGCGCTGGTGGTTGATGTGGTGCCGTTTATGTCGCACGTGAGCACGCCCGACGAGTTGATGTTCAATTTGGCCGCGTACCATGTAGAGTTCGCTGGAGTTACCCCCGAATCAACATACGTACGTGTGCCGCTGACCATCACTGTGCACTGGAACTTCGTGTGGCTGACGGCCGGAATGAAGTTGATGCCGATCATATTGTTGGCCCCGTCTGCTTGCGCGTCAAACCAGCCGATCTCTATCCGCTCATTCGCCACGTCAGATGAGGTCTTGAATACGGCGGTCATGCTGTAGCCGACGCCGCCAGATCCATTCAGGGCGACGATGGGATTAACCGAACCTCCACGCAGATCAATCGCTAGGCCGTCGCCGCTGGCCGCTGAAGTGGTGAGCCTCAGTGCGCCTGGGTGGTTGGCCGTGCCAGCAACCGCCGCTGTCGTGCCGCTGCCAGCCGTGGCTACTCCGCGCCATCCCAATTGGCCCCATGCGGTGCTAGAGCCGCCCTGGAAGAACTCGTCCACGAGGTAGGTAGTGGAGGTAGGCGTAGGTGCGCTCGATCCGCCACCGCCCTGCAGTGTCCACGTGTTGGTCGCTGTGCAGCCCCACTGATTTTGACCAGCCGTCGCATCGGTCTGGAAATAGGTATCGCCCACCGTGCAGTTGTCGCGGCTCGCGGGCGAGCCGGTGCTGGCGCGATGCGGCGCCGTTCGGGTCGCCAGAGTGAAGTTGTTTGCGCCCGTGTAGCTGTTATTTCCCGTCGTCCGGGCGACGGTCCCGTCGACGTTCACTGTAGTGGTCCCGCCACTGACTGAAGTCGAGATGCCCTGGCCGGCCTGTATGGCTCCCCCGCGATTCAACCAGCCACGCTGATCTGTTGCGGATGACCAGGCTCCGCCAACTACAACGAGATCGCCGAAGTACGTGCCGTCGTCGGCAATCGTGGAAGTTGGGCTCTGCCGCATGGTGCAGCTTCCCGTGCAACTCATGATGAGCCCGGTGCTGGCCGGGCAATCGATCTGAGCGTAACCCTGCGGCGTTCCGTAGACTGGACAGGTGCCGCTTCCGGTGCCAGCCACCACGCCGCCGCTGGTGTAGGTCCCGTTGCCAGTTTTTCCGGTCAGCGAAATATGCGTGGCGTCGAGAACCTCAACGACATGTGTTCCATTGGCCGCAGTGTTTCCGCCAACGCCCGTGATATGCACGGTGTGGCCTTGTTGGAGCGAGGTGCCGGTAAGACTGGAGACGGTAACAACGATGGGCGTGACGCCGTTCCCGGTTGTCCCGGTCACGGTCAATGTTACCGGGCTGAAGGTCGATCCTGCGTGGGTCAGCAAGGGCCCGTTGCCGTACGAATACTTGCCCGCCGCCAGTGTCGCGAGTGTGCCACTGTTGCGCGTGAGCACGAAGTCCGTGAGGCTGCTGGATGCCGTGGCGCCGCCGCTCGACACCGCGACCCATCCGGTGTTGCCGCTGCCGCTTTCCTTGATGTACAGCGTGGTCCCGGTGCTGCCATCGGTGCGCTGGTACTGCGTACCCACGGGAGCCGTTACGCTGCCTTCAGGCGAGCCGGAGCCGCTGCGGATGTTGCCGGACGTGACGACGCCGGAGGTTTGCCCCCAGAGGGAGGCGACGAACAGAAGTGCGATGAGATGTTTCATGGATTGCCTCCTCAATTGGTAAATTGGCCTTTCGATACCCAGGAGGAACTCTCCCTCCGCTCGAACACGAGATTGTTGCCACTGCGACAGAACCGCCACGAGCCATCCGTGCCCGTCGCCCCGAGGTAGATGCAGGAGGTGGATGCGCCGATAAAGTCAGCCGATGCCGTCACGTTGCTGGCGCTGATTGGGGCGTCGGCACTGTCGTCGGCGAGGCGATGCTGCAAGGTTGTTCCGCTCAGTTTGAGGTAGTGGAAGGAAGATGTCGTGCCGCCGAGTTGCAGCCCCGTCATGCCCGTGCCGCCATTATTTTGGAGGCGGAATTGACCATCTGCGGCCGCCCACAGTCCGCCGCGCCCGACGAACCCAATGGCTCCGCCTGCCCCTACTACCGCATTGCCGCCCCCGGTCAGGTTCCCTGCGATATAGAGATGGCGCGGCCTGTTCGCTCCGCTCGCGCCGATGTCGTACGTGTTGTCGGTGCCTGCGAGGACACCCCCCGCCCCGAGCGTCCAGTACGTGGTGGAGGAGCCGTTGGTTATGGCTAGGCTGTTGGCGGCGTTGCGACAAACGGCAAGGTCAGCAGTACCCACGTGCGGAGCCCCAGCGTTGTTCGTCCAGACATAGCATCCTCCGCTGACGACGCGGACGTTGCTGCTGACGTAGAAGGCGCCGTTCGTCACGATTGCGCTTCCCGCGCCGCTGGCCACCTGCGTGCCGCCGAAGTACAGCGAAGCAAAATCACCAGAGCCATCGCTCCTGATAGCTCCGATCGAAGTGCCGCCGCTGTTTAGGATCGAGAGCAGATTTGTCGTGCTCTGCGCACTCCCCGCCTGCACCGTCAGCGTGTTCGGGCCTGTGGTGTTGTAGAGCTTGTACTGGCCCGCCGCTACGCGCGTCCAAGAGGCATCCTGCGCCAGCGTGCTGCTGGAGGATACGTACACGCCAGCGCCCGCCGTGGTGAGCCCGGATCCGCCGCCTACGTCGCCCGTGCCGCCACCGCCGGAGCCTTCGGCCTCCCATTCGTACACGCCGCTGGAGGCCTGCGAGCACTTGTAATGCGCCGAAGGAATGGCGCTGTAGTCCACCGCGCGGCGCCCGATTGCGCTGGCCGTGCAGTCGCCCGCGGTTGGCGTGCCTGCGTACCGGCGAACCGCGCCCGGAGGGCTGAAGATTTGCGCCGGCAGCAACGGCGCTAGCAAGAGAATGAGTGCGAGTTTCATTGGGTTCCTTTCGGCTTCGGGCCAGCCTGGGCTTCGTCGTTCATTGCGGCCAGCATGCGAGTCAGGATCGGCGGAACTGGCAATCCCGCGCGGTCGCAGTTTTCGACAATGGAAATCATTTCGGTGAGGCAGAAGAAGCCAGTGACCGCTGCGGCGACGTCGGCCTCTACGCCGGACGCAACGCACATTGCCTTTGTCGCGGCAATCAGCAGCAGCGCTAGCCCCTTCTTCAGTGCGCCGCGCCATGAGGCTTTGGAGGTGATCGCCACGCCCTGCACCGCAGCGCTGATGATGCCGGAGATAACATCCAAAGCCATCAACAGCAGTAGGCACTGGATCAATGGCGGGAGATGCCACAGGAACCCCAGCAACAAGCCGGGGAGGCTCCAGATGGCCTTGCGGATATCAGTTGGCATGGATGTCCTTTGAGAGGGGATCGCGGCGGACGGAAGCCGCCGCGTATGGGTTACTTGGTGGCGATGCCCGTCTTATCGCCGTCTTTGCCCAGGATCAAGCCAACGGCAGCAGCGCCGCCGAGCAGCGTGCCTTTATCCATGAGCACCGTGGGGTCCTTGGCGACGTTGCCGCTAATCACTAGCAGCATGCCGACGCCAACGAGTGTGGTTTTCCAGTTGCGTAGTGCGTGTTTCATGATTACCCCCGGAGAATCGTCACCGCATCATCGATGATTTTGAACGCCTGCGCCCAGTCGTATCCGCCCAGGCCGGATCCGGGCTTAACCGCTGCCGCCGTCAACTGGAATAACTCGTACGAGTCCTTGCGTTCCGTGCGCTGCGTGTCGAACTTGATTGCGAACTGCACGCGGATATCGGCACTCGGGGCGCCGGTCTCCAGCGTCACATCCTCGATTGCCAGCTTCACCTTCTCACTGAGCAGGTGGCTGCGCACTGCGTTCAGCCATTGCGCGCTGGGCAGGCCGGGCTGATCGACCACGCCAGCAGATAGGATGGTGCCGCCGTCAAGCAGCATCCACCCATCCTTGAAAAATACGTTTCCATTTACATCCATTGAGGCCATCGGGGTTCTCCTTTATCGGTTCACGAGCGCACGGATTGCCGCCGCTTTCGCTTTGAGGTTGAGGTCGCTGGCCAGCACGCCTGAGGCGGCGCCGACCAATTCTTCATCGCTGAGAGCGCCGGTCGATATCGAGCGCGGAGTCCAGTCGAGCGGAAACTCGCGAGTGTAGTCTTCGAAGTTGAACGCTTCGGGTTCGCCGGTCTGCGGGTTGAAGCGCAGTGCACAGTTCGCGGGGAACCGGCCATCGACGCCGAGCGGGTAATCGGCGGGCGTGCCCTTCGCCGCGAAGTTGATACGACCAGCTTCGAAGCGGCCCACGGTGAGCGTCACCAGCCGGGGAATCGCTGGAAAGTGCGCGGCGTACTGGCGGTAGAAGTTGGCAACCTCCTGGCTGAAGATCGACCACGCTGGATCGCTGAAGTTGAGCGGGGCCTGCGCGAAGTTGCCGTTCGCGTCGCGCTCCAACATCGTGTAGGTGTAGCTGTCCCTGGGGTTCCAGATGGTGCTGTTGTCACGCCAGTATTTCGCGGTGATACCTTCGGATGGCATGCCGACGCCGCCCTCTCCGGCAAAGTGCGCGACGGAGGCGTAGGCGCCCAGCACGCCGGGCAGAATGCCCATCGAGCGGAGGTCGACCAGTTGTTCTTTGGTGACTCCCTTCCGGGGGTCGGGGATGGGGATGAATTTCATGGTTGCCTTTCGGGGTTAGAGAACTACAAGAGTGCGGTCCGTCGAGCGGCTGATTTCCTCCCGCGCGGCCGGGCCGAGGATGATGCAGCCTTCACTGGCTGACTGGTTGCGCCGGGCGTTGTCGCCGTGGATGGCGAACAGATCGCGCCCGAACATTTCATTGCCGGGGTCGGCGATAAGCCGCATAGTGAGCGGCCCGAGTCGCTGGTGAGTCTCTGCCTGCAGGATGCGATACACGCCGCGCGGGATCGGTCCCACGTTGCGCTTATCCTGCTGGGTCGGGTCGTTGATAGCGCCGGGCGCTCCGCTGTAGCCAGCAGAGATCGGCTCATCATTGTTTCGCCAGATGCGGCCGGAACGTTGCGAGTAGAACCAAGGCATCAGTCTTCCAGCCTCACTTTCCGCCAGCGCTGGCCATCGTGCACCTCAACGCCGCGCTGGCTGGCACGCAGCCAGTCCACGCCCTGGTGTCGGATGTGGGTTCCACCGAAATAGTCAGCCCACACGACACCAACAACGTCGTCGCGCTCGTTGCCCTTCTCGTCAAAGCCTCGCCTGCATAGGCCGATAGCTCCAGCGCCGTTAGTGCCTCCGTTCATGTCGACGACCTTCATGCCGGGTTCGCCGGGTTTGGCCGGAGCGTATTCCTGCCGGGCGAGGTCGCCGAACATTCCGCCCATGGAGCGGAGTCCCGAGGCGGTCAGCGGCAGCGGATACGAGCGGTCGGCCAGATCTCCTTCGCAAAGGTGCATGAAGAGATTCCCGAAAGCGCCGTCACCGGTCGGATTCGTTGCGTACGAGCACGAATAGCCCGCGTTCTCAATGGGGAAGTCGGGGTTATGCTGCCAGGGCACCAGCAGCACCGCGGGTCCCAGTCTGCCGTGCTTCCTCATCATCTCCGCAAAGTTGTAACAGCAGAAATGCGTCCGAACCCAGGCGTTGTTATCTGCGCCGGACAGCTTGAGCCCGTACGAGCCCGGAGCCCCGCCGTAGTCGATGATGCCGCCGAGCCAGAGACAAGAGCAGGTGTCCAGGTTCGGCGCCATACCGTCAAACAGCACCCCGGAGGCGTTCTCGCTCGCCGGGCCCACCACTGAAACGTTGTCGAATACGTTGGAGCCGCTACCGTAATGGTGACCTGCCTTATGGGTGGTGCAGACGAGGCCCACACTGGCGTAGCCGCTCATGTAGACGTCGCGGAACACGCATCGCGTCGCGTGACCCATCCATAAGATCGACGAGCAGACGCCTTTGCCGTTGAGTAGCACGTCCTTGATCGAGCAGCCCAAAATAGGGCCCTGCAGTTCGATCATGATGCGACCGGGCGGCCCGATGTACTCGATCTCCGTTGGCGCACACAGCCCGGGGATGCAGCCCGGGCCCTCGCCCTCGATCATGATTCCGTGCCGGGTTGATTCGACATGAGCGTTTCCGTTTCCCATGGTTAGCGGACCGCAGAGAAAGCGGCCCGCGCTCAGGTGGATCTTGCCGCCAGTGGACGGAAGAGAGTCGATCGCCCGCTGTATCTGGCGGGTGTCATCGCCGCCAGATGGGTACAGCGTTGTCACTTCTTCGGCTCCTTCGGCGGCTCAGGAATGAGGCAGGCGTTCTGTTTCACCGATCCATCCGGAGTCCGCTCGTATCGCACCCATCGACCATCCGGCGTATAGTCGCAATCCGGCGACGCTCCGGATGCTTTCCGAGCCTCTTCAAGCGCGGCGTCCCGTGCGGCGCTCGCTTCGCGTTCGGTCGCCTGCAGTTTCTGAAACTGCGCGTCGAGAAACATGCGTTGTTGCTGCTCGGCGATAAACGCCCGCGCGTTGCTGCTGGCGGCCTGCAGGCTAGAGGTCGCACGGAGAAGCTTCACCTCCATCGCAGGGTCCAGCGGCTTCGGAGCGATCATCCTCGGAGCTTCGGGTTTGCTGTCGGCGGCGACAGCGAGACAGAGAGCGGCTAAAGCGCAGAGCGGCAGCGCTGTGATTTGTTTCAGCATGTTCGGGGTTCCTGAAAAGGTTTCGGGGTTTGGTTCGGGGTTATGTTTTCGACGGCTGCGGGCAACCCCGAATGAAGCTCGCAGCCGGGATTTGCCGCCTCGGAGGATGGCGGCAAAGTCGGTTAACTCAACTGTTCCATAAGCGGAGACAGCCAGGCGGAGTCCGAAGGCCGGAATCGTGGCCACTTCTCCAGAATCTTTTGCAGGCGCACCTGCTCCTCTGCGGTGAGCGCGATATCGTCCGGCTCGGATGCCAACTTGGCGTTCCAGAGCGCGGTGCCGTCCGCATTGAGCTTAAAGCCGACGCGATCAGCTTCTTCGTCCGGCACCTGGATCTTGTCGAGAATCTTGGCAATCGCGCGGATTTCGCCGACGTTGCCCTCTTGTTGGCCCAGCAGAAACGTGAGCTGCAGGCGTTGAGTGATGGTTAGTTTCATGGTTCGGGGTTCCTTAGAAAGCGTTGTAGTAAGTGAGTGCGCCGCGCGTGAAGCGAAGCTGCACGGTCTTGGCGATGCCGCCAATGGTGACGGCGAATTGGATCACGTCTCCGCCCGCAAACGAAAGGTCGGAAGAGTACCCGGTGTACTGCGACAAATAGTACGGATTAAAGCCCGCCGCTGACACTCCGCTCGCTGGGCAGTACACGCCGCCAGTGCCAACGAATCGCGCGCCGCCGCTGTAATCGATGGCTTGGTACTGCGTAACTCCAGAGATCAGCGAGAATCCGTAGGTCGTGGACGCCGCAATGCCGCCGTCGGTCGTCTGCAGGGCGTTCCATGCGGCAAGATCAGAAGAGATGAGCCCCTTGCCCTGGATGTACGAGTTCGGCGCGTAGATGGCGCTGCCACTGCTTCCGTTCACCTGGAACTGATTCGAGATCAGCACCGAATTCGGCAGCCTGATAGTGATGATATTCGAGCCGCTCGAAACATCCACTTCGAGGGATGTCCCTTGGATCGTGATGCTGCTGCCGGTCTGCGAATTGATCGACGTGATGCCGGAACCGCCGGCGAAGTTCACCTCGGCCCAGGCGCTGCCGTTCCAGTAGTAGTAGGTGCTGCTGCTCTTGTAGCTCAGTGCGCCATAGCTCGAATTGGGATTGATGGCAGGCGTTGTGCCGGTGCCGTACAGCCCCAGGATTCCCGTTCCGCCGCTACTACCTATCTCCACTTGCCCGGCGCCGCGAACCGTCATGCGCGGGCTTCGCGACGTGCTGCCGATCGGCGTTGTCGCGAATTCGATGTGGCTGCCCTGCGCCGTCGAGGTCCAATTCTCGCTTGCCGCGAACAGCACCGCACAGGTGAAGCTGCTGGTAAAGTCGGATGCGCCGCTATACCAGCCGCGCCCGCCCATCGCCATGATGTAATCGCCGGAGAGTGTCTGCGACGGAGAGGCGATCGTGCCGTTGGCCTTGCGCCCGACAAACGCTGGGATGCCAGCGCCGTACACGTCCATGATGGCGGCGGCCTGCCCGGATTGGTTCTGAGCGTGGAAGCCGTTCACGCCGGATATGGCGCGCCCGTAAACGTTTACGTCGTTGTTAAACAGCGACGAGAAGTTCACATAGATTTTGCCCGCAACACCCGCGCTGCCGTCGCCAGTGCGGATGCCGCCGGAGGCCTGGACGGCGTTGAAATTAGTTGCCGTGGTCAGCAGCCCACCAGCAGCCGCGATATATCCCTGGACCGCATCAATTGCAGGCGTCGCGTTCGTCTGTGCCGAGATGCCCAGCGTCCGCGTCGTGTTGTTCCAGGTGAGGTTCGAGGTGTCGGCGATCGCGCTGGCGCCGCTGGTATAGGGGATACGGCCAGCAGTGAGGCCGGAGAGCCCGCCGGAGCCCACCAGGTCAACGTAGGCGCCCCCGTTCTCGGACACCTTGAACTTGTTGGCGGTCGAGTCAAAATAGATCCGGCCATTGCCCGCCGTGGACGCTCCAGCGTTCGCCGCGCTATCTCCGGTCATGGAGAAGCTGCGGGTGCCCACGATAAAGCGAGCGGTGACCCCGCCCGTCGCCGCCTGGATAGCGTTCGTGGCTGTTGCGCTGGTGTTGAAGCCGCCGGCAGAGTCAATGTAGCCGGTGGAGGTGGCGATGGCCGCCGCCGCGTTTGATGTGCCGTTCACGGTCAGCACTTGCGAGCCGTTATTCCAAGTCAGATTCGCGGAGTCGCTCAGCGCATTCGCGCCGCTTGCGTAGGGCACTCGCCCAGATGTCAGCGAACCAGACAGTCGGTTGGCCTGGATCAGGTCGACGTATGCCCCGCCATTCTCAGACACCCTAAACTTGTTCAAAGAGCTATCGAAGAACACGCGCCCATTGCCGGTCGTCGATGTGCCGGCGCTGGCTTCCGTGTCGGCTGTCATCGATAGGCTTCTCGTCGCCACCAGGAACCGAGCGGTAACCCCGCCTGTGCTCGCCTGGATCGCATTGGTTGCTGTCGCCGAGGTGCTATATCCGCCCGCGCTGTCGACGTAGCCAGACGCCACGTTGAGCGCCGGGCTTGCCGTCGATGTCCCGGTGATGGTGAGTGCTTGGCCCGCGTTGTTCCATGCGAGGTTGGAGGTGTCGGCAAGCGTCGAGGCTCCTGTCGCGTACGGCACGCGCCCACTGGTTAGCGAGCCGGCCAGCCCGGAAGAGATCAGATCGACATAGGCCCCGCCGTTCTCCGAAACGCGGAACTTGTTGCTGCTGGAGTCGAAGTACAGGCGACCATTTCCAGTCGTTGAAAGCCCTGCATTCGCGGCAGAATCGCCCGTCATGCTGAGGCTTCGGGTAGCGACCAGGAAACGCGCCGTGACGCCACCAGATGCCGCTTGGATCGCGTTGCTGGCGGTTGACCCGGTGTTGAAGCCGCCGGCGGAATCCACATACCCGGAGAGCACGTTCAGCGCGGCCGCGCTCGTCGACGTGCCGGTGATGGTCATGGCCTGCGCCCCGTTGTTCCACAGCAGATTCGCAGTGTCCGCTACCGTCGATGAGCCCGTGGCGTACGGGATGCGCCCGCTCGTCAAGCTCCCCGAGATGCCAGAAGCGCCGATTAGGTTTACGTATGCTCCACCGTTCTCCGAAACACGAAACACATTGAGAGTCGAATCGAAGTAGATGCGGCCATTCCCGCTACTGGAGAGCCCGGCATTCCCGGACGTGTCCCCGGTGACCGACACGCTTCGGGTGGCCACCAGAAAGCGGGCGGTAACGCCACCAGTGGCTGCCTGGATAGCGTTGGAGTTGGTAGAGCTGGTGTTGAATCCACCAGCGCTGTCCACGTATCCGGAGAGCACGTTGAGAGCGCTGGCTGAAGTCGAAGTCCCGGTGATCGTTAGCGCCTGTCCGGCATTGTTCCAGTTAAGATTCGCGGACCCGCCAAACGCTCCCGAGTTGTTGTACTGCAGATTGCCGTTGCTGCCACCAGGAGTCGCGGCTCCGGAGCCCACCAGGTCAACGTAGGCGCCCCCGTTCTCGGACACCTTGAACTTGTTGGCGGTCGAGTCAAAATAGATCCGGCCATTGCCCGCCGTGGACGCTCCAGCGTTCGCCGCGCTATCTCCGGTCATGGAGAAGCTGCGGGTGCCCACGATAAAGCGAGCGGTGACCCCGCCCGTCGCCGCCTGGATAGCGTTCGTGGCTGTTGCGCTGGTGTTGAAGCCGCCGGCAGAGTCAATGTAGCCGGTGGAGGTGGCGATGGCCGCCGCCGCGTTTGATGTGCCGTTCACGGTCAGCACTTGCGAGCCGTTATTCCAAGTCAGATTCGCGGAGTCGCTCAGCGCATTCGCGCCGCTTGCGTAGGGCACTCGCCCAGATGTCAGCGAACCAGACAGTCGGTTGGCCTGGATCAGGTCGACGTATGCCCCGCCATTCTCAGACACCCTAAACTTGTTCAAAGAGCTATCGAAGAACACGCGCCCATTGCCGGTCGTCGATGTGCCGGCGCTGGCTTCCGTGTCGGCTGTCATCGATAGGCTTCTCGTCGCCACCAGGAACCGAGCGGTAACCCCGCCTGTGCTCGCCTGGATCGCATTGGTTGCTGTCGCCGAGGTGCTATATCCGCCCGCGCTGTCGACGTAGCCAGACGCCACGTTGAGCGCCGGGCTTGCCGTCGATGTCCCGGTGATGGTGAGTGCTTGGCCCGCGTTGTTCCATGCGAGGTTGGAGGTGTCGGCAAGCGTCGAGGCTCCTGTCGCGTACGGCACGCGCCCACTGGTTAGCGAGCCGGCCAGCCCGGAAGAGATCAGATCGACATAGGCCCCGCCGTTCTCCGAAACGCGGAACTTGTTGCTGCTGGAGTCGAAGTACAGGCGACCATTTCCAGTCGTTGAAAGCCCTGCATTCGCGGCAGAATCGCCCGTCATGCTGAGGCTTCGGGTAGCGACCAGGAAACGCGCCGTGACGCCACCAGATGCCGCTTGGATCGCGTTGCTGGCGGTTGACCCGGTGTTGAAGCCGCCGGCGGAATCCACATACCCGGAGAGCACGTTCAGCGCGGCCGCGCTCGTCGACGTGCCGGTGATGGTCATGGCCTGCGCCCCGTTGTTCCACAGCAGATTCGCAGTGTCCGCTACCGTCGATGAGCCCGTGGCGTACGGGATGCGCCCGCTCGTCAAGCTCCCCGAGATGCCAGAAGCGCCGATTAGGTTTACGTATGCTCCACCGTTCTCCGAAACACGAAACACATTGAGAGTCGAATCGAAGTAGATGCGGCCATTCCCGCTACTGGAGAGCCCGGCATTCCCGGACGTGTCCCCGGTGACCGACACGCTTCGGGTGGCCACCAGAAAGCGGGCGGTAACGCCACCAGTGGCTGCCTGGATAGCGTTGGAGTTGGTAGAGCTGGTGTTGAATCCACCAGCGCTGTCCACGTATCCGGAGAGCACGTTGAGAGCGCTGGCTGAAGTCGAAGTCCCGGTGATCGTTAGCGCCTGTCCGGCATTGTTCCAGTTAAGATTCGCGGACCCGCCAAACGCTCCCGAGTTGTTGTACTGCAGATTGCCGTTGCTGCCACCAGGAGTCGCGGCTCCGGAGCCGACCAGATTCACATAGGCTCCGCCGTTCTCTGAGACCTTGAAGATGTTGGCAGTGCTGTCGAAGTAAATGCGACCATTCCCAGCGGTGCTGAGGCCCGCATTCGCCGCGGAGTCCGCCGTCATCGTAAACGAGCGGGTGCCGATGAGATACCGCGCCGTGACGCCGCCGGTTGGGGCTTGAATAGCATTCGTAGCGTTATCGCCGGTGTAAAATCCCTCATCGGAATCAATGTAGCCGGAAGCAACAACAATGGCCGGGTTTGCAGCCTTCCCGTTGATGCCCACACGATCTAGCAGGTAGATCAGCCGGTCACCAGCCGCAGGGCCCGCGCCGTAGATCGCCAGCCCGCCAACAATGGACTCGCGGAACGAGATCAGCCCAGAGTCCACATCTTCGCTGCTGGCATCCTGCCGGAAGCGAATCTCGCGCGCCGCGTAGGTTCCCTCGACGTTCGACCCGCCCGGGCCCCATGTATCGGTCCGTGCCGCGAAGGCAGGCGCAAAAAACGTGCCATAGGCATCCACGGCCGCCAAAACCGTCTCGTCGTTCTTCCGCCACTCTTGGAGGGCAACGGTTTGCGCCAGTTCGCCGCGGACCCGGAGAACTGCATCGGTGATGCCTGTCGCTGCCTGAATACGAACGCCATCGCTCGCCAGACTCGCCACCCCAGCAGACACGGTAATCTGGTGCGACGTGCCGGTGATAGAGCCACCGCCCAGCCCCGTCCAGACGCGCGCTCCACCGGAGACCGCCGTCGATTGCTCGAAGGCTTTAGTGACTGCGTTGTATCGCAGCAACCCAACTTCGTCGGTGGTGATGAGATCGGCATCGGCATCAGAAAACGTTGAGGTCCAGCCAGGCTCCGTGATTCCCTTGCCGACGAACACGCCAAACGCATCGGCGTACAGTTTGCCCGTCGCCACGGCATCCGGAGAGGCGCCCCAGAGGAGCGCGGAACGGTCCCCGGTGGCAACGGCGCCCTCGCCCGCGGCGAGGCCCACCAGGAACATCCGGTTCGCATCCTGGATCTGGGCGACTTCCGTCCGAGTTCCGCCGATGCGGTTGGCGAAACGGATCGCCGCGCCAGAACCGAAGCCGACGCGCTCGACAATGCCTTCGCTCGGCTCATCTGCGGTCGGATCGGTGGTGGAAAGGATCTGGGCGGCCGTGCTGGCCGAATCTGTGTGCTTCAGGAACTCGCCGCGATTCGTGCCGCTGATCTGGTTGCCAAAGACTCGGTTCTCGTCGGCGCTGGAGTACGATCCGCCGGCGGTCGCTTCGATCACGCACCAGGAGTCTTTGTCCCAATGAATCCGATTGCCGGTGACAAGGTTGCCCTTCACCCCGTTCGCCGTTACGGCGTTCATCTGGATCGGAGCTTCCGCGGCGGTATCCGGCTGGTTGATCGTGTTGCCGACAACGCTGCAATCCTCGCAGTCGTTCAGGCGCATGGAGCCGTAGGCGCAGCCCTCCAGAACGTTTCCGATGAAGTTGATTCGCCGCCCGGCGCCGTTGTTCTGCGTGTCGCCGCAGTTGATGCCGATGAGGCAGCCGGAGACCTGGTTGCCATAGAGCGAGCCGTCGCGGAAGCCGTCCAGGTCGAATCCTTCGCCGTGCGGTCCGTCGCTGACCGTGTTTCGCGAGTAATCGACGCCGGTGCAGAATCCGGACGTGTCCACCCCGACACTGAAGTCGCCGCCGGTGACGGCTGCGGGGGTATCGCTATCCGTCTCCGTCAGGTAGCCGATGCCGCGAATGGTGTTTCCGCTGCAGGAGCCGCCCGCCACGTTACCGTACAGGATGGCATCGCGCCCAATCCATTCGAAGTAGTTGTCGGTGACGTTGATGCCCGAGTGCTGGACATCAAAGCCCCAGGAGTGGCCCCAGATCTGGTTGCCTGTGCACCGCCGGAAAGAACAGCCCCGGACGGTCAAGCCGCGAACGGCGTAAGGCTTCGAAGCGCTCGACCGGCAATCGCCCCGGTAGAAGATGCCGCCCGTCCAGGATCCGAACTGGTGCGCGTCGTCTTCAGTCTTGAAAATGTGCGGGCGATTGTTTTCGAACGTGCAGGCGTCCACCAGCACGTCGCGAACGTCGGCACTATCGGCATCCACCAGGAGGGCGTAGCCGCCAGTGTGCGTGATGCGCGCGCGAAGCAACTGGAAGCTGACGACGCCAGGCCGTACCCAAATCGACGTGTTGCCGGTCAGGGCGCCGGCCATCGGGTTGAGGCTGAAGTCGGAGTACTTGAGTACCGTGGGCGTTGTGACCGCGCCGTCGATCACCAGATCGGCAACGCCCGCGCCGTCGCCGGTAACCGAGATCAGGGCCTCGCCAGCGCCGAGGTCGTCAGTCCGGAGCAGGACTGTCGCGGCGCCTTCCCCCGCCAGCCACACGCCATCTTTCAGTACCACCTGCAGGGCGATCGCGTACGTGCCGCGGGGCAGGAACACCACGCCACCGCCGAGCCCCTCGACGGAGTCGATTGCGGCCTGTAACGCTGCCGAGTCGTCCGTGGAGCCGTCGCGCGCCGCCCCGAAGTCCAGGACGGACGGATGCTCTCCGAGCTTCTCGTTCAACTGACGAGCGACGCTGTCGGTATAGTTGGGCATTTAGTAGGCGATCTGAATCGTGCCGGCGCCGCCACCGGTACCGGGGTTGCCGCCGAAGTAGATCTCTCGGCAGGGGGCGTCTTCTTCGGGAGATTCGAGCCCGAAGGTGGACACGCCGAACACGGCCACCAGCAGCGGCACTTCGCGATTTAAAACCGGAACACTGATCGTGTAGCTTTGGCCGCTGAGATTTTCGATCTCTGAACTGTCCACGCTGGACATCCAGCCAGCCTCTTCAACGATAAATATGCTGTCCGTCGACGGCGTGATGTCCCACGCCCGCTCGATTGTCAGGGTCGTTGACGTGTTGCCGCTGATCGTCCGCACTTGCCCGCGGCCGGTGCCGTGGATGATGCGAACCATGCGGCCCCGGTGCTCATCGTCGGTCCACGTGGCGCCTGCGTCAGTGATGCTGGTTGCGGTTGCGCCCGAGGTCTCCCACCGGACATAAATGTGATCACCGGCCGCGATACCCGCCGCGGCTGGATCGCCGTCCAACGTAAACGCTCCAGTGACCTCATCGTAGGCAGTGCAGAGCCAGTTGCAGCGCTGGCCGGGGATGCCGTCCGAGGCATCGCGTGCCCACGTGACGTAGCGCCCGGCAAAGTCATCGCCGCCGCCCGCAAGAGAAGCGCATTGGATCGTGGTCGACGTTACCGCCGTGACATCGGCACGGATGATGCCGGGCTGGTAGACGAGTTTCGCCTTTGCTCTCGTCCGTGCCAGCAGGGGCGTGGCCGCATCGCTGTGGTACTTCACGGATGAGGCTGTAATGCTCGATGGAAGCGACGAGCCCACCACGGCGGCCAGCGCACAGATCGACGATTCGCCGTGGCCGATCAGGATGCGGTATCCATCCCAGGAACCGCTAGGAGGCTGAGGCCACTCAACCTCGCCGATAGTTACCGTGGCCGTGTCGGCCCCGGCTGGAACCGCGATCGCCAGCAGATTCGAGGGAGGGCTCCACTGCTGAACATCCCCATTGTTCTGATAGGCGACCACCTGGAGGAAATAGGACCGTGCCGCCGGCAGACTCCCTCCGGTCGGCGATGTCGCGATCCCGCGAATGACGGGAGGAGGTACGGCGAGGAACCGGTTCCTCGGCGCGAAGAGGTTCACGTCTACAACCGCACCGGCGCCGCCATCAGATTCGTTATCGTACCGCTCTAGCAGCTGCAGGAGATGCTGGGCGGCCCCAGTCAGCGGGTCCGGTATCGCGTTGGTGAGTGCGGGTGAGCTCGGCCGGCGGGGATACTCGAACACCTCCGTCGTCACAGGCGAAGGAATCACGTCTGCCGGCTTCGGCCCTGTCGTCACGTCGTACATCGAATCCGTAACCGTTTCGCCTGTGATCAGCACCGAATAGTCGCCGTTCCAAACAACGCGCTCGACGCGGAACTTTCCGGACCCGCCGGGCATGTCGGGATGGGTCAGCGAGCAGACCATGCCGGGCTTCACATTCAGCGCCAGAACGGTGGTTCCGATCTCCACCTGTCGCGCTTTCTTCCATTCCGCCGCCGAGATGCCGCCGACCTCCTCACGCCCCCTGACGATTGCCAGGCGCGCGGCCTGCGAACGGCTCGTGGCGCCCACCAGATTCATCTGGCCGGAGCGGGATTCGCCTTTCAGGGCGGAGTGTTCAGGGAACCCGTACGTGAGATTGTCGGCGCTGTACGAGTAATCCTCGTTGGCGAAGTTCACGCTCAGCGAGTTGAATTCCCAGTCGCGCTTGCGGACTTTCACGCTTCCCAGGAGAACGTTGGCTTCGGTGAAAGCCTCCACCGCCGACGCGTTGCTTCGAATGCCCAGCGAGAGCTTGCCGAAATCATTGGTCCAGTACCCGTTGCAGGTGTTCAGCACCTCCCGCAGCCACGCCTTAAACGGCTTCTGCTCCTGGATGATCCCCCGAAACTTGTACTGCGTCTCGCTTCCCGAACCTACGAGCTTCGAAACGCTGGTGTCGCAGATCGCCGCCGCCGCGACCGCCGCCGCAACATCAAAGAACTGCTCACAGGTGGCCGCGCTCGCGCCCAGCAGTCGCAGCATGTCCAGCAGGGCGTGCGTCGCGATCCAAATAGGATTCGTCAGAACGCCGGACGTGCGGCTTCCTGCCCCGCTCCAGATCCACCCAGATAGGCCCTGATTGACAATGGCGACGCCCTGGTGGTCAACCGGCAATGAGGGCTGGATACCCTTCTCGTCGGAGCGCCGCAGCTCAAGGAATGCCAGCCCCGCGGCGAAGGTTTTGGTGTAGGTGGATGCGCCTGAGTAGATCTTGCGGAAATCGGAGCCGACCTGATTGCCGCTCTGGCCGAGGCTGAAGAAATCCGTCGAGCCTGCGGGGTCAGTTCCGAGCACTTCCCGCAACCCGAGCGAGCCAGGAAAGCCGTGATGATTGCGCCCGTCGAGGGTGTGACCAGATCCGAACGCGCCAAGTGGCCCCTTCCCGACGATCAGCAGGCCGTCCCAGAATTCGCCCTCGTCGCGCCCTGCTGCAACCTTGCAGTTCACGGGGAAGTCGGCATCGGTGAAGATGCGCGGGACCACCTGTCCGTAAATCGAATCGCCGACAATGCTGGTAGCGGTAAGGGTCGGCCTCCCATAGCCCCACCGGCCTTGGGAGTTGTCCTTGATCGACACGCCCTGCGGGGTAACGTAGGTGCCACCGTAGTAGCGCTCCATGCCGTGCGCCAGGCATCCGTTCGGAGTGTCATTGCCGCCATCACAGGAGGCTCCGGACGCCGATGGGAAGTTCACCAGGTCGAGCGAGCCGGCGGAAGAGAACGGGCAGTTTGTCCCGTCGTTGTATCGCCCCTCGCGAGCCTTCCAGCAGACCCTGTCAATGATGTCCGGCGGGTACATCCGGTTGAGGCTGGCGAGCCCGTCAGAGCAATCCAGTTGAAACTCGTTGCCCTCGTCGGCGGTCCAGCCGGTGACATGGCCTTTCCAGAGGTCGATCTTGATTTGGCTGCCGACGTGGTAGAGCGAGAACTCGACATCGGCGAGGTCCAGGTCCGTCCCGTTCGTGGCATCGTTTACCAGGCTCGAACAGACCCGATCGGCGTTGCCCAGGATGAATTGCGCCTGGTCCGATTCGCCGTTGAGGCTTTGCGAGATACCGGACCACCGCAGCATCCGTGGCAGGTACAGCTGCCCGCCCACCGTGCACCGGCGATCGCTGATGTACATCACCGGGTAGCCGGCTTGGCGGCTCGTGATCTTCAGGAGCGGGACAATCTCCTGCACCTGTGCCAGCAGGGCGGCGGATAGCGTAACGCCGGGGACGCGGGTAACCGTCGAGGATACCGTGTACGTCGGGGCGTCCTCGGGCGCGCGCCACTCAACAAAGGTGCAGGTGACGGACCAGCGGAAGCCGTCCGCTTGCCGTGATAGCGGCTCGTTCGCGAAGCAAACGGTGACGTTCTCCGTTCCGCTCTTGTCGTCCAGCGGCTTCGCCCAAGTAAAGGGCTGATGCGCGCCCTTGTGTGACTCCCAGAACGTCACCAGGGCATCGCGTTCGGCCTGCGTGAGGCTCAGGTTGATGCGCCACTGGCGCGCGCCGGTACCCAGCAGGTACCGCTGCGAAATCTTGAGATTCGCCGTCGCGTTGCCGATAACGTGCGTCTGCACGGGCAGCGGAATCTCTTCGATCAGCGGATAGTCCAGCCGATAGGCGAAGGTTCCTGAGGGCGAGACGCTTGGAATCGAGATGTTGCCGAGGGATTCGGACATTTACGCTACTTCGCGAAGTGTCATGCGTGCCGAGTAACGGCCCAGCGTCATCTGCTGCTGCCAGGAGCCTTCCCAGCAGACCTTATACCGCCCCGTCGTGGCTGTTCCGGTCGGGTCGAAGTTGCTCCCGATGGGCTGACCGCTGACCGGTTCGAACGGATCGTAGAAGTAGAACGCGGCATGCTTCGTCGCTTCCCAGAAATCCTTCCAGTCAGCCAGCTTCGTTGCATCGCCGACGAGATCCGCTTCCCAGCGCCGGAGCGATGAAGTGACCTGCGAGCGGGATTCGATTTCACCGTTGGCATACGTTACCTGCTGGACCGCCCACGAGTCGGAGCGAACGAACTGCGACGCCAGCAGAGCGGGCATCACGGTCGAGACAACGGCGTTGGCAACGCTGCCGGGCATTACCCAAGCACCAGATTTGGAGCGGTAGCCAGCCGGACCGCCTCCAGTGTCCCAACGCCGCGCTTCGCCGCCGCCTGCGCCGACGTCTGCACGATGCGGCCATTTTCCGAAACCACGGTCAGCGTTTCGTTTCTGAAGAACTCCTGCGCGCCGGGGATGTTGATCACCGTCGTCTGCGATTGCGACGGAGCCGCCGTCACCACGGGCAGATCCGGGATCGTGCCGCCGCCAGAAGGCAGCAGTGAACCGCCGAAGAACTGCGGAGCCTGGAAGAGGCCGCTGGAGGTCTGCACCAGCGATACAGGCGTGAACTTCGCACCCAGGCCGCCGATGGGCTGGCCGGTAGACATCGCGTACAGTTCGATCAGGTCTTTTACCTGCTGGCTGCGAATACCGACATCGACGTTGCCGCCAAAGTTCTGTTTGATGATGGCCAACAGCGGATCCCGCGCAAACGAACGCTGGATGGTGATGCCGTAGGCGTTGCGGACTTTCTCGACGATCTTTTCTTCGGCGCCCTTGATGAACAAGCGAATGGTCCCCGCTACCGCGCCGACACCTGCACCGATTGCCGCGCCCACCGGGCCGCCGAACTTGAAGCCGATCAGAGCGCCGCCTGCCGTTGTTTCCGCCAGGCCGGTGAAGCCGCCGCGGCGAAGACCGTCCGCCGCCAGGATGCCTCCACCCAACAGAAGTGCTCCACCTCCAGCGCCTCCGACACCTTTTCCACCAACAACGTTTCCGTTGACATCGAGCCGACTATTGCCACCACCCAGTCCGCCCAGGCTCTTAAGGAATCCAAGCGCATTCGTGCCGGTGGCCTTCAAGCCGCCGAATCCGCCGGCCGCCCCGGCACCCCCGCCGAAGATGGAAGACGTTCCACCGCCGAGGTTTACAGGTCCAGCGAATCCGCCAGTGCCGCCCGGACCCGGCAGTTGTCCACCGGCCCCGAATAGGCCGGCGCCGCCGAGGCCGAGCAGTTGCCCGAAGATTCCGCTGCCCTTCTGATTCGCCGATACCGTCTGCTGCTGGATGCCCACCAACGGCGCCAGCACCTGCGTGGTGAGCGCGACGGCGATCTGTTTGATCATCGCCAGCAGGGGCAGCAGGAACGCCGCCTTCAGCCTCTCGCTCGCGCTTCGGCCGGAAGCCACCAGGGCATCGAACGAGCCCTCGATCTGCCGCTTGAGGTCGTCGTATGCGCGCTGCTGCGAATCGACCACGATCTGCTGAGTGCGAATCTGGCCTGCCTGCTTGGCAGCATCGATCGCCGCCTGCACATCCAGATCGACCTGCTCCCGGCGCTGCAAGTAGCGCTGCTCGATCGCGAGCCGGAGTCTCTCATATTCGTCCACCTTGACCAGTTTCGAGGCCAGCATCCCTTCCAGCGAGATCAGTTCCAGTTGCCGGTCGAGTTCGAGTTGGTCTTTCTTCAACTGCTGCGATTGCTGCTGGAATTCCTGCTCGATGGCCACCTTGCGCTGTTCAACGGCAATTTTCTGCTCGACGGTCAAGGCGTTCACGCCTTCGAGCGCTGCCAGTTGGCGATCGCGCGATTGCTCGGCCACCTTCTGCTGGTAGTCGAGTTGCGCCTGTGCTGTTTCGTTTTCAAGCGCGACGATCTGCTCAATGGCGGACCGGCGGCGCTCCAACTCCCGCTCGTAGTTCTCGATGTTCGCGCGGGAGAGGTCCTGGTTGAGTTTCGCCTCTTCGGCAACGGCCTCTTTCGCGAATCCGAGCACCTTGGCGCGGAATTCGCGCTCCAGGTTCTCGCGCGTGCCCAGGTTCAACTGGAACTCGCGAAGGACGCCCTTCTCGTCGACGAAGGAGCGCTCTTGTTGGGCCTTGCGCTGAATATCCAGCAGTGCGCGCCCGGGGCCTTTGATGAGTTCAGCCTCCGCCTGCAGGGCGGCCTCCAGCGTCGCACGGGTGGACTCCACCTGCTTCTTGCCGATTTCCTTTGCGAGCTTTTCGGCTTCCTGTTTCTGAATCTCTTCGATCTGCTTCGCGTTGGCCCTCTTGATCGCTTCGCTGAAGTCGATATTGTCAGCCGAGGCCTTCATTGCCTCGATGGCTTCCTTCGTAAGCGGGAGATTGCCCTGTGCATTGGCGGCCAGCAACGCAGCAACTTGGTACTCCTTCAAGGCCTGCGCGGTGTTCTGGATCTCCTTCGCCTGCCCCGCCACCTCGCCGCTCGTCTTCTTCGTCTGCGCTTCGAAGGCGCCGGCTTTCTGCTGGGCGGCTGCAAATGCGGCGCCAGCGGCGACCGTCGTCACGACCAGGAAGGCGTAAGGATTCGCCGCGGCTGTAGCGTTCAGCGCTATCAGCGCCGTCGCGAGCCCCTTCACGTAACCGATCAGCGTGACGAACGCTGCCGCCGTGGCCGAGGCGCCCAGAACCTTCACGAACGTCGCTACGCCGTCCGCGTTCTCTTTCACCCACTTGGCGGCATCGGTTGCAGCCGTGACGATGGCCTTCAACTCCGGAAGGAACTTCTGGCCAACAGCGGCGGCGGCTTCCTCGCTGAACCGCGCCAGCGAAGACATCTGCTTGCCAACCGTGCCGAGTGATGCCTCGTAAGAGCCTGCAATGGTCGGCGCCTGCTTCAGCACCGTATTGAGGGCGAGGTTCTTGCGCTCCAGGTCGGTGAGGTCACGGCCCAGCCGCTGCCGGGCCTGCTGGAACACGCGCTCGAACTGGACATTGATGCCGTAGGTCCGCAGGACTTCGATCTGCTGGGTTGTGATGCCGTTGACGATGCCTTCGAGGGCCTGCGAGGAGTTGACGCCCGCGACAACGGCGGCATCTTGCGCGAGTCGAGCGAGGTCAGTCGCCTTCGACAGGTCGAGTTGTGCGGCGATCATCTTGTTGACCGCGTCGAAGGACTGCTGGGTGGTGATGCCCAATTCCTTCATGCGGACCACGAGGGCCTGGACCGCCGTATCGTTCAGCCCGTTGGCCTTCGCGAGTTGGCTGCTGACCACCGCGAGGGTTTCGTTGCGAGCCGCCAGCTTCGCCGCTTCGCTGGTGTAGTCCCGCAAGGCCGAGAGTGCGCCCGCGAACGAACCTGCCAGCAGCGTACCGGCCAGAACGCCCTTCGCCAAGCTGGAGGTGAGATCGGAAACGCCGCGCTGGCTCCGGGACGCGGAAACCGCCATCTGCTCGAAGCTCTGACTTGCCCCGCGCCCCACCTGCTGCGCCGTTTGCCCCAGGCGAGCGGTCGACTTGTTCGCCGAATCAGCCGCCCGGTTGTAGTTCGTGGCGTCGCCGGTGATCTGGAGATTTAGCTCGTTAGGGGCGGCCATCTGTTTTCTGCTGCAACTCGGACTGCCGTCGTTCTTGTTCTTGCCGGATGATTGCGATCGTGGTGACTTCTTCCGGCAGGACGTCGGCCGGGGTTAGCGTTACGTTCGCCTCTTGCAACTGGATCAGGAGCAATGCGCGTTGCACCAGCGCCCACTTCGCCCCACCCTTACAGGATTCGAGTCGATCGTGCGGGCATTCGGGATACTCACACTCTTCGCCGTTGTGGTGTGGGCATCGCGGAACGTCGCACAGTAACTTGCGGTGAAGGTCGGCCCATACGAGGTACCGGATGGATGGATCCTCCGGCCACCCCGAATCTAAAAATTTGCGCTGGGGCCCTCGTCGAAGACCATGTTTTCGGAGGCTTCAACCGCCGCGCGAATGGCGTGGACTTTGTGGACGATCGGCACAGGACCGTCGTAGCCGGTGTGGTCGAGGCGCAGAGCGTCCCACAGGCGACCGGCGGCCGTGATGTCGATGGCGATCTGGTCGCGACCGTTCGAAAGGGTCGTCACTTTGGCCAGGCCGCGCTTGTAGTCGAGCACTTCCTTGGCGGTGGGGACGCGCAGGCGATGGGTCGCCTCGGTGTCGCCGGGCAGCAGCAGGGAAACCGCAACGCCGTTACCTTCGTGCTCATAGTCGAGCACCTCGCAAGAGCCGACACGATCCAGCAGCTGCATGCACTCTGCACCGTCGAGGTCACAGGAGCCTTCAAGCCGGATGGCGGCATAGATCTCCAGGTCTACCTCTTCAGCGCCGATGGTGTCGCTTTGCGTGCGCCCGCGCCCAAGGTTGCGCGTGATGACTTTGCGCCGGCGGGAGCGGAGGATCCACTCGTCATCGGTCGGAAAGCGAACGGAGGCCACCTTGGGCTTGCCATCGGTGGCCGGGAACGTGACGTTAATTTTCGGGGTGTTGATCGAGAACATATTCGGGGTTGTGCGAAAGCTACTGGCCGATATTGGCCACGGTGGTGATAGCCGTCAGGGTGACGTACTCCTCAGACGGATCCTTCATTGGCTTCACGGTGACGTCGTAAACGGCAAGGCCATTCTCGGAAGCTACCTGCGCAGCGGAATAGACACAGCGCGGCATTTCGACCTTGGCCAAGTTGTACGAGGAACCTGTGATTAGCGCGCCGGTGATGGTGAACTCTACCGCCCCTTCGGTCTGCGCCAGAAGGGCGGCCTCTTCGCCGGAACCTGCTTCAAGGCGAACACGAAAGCGCATATTGCACTCGCGCTTGTTCGTCTCCATGCGCCCGCGGATCTGACCGCCGTTCGAAGTACCGGAGCCGATAAAGAAGCCGGTGTCTAGGCGAATATTATTCTTCCAGGACCACTCGACGCTTACGAGTTCGCCGCCACTGTAGGACTCTCCGAGGAACGATACGGTTGCGCCGCCCGCATTCAGGAACTTCTCGGTAAGGGTCGCCGGGACCACGATGGAAGATGGCGAGGTGACCTTGCCTGTGCCCACGACGTCCACGATGAGCTTCGCGTTCGCGCGCCCGGGGCCGGAGTTAAACTGCAGCGTCATGCCCTCCGCGCAACAGCCCACCAGCGCACGGTCGACGCCGCCCAGTTGCTCCACGATCGTGAACGAGTCGCACTCGATACCGTCGCCGGGAGCACGGGGGATGCAGACGTACTGATAGGCGGCAGGCGGACCAGATGCGGCGGTAGTTTGCGTGATGTCGCCGAGACAGAACGCGGCAGCCCAGGCAAACCATTGCGACGACAGGTACTTATCGTACTGGCCGGAAACATCCCAGTTGGTGAGGTAGTTATTGGCCGGAAACTCGTCGCCCTTCCCCATGTCGTCGGAATCGTCTTCTGAGTTGAGGGTAACGGCCATGAGGTTATCGCCGGTTTTCGTCAACCCCCACATGTTCCCAGCGCTTTGGGCGGTGGCGAGATTGGACTGCTTGCGATACGACACGCCAATCTTGGTTTGCCGGGTATTGATACTCATGATGGCTCCTTAGAATTCGAAAAACGTTACGGTCAGGCGGGCCACGTCAATGCCCGGCTCTTCAACTTCGATCCACTCCAGTTCAAGATTCTGTGGCGGGGAGACGCCCTCTAGTGGCTGGACTTCTTCCATGGGCCGCCCGCCACCGCTGGCAGGGATGCCCTTTTCCATCAGGTGGTGCACGCGGTCCGTCCAAGGGGCTTCGGATGCGGTCTCTTCCGGAGGCGGCACCAGTACGCAGCCGAAGGTGTGCACGTAGTTGTCGCCGGAACTGGACGGGGCCACTCGCTTGGACAGTTGCGCCCAAATGATCTTGGGCCCGGTCTGCTCCTGCGCCCACTTCCGCAGGTAGGTAAGATCCGGGAAACGGCGCACGAACGCAACGATGTTCTCGGCATCTTCGACCTCGGCGACAAGCTCGGGGATGTCCCGGAGCTTTCCCACGTAGGCCGTAAGGATTTCGTATGAGGTCACGAGGTGAAGAATTTGTTCAGCAAGAGACGCGGTCGCATGTCGCTCACGATACGAGCGGCAGCGGCTACCACGCGCGCGCGATTCTGCGGAGAGAACGCCACCCAGCGCTCTCGCCGTTGGTTCATGCGCGCCTTCTGGCGCTGCTTGAGAGATGAGGCCGAAGCGTTGGCTTTGTTCGCGCTCACCGTGCGGACGGTGTAGTTGCGCAGCATGTCTCCGGTGAGCGTAAGGTCGCGGCGGTTAGTGCCGAGACCGCCGCCGCGCCGGAGCTTGGATTTGTAGATGGCGTACCGCTTCGAGAGCGGCTTCGCGGGCGCATCGTTCTCATTCAGGGCCGCCTGGACGCGGCGCTTCACGTCGGCGAGGCCCACCGTTCCGATCTTGAACATCGCGTACTGCGGGATGCTCAGGTGATCGACCTTGATCTGCTTCTTGAAATAGATGCGAACCGCGCGGGCCATTTATTTTCGGCAAACGAGAACGGATGTCATGAAGTCGGACTGCACGTCCACGACGTGGAACGTGGAGCCTTTGAAGGTCAGCGAGTCTCCCGCCACCGGGTCGGAGTCCATGTCGGCATTGAATACCTCGAAGCCGCGATGGGTGCCCGGGTATAGCGACTCGTCGGTCACCAACTGGACCTCCATCACCTTGACGGTCTGCGTGCCGCCAGCCTTGTGGGTGTAGGTGGAGTCATCGCCGAAGGCGTCTTTCAACGGCTCCGGCATAGCCTCCAGGATGGTGTCTTTGATGAGCGACAACTACAGCACCCTGCGAGTGATGATCAGCAGCGAGCGGTCGGCGCCCTGGTTGACCGGCGTGCCGGTGGTCCCAGAGCGAATCTTGATGTAGCGAGCCCACTGGAACTCCAGCGGCGATAGCACGATGTACCTCGACGCCCCGCCCACCACGACGGTGTATTCGTCGCCGTAAATGTTGTAGACATCAAAGAAATTGGTGCCGTCTTGGCTGCCCTGGAACGTGAGGTTTGCCGTTGTCCAGGACGCCGGGATGCGGATCGCCATGACCGGCTGGTCTTTGGTGTCGATGCTGCCCGTGAGCGCCGTTCCGCTGTAGATGATCGCCGGGAAGGACGACAGCGACGGAGACTGCCCGAACGCCGGCAGTACCAGCGAGAGAAGGAGCAGCAGGGCTGCTCGGCGAGAGAGCCCTGCTTTGTGGAATAGATTCACTGTGTTTTGCTCCTTTTCCGGAGGGTTAGTCGATGTTCATGCCGATCTTCACCAGCACTTCAGGGCGGGTGCAGATCGGAAGGCGGTTCATCTGCGTGTGCAGTTCGGTGCCGCGGTTGAACTTCATCATTTCCTGCTTTGCGTAAAACGGCAAGCCGGGCGTGTTGACCGTTTCCATGAAATCGGCCGGCGCCATGACTTCCTGGAAGGTGGACTGCGTGCCGGTCGGGAAGGCGAAGGCGTAGTCGTCGTCGACAAACTTGCGCGCGGTTCCATCCGGGCTGGTGGTGGACGATTCGATAGGCTCGAACACGATGCCAGCGAACGTGAACCGGCCGGAGAAGTCGCCGCTCAACTGCTGCTGCGTGTTGAAATACTTGAACGCTTCCTTCACCGAAGCGTGCTTAATAAACGCGTCGTAGAAGGTCGGCGAACAGAAGCAATGAACGCCGGTGGCGACATCGCCCTTCAGGTTCGTCCGGATGTGCCGGATGACCTTCCGGCACTTCTCGTTAGCGTCCGTGCTGGAGTCATCCAGGTCGAAGTCCTGCGTCTCCTGGGAGATGCCAAACTCCGTATACAGGTTGTACAGCGTTGTGGCGTCGCCGTCCAGGATGATTCCCTGCAGAGCCTTGATACGAAGCCATTCTGCGGTAAGTTCGTGCTTGCGGCGCATCTCGGCAAGCTTGCGCGCCATTACTTCGGCCTCGGACGTGACGCCCATTTCCTGACCAAAGGCACGGATACCCTGGATCTCTTCGGGACGAATCACATCTTCGAGCGGGAAGTGCGGGACGTTGAAGTTTCGAATCTTGCGCTTGGCGGTGGTGTTCTTGGGCGCCGGGCCGCCGCGGGGCTGCGACACCAGCAGGTTCAGGACACCGTTCTGCTCTTCCACGATGAAATTTGTGGTGGTGATGGGCATCGAACGAAAGATACCCATGCGCTCGGTGGTCCCGATGAAGCGGTCGACATCCGGCACGCGGTTGATTGCCATCGTCATCGAAATGACGTCGAAGCCGCCTGCGGTGAAAGGATTGGTGAGTCGCATTGTTGTCTGTTCTCCTTTTCCCGGCTTAGGCGGCCGTCGCCTCGACAATGCCCTGGAGCTTCAGTTGCGCCATGGCCGCCGCTTTCTGGTTATCGTTTGCGCCCGAGGGCCACGTCAGTTTGCTGGAGACTACGGCGGCGGCCCGAACCAGAACCGCACCGGCCGCATCCGTGCCGTCCGGCGCCGTTACGTCGGCAAGCAAAATTCCGGCTGCGTCCTCGGAGCCGTTCGTGCCGCTCAGGTCCAGTTGCACGTATTTGCCGCTTCCGGCTGCCACGGTGATGGTAAACGCATCGCCCACGGTGGCGTCGGGGTTGCCATCGGTGAGCGTGAACGTAAGGTGCGTCGTGAACTCGGTACCGACGATCGCGTGACCGATCACGATACCGTCCGGATCCTCGACGATGAAACGGCCCGTCGCGCCACCCAGCACGCAGGTGAGGCGATACACCCCAGGCTTCGCTGCAGCGCCGACAGTCGGCGCGGCGGTGATGGTGGTTCCGCCGGTGTTGCCCGCCACTGCCGCGGCGGCGGCTGTGCCCTTCGTGATCTTGCCGAGCACCATGCCGGCGGTCAGTGCTCGCGCGCTGCCGCTACCGGCAAGGATCGTGCCCCGTTCGCGCGAGTACGACCGATTCTCGTCCCACTTCAGCCAGTCCGGAACGTAGTTCCCTTGAGTCAAGACCGACATTACTTCGCCCCTTTCTGGCCACCGCGGGCGGCCATTGCCACGAGCAGCGGGCTATTCTCGCCCGACTTGCTCTTCTTGTCGTCCGGTTCCACCGCGGGATTCGCAGTGCTGATTTCCGCGCCTGCCGCTTCGGCCTTCGCGTTGATGATGGCTTCCTGGACGGCCTCCATCGATGCGCCGGTCGCCAGCATATCGACGAACGCCTCGGGCTTCACCCGCGCGACGCCGCAGAGGCGCACGACCTTTGCCGCCGCCTTGTAGGCTTCGGCCGCGGGATCGACCGCGGGCTTTGCCGCTGCTGGTGCCGGTTTCGGATCTTCGGCGGCTGCCGTTGCGCCCGCCGTTTGGTTCTCTTCCATTCGAGAGACCTCCTTCATTGAATTCGCAGCGGCGGACGCCGCAGCGGAGAAATTGTTTGGGTTGAATCGTGCCGCCATCGCGGCTAGCGCCTGGTCGTAGGTGCCGATCGCGTCGGCGAGGCCAGCGTCAAGCGCTTTCTGCTCCGGGTAGAGGTCGGCGCCGAGCTTGCGGACCTCTTTTTCGTCGATCTTGCGCCCGCGAGACACGACCGCGACAAATTCGCCATACAGGCGGTCCACATCCGCTTGAATCTTGCCCTTTGCGGCGTCCGACAGCGGCTCGTAGGGGTTTCCGTCCGTCTTTCCGCGCCCGGCGGAGATCAAGGTAACCGCAATGCCCTCTTTTTCGAGCATTCCGCTATAGTCGGCGTGGGCAGCGTATACGCCAATGCTGCCGGCGCCGCCAGAAGTGGGCGCGACGTAGATCTTTGCTGCCTGAGAGGCCAGCAGGTAGGCCGCGGAGTAGCAATTGGCATCACAAACGGCCCAGATCGGCTTCTTTTTGCCGGCAGAAGCAAGGAAATCGGCGGTTTCGAAGGCTTTGTCGGTCGAGCCACCAGGGGAATTCACCTTCAGGAGAATTCCCTTCGTGTTCGGGTCGTCGACGGCGGCCGAGACCTGGCGGCGAATCTCGGCATATGTGCTGCCGTACCACCCAGACGCCTCGGTGAGCATACCGGTGATAGGGATCACGGCGATACCGGCGCCTGTTTTCGGCTCCGCTGGCCGGCCATAGTCGCCATACGCAGCTTTTTCCTCCAGCATGAGCGGCGATCCGCGATGCTCACGGAGGAAGATTTCAGCGAGTTTATTGGTTTCCGGCATTCTGGTCGCTCCCGTTGCTGTTGGCGTCTTGAGCCGTCGCGCTCGCTGTGTGTGATTCCTTTTCGATCCCAAGATCACGCTGGCGCTGCTGATCGGCGGCAATCTCCTCAAACACGGTCTCCGGATCGCGGCCAGTGCTGCGGATGATTTCGGAGTCGCTCTTCAGCAGCTCCTTACGGGCCGTGATTTCCGCTGCGATGTCCTTGAGCGGATCAACCCAGGGCCAGGCTTGAGGGCGCCACTCCACATCGAAGAATGGCCGCGGATCGGCGGCAAGCGCGTCGATGTCGATCAATCCGGCGGTTGCGGCAGCAAGAATGAACTCGCGCCACACTGGCCGGCACAGCTGAAACACGACCACCTGATGCTGGAAGGCCTCCATGCGGCGACGGTACTCAAGCAGAGCCGAGCGCAGCGATGAGAAGTTGACCTGGGTCATGTCTCCCGTCAATTGCTCGTAGGTGATGCCCAAGCCCGCGGCCACCTTGCGTAGTTGCAATCGCATGTATTCGACGTACATGCCGCCGACGTCAGTCGGCTCTGAGATCTTGACGGTCTTTCCGTTCGGCAGTGTGATTACCGAGCCTGGCTCGATTCCCGCAATCGGCACGCCGTCGTCATCTTCATCTTCGTTCGCAAACAGTGGATTGGCGGGGTCGGCGTCCTCGATGAAGAACGCCATCATGGCCGCAATCTGCTTGCGGATGAGTTCGGCGCCGTCGTACTTCTCCAGGTCATTGAGCAGCACCATGACGGATGTCATCCACGGTTGCCCGCGGTACTGGCCAAATCGCAAAGGGCGAAACAGGTGAGCGACTTGGTCGGCCGGCACGCGCGTCGTCTCGAACCCGCCGGTATTCAGAATGTCGCCAGGGTGCTCCCGGTACATGTGGTAGGCCACGCGGCGGCCTATCGGGTCCGTTTCCACGCCAGCGCGGATCTTGAAGCCCCCCGCCAGCGATTCATTCTTGCTCGTCGGGACCTGTTCAGATTCGACGAGTTGCAGCTGCAGTGGTACCGTCAGTCCGTCCGAAGCCCGACGTGGCCGGAAACGGACAAACGCCTCGCCAGCTTCGAACATCTCCCGGCAGGCCAGCGATTGCAGTCCGTAGAAGTCGGTCAAGCCGGCGGCGTCACACTCGTCTGTCCAGCGCAGGAATAAGCTCTCCAGCATCTTCCGCGTCTCGCGGTCCGGGTGCTTGGAGGCGGGCGTAATGCCGGTGCCGATGGCGTTGGCCACGAACGCATCCACGGCATTGCCCGCCCATGGATTCCGCCGGATAACATCTCGCGACTTGCGCCGGAGATCGTCTCCCGCGCCTGCCACCAGCGCCATGACGGAGTCATTGCCGGGCTCCCAGCCACGGACGCGGCGGGACTGGCTCGCTGCGTCGTACGCGGGCGTGGCGGCCCAGCGGACGATCGGCGCGATAGCGCGGCGGACGAGATTTCGAGCGAGACTCATCGGGTATAGAAACGGGTCACGTAGCCGGAGGAGGAGCCGGACAGTTTAGCGATCTGCGTGTCAAGGATGGCGATGCGCCGCTCCAGGTCCTTCGCGTCGAAAGCTTCAAGGCGCTTGTCACCGGACTGCATCACGGCATACGCCGCGGCCTGCTGCAGGAGCTTGTCACGCTGCGTTTCGAGTTGCTCCAGGGTCATCGCCATGGCTGGCTACGCCACTCCTGCCAGAGAGCGGATCTCGGGGCTCCATTCAATTGCGATCTCAACAGACACGCCGGGACTAACTATCTGCTTGTGCTGAAGCTTGCCGGAATCCTGAAAGTTGCGAAAGGTCTGTGTGGCCGCACTCTCCGCGAGCGCCTTGCGAAGCTTCTTGGGAAGCATACTCAGGGCACGCTCGGCGTCCTTCTGCAGCTCGATCTGAAATTGGGGAATGTGTTGCATTACGCTACCTTGAATGAGTGCACTACCGTCCCAAGATCGGGGTTTCCCGTTTGTGTTCGGGAACGTAGATCAACGAGACAGCCAATACGGCTGCTGTATGCCCATTCGAACCACATGTTGGCACGCGGAGGGCAAGCGTCCTCAAGATCTTCGCGGACGCTTATACTGCGCTCCTGTTCGTCTGCTATGTTCTGGATATTTACCCGAGCGGTATCAACGTGAGCGATCGCTTTCGTTACGTACCCCAGAGAGTTCGTGGACGACAAAAACAGCGGGTTAGCGATGCCTCGCTTCCGGATTAGATTCGCCAGGCTCATCGGTAAATCCAGGAATTGCGAATCACGCGGGGCGGCTTCGGGCGCCGTTCGGTCGCCGGCGGGGGCGTTGGCTCCACCGGCCGGGCTTCCGCCACAGCAACCGCCTCCGCCTCGTCATCCACCGTGGGCTTTACGTTCAGCATCCGCTCCAGCGCGGCCCACTGTTTTTCATTGAAGGCGTCAATGCCGAATATCGTGGCCCCGCCGCGGGCGTAGACTCGGCAATCGAGCGGCTCGTTCCGGCGGCTGTCGATTTTGTCGTAACGGATCTTGCCGCTATCCTCGACGATGCGGCGTTCGCTGCAGAGGCCTTCGAAATACTCCAGCCGGTACTCGCGCGGGAAGTGGCAGTAGCCCGGCATGGCCCCGCGGGCCGGTGGCATCTTCAGCGCGTCGAACAGCTCCTGTTTGATGACCGCCTGGCCCAGGGAAACGATGCGGATCCCGTACCGCTTGCGGGCGACATCTTCGCTGGAGATCGTCGCGATAATCTTCATCGCTTCGGACGGGGCACCTTTGATCGGCACCACGGTTCGCGGCGCCACGACGCGAACGCCAGACGCGGAGTAGTGCGGCTGGGCATGCCGGCGGGCGAACTCGATCACCGGCGCCGACCGGCTCCCGGTGTCGATCGTCATCACCATGATCGGCATCCGGCCGCCGTCTTCATGCTGCCAATCACCGGCCAGAAGTTTGTCCAGTTCGGCCCAGACCTGGGCGTCGGATGTCGGCAACCAATCGCCCGAACCGTCCGCTACCTGGATCACGCCGTACTCGATCGACCAGCTCTCACGCCCACGGCCCCACGCGACTACCTCGTACTCCAGGCGCTTGTCCTGGACGTCGACGCCAGCGGTCAGGAACAGTGCGCGCCGTGGCACGACCGCGTCGGGACCGGAGGGGTAATCCTCGGCGCGGCCGGCCAGCACTTCGGGAATCGGAACTTCGGAGCCTTCCTCTTCCCACAGCTCGGCGAGGTTCGTGTTCACGAACGTCTTCAACTGCTGCCTGTCGCCCTTGCTTGCCAGGAACTTGCTCACAACGTCAGAAAGGGGCTTCCAGGGGTTGTAAAGGTGAGAGATCCAAAACCCCGCGGTTCCGGCGAAAGGGCGGTCGGCACGCCACTCGGCACGTTCGCAGGCGTCCCAACGCTGCACGTCATTCCACGGCGCATCGCATTTGATGCAGTGGTAGCGCGCGGTCGCGGCCGGCTGCGGGGTGTCACCGTCCCACTTGACGCCTGACCACTGCAAGACCTGCATTGCCCCGCATGCCCAGCAGGGCACCCAGGGTTTCCGTTGGTCGCTCTGGCTGTATGCGGTTCCGATGCGACTCTCGCCCTTGATGGTCGGTGAGCAGCACATGACGATCTTGCGCCGCCCGCGATAGGTGGCAGTGCGCTCAAAGGCCAGGCTGATCGGGTCGCCTTCCGAGCCCGCGGAGCGAGGGTATTTGTCCGTCTCATCGGAGAACAGGTACCGGATAGATCGCCGGGCAAGGTTGCCCGGCTTTTGCGCACCGACCAGGGAGAGGCTGCCGCCGTCGAACTTCTTGAAGCCGATCGTGTTGCTGGTAGAGCGAGACTTGGCATCGGCAACCTTACCCTGCAGCGCGGGGATGTCCCGCAGCATCGGCGCCAGGCGCTCCTTCGAAAACTGTTCGGCATCCTCGTCGGTCGGTTGGGTGAGCAGCGCCGGGCCAGGCTGCTCTGCCATAACATACGACAGGGCCACCTGCAGAAACAGCGTCTTGACCAACTGAGTACCGCACATCAGCACGATGGTTTCCACTTCAGAGTCAGTGAAGGCGTCGAAGATCCCACGCTGCCAGCCGAACAGTCGCAGATCGCCGGACTTGGATCCGTAGTCGGACGAGATGACGAAGTGCCGCTCGGCCCATTCGGAGAGGGTGAGGCGCTCCGGAGGTCGCCAGAGGCCAGCCCATTTTTCGTAGTACGGCTCAAGGTTTGCGTATGCCAGGCTCACGCGGCGGCGGACCGGGACGGACGAAAGGCGGCCAGTTCGCCGAGCGCCCGGTAGATCTCCGTCAGCAGCAAGGCCTCGATCCGGTTCTCGTCGCTAATCTGCGCCAGCTTCGACTTCAACTCCGCCGGCATCCGGAGCAGAACGTCCTTCGCCTTCAGGTGCATCTCGGCAATGTACTCGTCGACGTCTTCGATCTGGACCAGGGAGCCGAGTTGCTCGAGCAGCTTCGCCCGGTCACGGGCAACCCGGATCTGCTTCTCCTGCAGAACGGCTTCGGCAAGACTTCCCGGGGGCGGCGCATCAATCGCGATATCCGGAGAACCCGGCGCCGGCATCGCCACGGAAGTTTGCCCGGCCGCGGCTCGCTCCGTCGACTGCTGCTTCCGCGCGTTCGCCTGTTGGATCGGATGCGAGGCTTTGAACTTCGCACGGCACGCCTCAACGTCGTAGAGGCCATCCTCGCCGCGAGTAATTCGCCCGGACTTAGTCGCCTGGACAATTAGCGGAGCACTTACTCCCAACTCGCGGGCAAGCGCCCTAACACCTAAACGCACTACGTGTAAACCCCGTTCAACCCTATGTATCTAGGGAGTTTGTGCAATGGATCCACCT
>ERZ724522.216-NODE-216-length-38704-cov-8.500039_pt1 | contig 38704 bp, 57 predicted proteins | sample MGYA00376055_ERZ724522 | MGnify/ENA primary metagenome ERZ724522 (study PRJEB28724, sample SAMN07190884) | wastewater metagenome | isolation source: effluent of sewage treatment plant in Hong Hong | place: Hong Kong | collected 2016-03-17 ...
TGGGGTGGGACTACGAAACCTACCAGCGCCAACCAGCTTTCTTCATTCGACACATCATCGAATTTCAAAACATCGAGCAGTTTGCTCGGCAGGTGAAGGAAGCGGAGGCACAGCGACAATCTAAATCTTCATCTTAATGGCCGATCAACAAGAGACATTACAAATACTGATTACCGCAAAGGACGAGGCAACAAAAGTGTTGGCCGCGCTCGGCGGTAAGGTGAAGGATGTTGAAACTGGAACTACCAACATGGCCAAGTCCGCCGAACAGGGCGGGCTTTCGATTGGCAAAATGGCTGCCGCCGTTGGCCTTGGTAATCTAGCATTCAGCGCTGCACAAAAAGCAGTCGGATTCGTAACGGACACGCTAAAAGAAAGTATCAATGCTGCAAAAGCTGAGGAAGTTGCCGTTGCAAAAGTTGATACAATCTTAAATACACTGACAAAGACGCGCACCGTTTCAACCACAACTACTGCAAAGTACAATGAAACGGTTGGTGTTTCCGCAGAAAAGCATAAGGAGCTTGACCTTGCTGCAGCAAAAACAAAGCTGCAGTTGGAGGCAAAAACGGCGTCACTGACGAAGCTGTCCGCACAGTTGAGCAAAGGAACAATTACTCAGGCTGAGTATAATTTCAAAGTACGCCAAACGCGAGTTGATATTGCTGAATTAAAAAACAAGCTGGACTCATTGCACGGCGGATACTCAAAGACTGAAGAAAAAACAAAGTCGTTTACTAAGACGACAGAGCTTGCTGGTTTTAAGTTGTCCGACCTCAAAAAGTCCGTTGATGAAGCTGCCAGTGCTGCAGTAAAAATGGGCTTTGACGATGAGGATGCGATGATTAGTAAGGCTAAGTTATTGCAGGTAACAAACGATGCAAAAAAAGCTACCGACGCATTTCAGGTAGCGATGGACTTGGCGCGTTTCAAAGGCATAGATCTCGATAGCGCAACTCAGGCAGTGACACTCGCGCTTGGCGGAAACGTGAAAATGTTGAAACAGTTGGGTGTAGAGATACCTGAAAACGTTAAGGACATGGATATCCTTGGCGAAGTTCATAACAAGGTGGCTGGACAGGCCGAGGCGTTTGCAAATACTTCGGAGGGCGCTGCTGAACGCTATAAGGTTACAATGGAAAACCTGCAGGAAACGATTGGCAAAGCTGTGCTGCCGGTAGTGACACAATTTTTTTCACGCGTTAGCGATTTTTTACAATCTGAACGGCTGACGGAATGGATTACGGCAATCCGTAAAGGCTTCAATGATTACGTAGTACCGGTTATCCGCGACTCGCTCATTCCGGCATGGAATAACCTAGCCGACGCGCTAAAGCCAATCATGCCGTACCTTTTAGATATACTGAAATTCTTAGGCATTGTTATTGGAGCTACAATCATTGGCGGCATTAAGTTGCTAGCCATCACATTTGATTATGTTGCAGGATCGGTTCGTGGTGTTATTGAATCAGTAAAAAGCGTGGTGGAGTGGTTCCAAAAAGCATTTGAAAAAGTAACCCAATTTAAGGATGCAACTGGTGGGGCGATTGGTGGGGCGGTTAATAGCGCAGGAGACTTTTTCAAGGGGCTATTCAAAGCCGAGGGCGGTCCGATCAGCGCCGGTGAGCCGTACATCGTCGGAGAAAAGGGACCGGAAATGATTATCCCATCATCAAGTGGCACGGTTATTCCAAACAATAAGCTCGGTAAGATGTCCGGTCCGACCATTAACTTCAACGGCATTACCGTCCGTAGTGATAACGATATCCAAACCATTGTCAGTCAAGTCTTAAGCGCGCTCGGCCGACGCTCCGACCTTGCTTCAAAAGGAATATACTAATGCCAATCGACCCAGTACAACTCACCTACGACGGATATAACCTCCAAGACTCAACAATCATTACGTCGGACATTGACGGTGATGAGGCGGCTCCGCCAAAAGCACTTGGCGTGTATGAACTGCCAGTGCTTCACGGCGCAAAAAAAACATTTGAAAAGGTATGCTCACGCCGAATTACCATTCAAGGTACGGTCAAATCCCCGACAATCTCTGGTCTAGTCGGCAAGCTCGAAGAATTGAAAGAAGTGGCAACGCGACAGGATAAAGTACTTGCAATAACATACCCTGGAAATTATCCACGCATTTATACCTGTTCAGTCGAAGGTAATCCAGAGGTTACATTCGAGCCTTGGTCGCTAAACCTCGCACGATTCAAAATGACATTCGTGGCAGTTGAGCCTTGGAGCGTGCAGTCCGTTACGTCCATCTCCGGCGTGTACAACGTCACCGGTCCGGTGCAGGCAATGACTGTTGGTATCTCCGGTACACTAGATCCGCAGCCGCAAATTTACTTTAATACCACAGCAAGCGGCAGCCGTTTTTCGCTAACCAACCTAACAACTGGTGATACGATTGACGTCACATCGACATTTTCTGGTATTGGCCGATCGCTACTCATAGACTGCTACAACAGCCAAGTATCTATTGACGGCTCCCCGGCTATATTTAAGGGTATATTCCCGCGCTTTGTACCAGGAAATAACTCACTCATTGTACAAACATACGGAACTGCTGGAGCTGCGGTCGATCAGGCATTCGAGGACACATCGCTCGCGTCAACATACTCCATATTTTTTGGAGGAAATAATTATCTGTCACAGAGCTTCAAGCCGACAATCACTAAGTTGCTGGCTGTTGAAATATATGTTCGCTCCTATAATGTATTACCTGCTGGTGACATCACCGTTGAAATTCAAGCCGACTCCGCAGGCAAGCCATCTGGTACTGCATTAGCAACTGGAACCATAGCTGCATTTTCAAGCACAACAAGTGCATGGAAGCGAGCGACGTTGAGCAATTACTTAACAGTAACACCTGGAACAACGTACTGGATTGTATTAAAAGCAACAACATCCAGCTCGTATAGATATTTTTGCCCTGTTTCGTATCCGGTAAGTCAATATAGTAACGGTAGCGCAGCTACGTCGACAAACGCTGGCACAACATGGACGACCAGAGTTGATGACATTTTGTTCCGCGTATACAGCGATCAAGGCACGCCGCTCAGTGGAAAAATGGTTATTGCATATAATCCTCGGCGTTGGTGATATGCAAGCTCCATACCAAAAACGATACATGTACAAAGTGTCCTCGGTGTCGGGGACTGTTTCGACGCCTGTTGGTATTTGGAACGATGCAATAGGACTGCCTAAATTTGATACCAGCATCAACGGCGGGCTGAATGAAATGACTGTTGAGTTGCCGCGCAAGTGGTCTGGTTTTGGTGAAACAAACGATGTTAAAAATGGCAACCTGGTACAGCTCTATGTTTCTGATCGAGACACCGGTGACGATGATGCAAAGCTCATTGCCTCGGGTTTTATCTCCGGCTATACGCCGGTGCTGAGTGAAAAAAGCGAAGAAAAAATAAACATCACCATTTTAGGCAACGCTGCAAAACTGCAGGACGCGGTATTTACTGCATCGGGTATTGGTGTTACATCGGTCAACTTCTATAGCGCCGACCCGAGCGATATTTTGCGATACATCGTCAGTCAATTTAATACAACCGTATCCGGCACGATTGACTTTACATCAAACATTGACACGACCGGCAGCAGCGTCACATACGCATTTACGTTAATGACCTATCGGCAGGCAATCGATAAGGTACTGGAGCTGTCCCCAAAATTCTGGTGGTACTCAATTGACCCGGACGGCACGATCCAATTTCACCCACGCCAATACGCTGCCAATCATCAGCTCGTTATTGGTCGCCACATCAGTCGGATTGAGCCGTTTAAGAACATCGAGGACATTAAAAACGTGGTGTACTTCGTCGGCAACGGAATTCAATCGGTCTACCGCAACTCATCAAGCATTGTGCAGTACGGAGAAAAATCAATCGTACTGCAGGATCAGCGCGTGAGTGTTCAAGCTTCGGCCGACATTCTAGCCAACAGTTACCTGAACGAACATGCCAGCCCCGAAGTCCGCACAAAACTGGTTGTGATGGACAACAACGGTGATAACAGTAATCGCGGTTACGATATTGAGAGCTTCCAGGTTGGACAGGCGGTATCGATCATTCATCCAGAGATGAATTACGAAACAACAAACTGGGATGAGTTTAACTGGGACGAAGCGAGGTGGGATGGTCCGATTGAGAGCATTATTTCACAGCCCATGCGAATTACCCATATTCAATACCAGGGCGATCGAGCAATTCTTGACCTGTCGACGATGGTGCCGGACGTTAGCAAACGCCTTGAGGATATCAACCGCAACCTTCAGCAATATATAATTTCACAACAATGAGCCTAAACATCACCGTATCATTCATCGCGCATACACCTGCACGCGCAAGTGATTTGGAGCAACTCAAATCAGATATTTCAACTTGGGCAGCAAATCTCCAATCAAACAACCGACGTACGGTGCTTATTGCTACCCCATGGACAGAGGTGGTCACCCTTACAAACTCTGGTACAGTTGGTGATACAAATGTTAGTATAACAGCACAAACGAGTAATAAGGCGACCCATGCACTTGTCAGGGCTAGAATATCATCAGGCGCATCAGTAACCGAGGCAACATTCGTACGGTTGCGAAAAACTGGTGATTCTACATCATCAAATAATGTATTTTTTGTGAACGCCCCTCCGGGTGCGTCGTATGAAACAGACGTACAATTCGTGTTGCCGCTTGACGCTAGTCAAACATTTACCTACGACGTAAACGCGAATGCATCTGGTATTGCAGAATTTCACCTGTACGTTGTCGGTTATTTTGAAGCATCACTGACCTAATATATGGCCATGGGCGAACTATCAGGACTTGGAATTGGTGAGGTGGTCGGGATCGGGAGCGTGGCTCTCGGAATTCTTGCCATAGGGTATCGCGTATTCAAGTTGATGATTGGCGTGATTGAGCGCAATGCTCGAGCCATGGAAAAATTAAGCAATAACGTCAATGAAAATACTTCGGCTACGCGGGAGCTAAAAGAACAGGCCACCAGCTCACGATTTGCATTTGATAACTTTACTAAAACGCTAATAGAATCACAGCAAAAGAAATGAACCACCTTCTTGACATGACCGTCATTCTTGTACGGATCATCATCGACATACCAATCCTTTATTTTCTCTACCGCCAATATCAACTGCGAAAATGCAATGGCAACATTAAGCGTGTCCGGCGCATGGTCAGCATCTGGGTACTCGCATTTGCAGTCCAATTAAACTATGCCATGGTGACACGATTTTTCAGCACCAGAGGTGTCAATACGCTTTCCCAACCATTTGATGTTGCGGCGCTTTGTATCTCACTTCTTATGCTCGGATCGACGCTCTACGGTACGTACATCTTCGAAAAAATTGCACATGAGGATTTAAACAAACAGCATTAGCTCTTTCGGTGGGGGATCAGCCAAACCAAGGCCGCTTACTTCGGTACGGCCTCCCAAAAGATGGCTCGATCCTCCACCACCATCTTATTCATTAACCGCAAAACGGATATGACGATAATCTTCCCGCTAGAAAAGCGGCAATTCATTCGGGGGTGCGCCCAGCATAAAGCCGCTGGACTCGGTTGTGCCGTCGACTACGCGGCCAATTATGTGCCTCTCTACGCGCCGGTGGCCGGACTGGTCTACCTCTTCAACGAAGCGAAGGGCGGAAACTGGATCGGCATTCAAGATGAAAGCGGTCGCAAATGGGAAATGGCTCACCTCTCGGAACGCATGGTGCAAAGTGGGCAACACGTTACCGCTGGACAGAGGATTGGAACCACCGGCAACACCGGAACCGAAACAACCGGACCACACCTTCACCTCCAAGTCATCGTCGGCTATCCGAACCGCGTTGACCCAGAGCCTTTATTAGCTAACGTGCCATTGGCAAATACCCATATGATCGATGTCTCACCTTACGAAAACAAGCTTGTCCGAATCGGCGTCACCCCATTGCGCTACGGCTATGTCCTGCGCGGGAAAAAGCACGAATACGCACCGGCACAACTTGACGTTTTGATGGCACTTGATAAGCAGCGTGCTCTAACCGCCGTCCGGATTGACCCGGCACAGTGGGATCAAATCCCTGACTCAGTCGGCCTTAACTTCTAAAAAATAACCTAACTGAAAGGCGGTGATTTTATGCAGTTTCATCTAGAAACATTCCTAACACTGATCACAGCGCTCGCTGGTATTGGTATGCCTTGGTTGATCAAATTCGTAGCCAAAAGCAGCAAAACATGGCTCAACCTCGTCATCGCGTGGGGTAGCTCGGTAGTTTTAGGTATTGTAACGGCGCTCATTGGCGGTCAGTTTACTAACGACGTCTCACTGAACATCCTTGTGGCCATCGGCGCGGCAGAGGCCTCCTTCAAGCTGTATTGGCAGGACAAAATTCTTAAAGAGCAGGTAAAAAAGAATTAACAGTAAAACAAAAACGTTCGGGTGGGGGCTAGCAATCGCTGGCCTCCTTTGGTTATTAACAGTTTTTCCACACCCTGTTTACATTACCCCTCTATCCGAGGTAGAATTTACCTTGGGCGGTCAGACAAGCATTACCGGGGTGGTTCCGAAAGGGATCGCCTTTGGTATGTTATTGGCAGACCTCGGACCGGGTCGTTAGGGGTGAACGTTGCCCGGATTTTTGTCTACCAACAACATCAGGTCGAGTTTTTAGATTAACAATTGTCGATCAAGCATGGCGATCCGACAACTACCAACCGGCTGGGTCCACCTGATGGCCAGCGCCCTCGGTGTTTGTACAACAAAGATTATCGCATAGGTTAGCCTTAGAAAGAACTCACAGATTATACACAGACTTATCCACAATCGTTGTGGTTGACAAATGTAAACTATGGGAGTATACTTGTTGCTACTAACCAATAACGACCACCGTTATGATAGCACCAAAAGACATCGCCTACCGCCGATACGTAGCCATCCGAGCCGATCAGGAATGGCCAGCATATTGCATCCACGACACCTCGACCGGCCAAACGATCAAGACCTTTGAAGCGGATTTAAACGAAACGGCAAACGAAGCATATCGCCGCGCACTGGTAGAAGCCGCCCGCATGAACCAAGGGGACTTCCGAGAGCGACGAAAAATGACGACCGGAACGCTCGTTAGAGGATCGGGGGTGAACGCATGAGAAAAGAAACGCGAGACGTCCTAATAGCCGGAGCGATCGCCGCAACCTTCACCATCGGCTTTGCCCTCCTCGCATGGATGTGGATTATCAATAACCCGCAAGTAATAAACTAAAACAAAAAAATGACCAACCCATTCACCAAGAAAATACCGCACAACCACGCCTACTACCTGATCATGATCGCCCTACTCCTCGGGCTGACATGGAACTGGGTAGCGAAAATCGAGGCCGAAGCGACCCAACAGATTGTCCAACCGGCCGCCGCACAGACCAAAGCACCGGAAACCTCGGCAGAATCCACACCAAAGGCCAAAAAAGGCACCCTAATGCACGTTACCGGCTTCTCCAGCGTCGAGTGCCACACCAGCTGGTGCAAGGCCAACGCGGGCAAGCCACGCCGTAATCTGGCCGCTATAAACGGCAAGTATGGCAACGTCACGAAGGTCTATATCGCTGCCTACGATAAAACCTACTCGACAGTGGATCCGGACACCGGAAAAATCCTCCGGACCGATGACAACACCGATCTCGACATCTGGTTCGGCGATGATCACGATACTGCCCTAACGGTCAACACGCGGATCCTCGTCAACCCGATCAAGTAGTTGACAGAAGTAAACTAACGGTATAAGATATCCACATGATTAGAAAAAAGAGAATTATCAAACTCCGGCGACAGGGATATTCGATGGAACTCATTGCCCGGATGGAAGGAATAACGAGACAGGCAGTCTGGAACGTCCTTAATAAAGACCGGGTAAAGCTCACAACCAAACAGGTGGAGCAATTAAGAAAATTCGTACTCATCCGTGATGGATACCAATGCCAATGGGAAAAGACATGCGAGGGGAAATATAACCAACTCTCATTGCCCGAGCGAAAGAAAATGATGATCGTCCACCATGTTGACGGACGGCATAAAAATCACCGGGCAAATAACATGATAACCCTTTGCAAACGATGCCATGCTACATTCCATGGATCGCATACAAAAAAACCGAAGCATCGCAGAGACGCGGCCATGAGATTCTTCGACAAAAATCCTGATTATAAATCGACTATCTAATTAACAACCTACAGCATGACCACCGTGCTCAAAGAAGATCAAGAATACCAAGGCATTACGCCAAACCAAAAAAGCGCCATACGATGGGCGTGCCGATGGCATGCTGACTTTGAGTATGGTCTCATGGGGACAACAGACACGCGAGTCGTTGACTTTATCAACGACCGCTTCGACATGCAAATCAGCGAACTCGATGAACTGACCAAGGCCGAGGCCAGTGAAATCTTGTCGCAACTTAATCCACGAACCAACTAACCACATGGAATTCCACAACACAGCGAACCCGGAGTTCAAGCCGCGCGTCACAATGCTCATCTACGGACACGGCGGAGTCGGTAAAACGACCGTCGGCGCAACCGCGCCAAACCCAGTTCTCCTCGACTTCGAGGGCGGATCAAAATACTTCGGTCTGCGAGGCATCGGCATCGACGTCGCTGTCATCAACACATGGGCTGACGTCCGCGAAGCCTTCGTCAAAATCCGCGACTCCAAATATGAGAGCGTCATCATTGACCCGATCGGCGAGGCGATGGAAAAGCTCTACAACGACATGATCGAAAAGAAGTTGACCAAACTGGTGCAGCACGACGGACAGCCGACGATGGCTGGCTGGGGCTACCTCAAAGATAACATGCGCCGGTTCATTAAGAGCTTCCGCGACATGGACAAGCACCTCATCCTTATTGCTCACGTCGACGAAAAAGCCGATGACGAAGGCGCGATTAAAAAGCGTCCGATGATCCGAACCAAACTAGCACAAGAGCTGATTAACCTTGTCGACATGGTGTTCTACATGGAGGTGGTCAAAGACCAAAACGGCGAGATGAAACGGATCCTGCGCTGCCAACCGAACAGCGATAAATACGAAGCCAAGGATCGAACCGGACAACTCGGGGAACTGGTTGAACCGAACATCGGCAAAATCATCGACGCCATACAAGGCAACGAACGCTTTGCATGGATGAAGCAGGCTGAGAAAAAAGACGACGACTTTTTACCAAAGGATCCAAGAGAGGAACAGGACAGCGCAGTTCCACCGGCAGCGCCAACCACACCAGAAGTGCAGGCACAGCATGACGAAATCGCAGCTAGCATCCCCGGACCGAGCGATGTGGTAACTCCAACTGTAGAAAATACAGCAGAATTCGTTAATGAACCGCCAAAGCGGATTGATACAAACGACCTGGCGCTATGGGATCGTGCCGAATTGATTGATCTACGGGAGCTGGCCGTCAAAAAGCTTCAACCAAACTTACTGATCGAATGCTCGGTGCTGGACGCCATTAACGAAAAATTCGCAACGCACTACAGAGTACCGCGCGATATCATGGGTATGAAAGCAAACGCCATGATCGGCATGCTCAAAGTGGTGAAGGAAAAAACCGATGAGCAACCGCAAGCATAAAATCATTGCCGACATGAAGGCGAAGATCACCGAGGCCGGATTCAGTAGCGACTACCAATTCGAATCCGGCTACTGGGTGGTGGCGATATGGAAAACCACGAACCCGAAAATCCATGCTAAGGCAGCCGGGATGACGGCGCTCAGTGCCACGCTTGCATGCGCGCTTGAGATGATAAAAAATCACCTTGGAAAAGACGACCCGTTTCAAATACAAATAACTGATCGATGCACAATATCATGAACATCGGCTACACCCCGGAAGTCTGCACCTGCTGTGGACAAACAACGACCTACATCCTCGGCATCGATCAAGGAACGGTCGACATCGTCAAAGCAGTCTCGATTGCGATCCAGCGCAAGGGCATTAACATGATCCACCCTTGGAAAGAGATGCAGGCTCCGAAAAGCAAACTGGATTACGTGACGATCACGCTCGAAGGACTGCTGACGCCAATGCAACTGACTAACCTCTCGCGCGCGCGGGCGCATGGACTGATCGCCCACGTCCATGATCAGCACGGAAACTACTGCATGACGACCAAGGGCGCGCAATTCCTCAATGGGTGCGAGATCGATCGCTACGCGATCATGTCGAAAAGCGAGGGGCATCAGATCGGCTACTTCGAACCGGGCAAACACATGGTGACCGTCAAATCCTTCCAGCGCAAAGGCGAACCATACTGGCAGGGAATCAATTACGACATCATCGAAGGCCGAATCATCACTGAATTACCAATACCAACTAAACAAGCAACGCTTCTATGAAACTCAACGCAATCATCGCCGGACTGGCGATCTGCTACATCAGCATCGCGGCTGGCATCGCGATCGGAAAAGCAAGGGGGCAGGACGAATATAATCAGCTCCTGACCAAGTGGAATAGCTACGCCGCAACATACAACGCCAAACAAATGTACGGAACCGGCGAGTGGTACTGCGGGAAAATGGTCGTCTCCTGCAACAAGGACGGATACCTGAACATGGACGGTAACATTCCAGCAAAGAAATGAAAGCCGACCCAAACATCAAGTACCTGATCTGGAGCATCGAGCATAGCGCTTGGTGGGCTCCGGCCTGGCGTGGGTACACGCCTGACGTTTCAAAGGCAGGGATATATAACTGGAACGAGGCAATCACGATCTGCGACGGAGCAAATCAATTCCGCGCCGAAAAGCCAACCGAATGGCCGAATGAGGCGATGGTCCCGATAATCAAACGGCCATGAGAAAATGCAAAATCCCGCCAAAGGGGTGGTACTGCGCGCGCGAGAAAGGGCATGACGGCCCGTGTGCCGCACGACCGGCCTACTCCCCACAATCAACGGCTAAAACATTTCGCTACAGGTTCTGGCGAATGATTCGTAGGAAAACGCTGTGGTATTACATCATGCCGCCGCCAATGGGCCTCTGGGGTAAAATGTTCAATACCGCATGTGATCACTTCCACGAAATGGCTGAGGAAAAGATGACAATCGATCAGCGCCAATTCTGGGACAGCCTCGTCAACAACAGCCTCGATGCCGGAGCGGTGCTTGAGCCGGAAACAATCATCGAAGCATACAAAAAAGAATTCAATGACTGGCCGAAATGGAAAGATGAAATCTTAAAGCCATGAGCTTCAAACGCGAACACTACAACGCCGTGTTTGAGGAAATGAAACGCCTCTTCGGCGACGACTGGTACAACTCCGTTGACTGGCCGACGTGGGGTGTGGTCTGGCGCAGCCAGATCAAGCACCGCTTCTTCGAGCAAGGCATTTTGATCCGAGAAATGTACAGCGCCATGCCCGAGGCATGCGAAAAAGGTAAGTGGCCGCAGGGCAAATCATTCTTTGAACGGCTGGAAAATGTGTGCCTGAAAAACCGGCGGGAGGCCAAACCGACAATGGTACAGGATCGTGGAATGACACATGCAGGGGAAGATTTGAAACACCGCCGGCATTATATAAGAATAACCGGTGGCACTGATATTTGTACCATCTGCGGTAAAGAATTTCACGATCTGGTACACATAAAAATTGAGCATCCATAGATTGTCAAGTAACATGGAAAAGATTGTAAAGTAATTAGCAACCTAAACGAAAGGAAAGAAGTATGAAAAAACCATCATGGTTCTGGATCGTGGCATGGACTCTCCTGCTCTGGCCGGTCGGGATCGTCCTGTTGATAAAACGCCTCTGGTCAAAGGATTAACGACGACAGGAAATGGTGCTATACTGAACACAGTATGAACCTCACCCGACCACATTCGTACGAAATCAAAACAATGAGTAAGTTTTGAACTCGCCTATATCCAAGCATGGAGGCGAGTTTTTTCTGCAACGTTAGCCAATGTCAAACGCAACGCCCATTAAATGTCCAAAGTGTAAAAAGGAAGTTGTACACCTTTTGACCGCTGGAAACATGGTGTGTACAAACTGTGGAAAACGTACACCTGTTAATCTTGGAGGCAGTAAAAGCCCAACAAAATACCGCAGTAAGAGTACACAGCACGGCGGACACTGGTATCAGTCGGGGCTCGAAGGGCGTGTCGGCGCGGATCTGCAAATGGCGCTTCGGGGAAAGCTCATTAAAAACGTCGAATGGCAGGTGGTAATCAGGTTCGAGGAACGCGGAATCTGGCTCGCCAACTACAAAGTCGACTTCAAAGTAACTCACAACGACAACACGATCGAATGGATAGAGGCAAAAGGAGCTGAATCTGAGAGGTTCCGAATCATCCGCCGGCTCATGCTTCTCTACCAGCTCGATCACCCAACCGAAATGTACACGGTGTTCAAGGATCACGACACCAAGGAATTCTATCTCAACGCGCACCGGACTGACGTTGGTAGGTTCTGGAAACGGTAGCTTCATGTAGGCTATGGATGGCACACGGATCCGCCATTGATAGCCGACATGAATCCCCCGCACTTTTCACCCTAGCCAAGAGGAGGACGGACTATGAATGGCTGTCCGATCAAAAAGCCGGGCTGCCCCGTCCCCCATGCACATACGGTCACGTATTGCGCTGAATGCCTCATTGGAGGACGCCATGAGCAACGTTCGGATGATCCGAATGGAGCGATGCGAGATGGTAGCGTGCCGCTTCTGCAAGCAGAAAACGCAGCACGAAGTCTACACGAATCGGATGTACTGCGTACGGTGCGGCAAGACGACGTACTTCGATCGGATGACTCCGTATCAAGTTCCGAGTGATCCGGTGAAAGCTGGACCAAATGGCTAGAACGCGGGCGAGTGGCGACAGGACGTCGCAACGAAGGGATTTGTACACTCGCCCCTTCTCACATCCGCACTACGTCACCAGATTTATTCGATCCCAAAGCAATTTCGGATCGGCTGACGTGACTATACGAGTCGCACTTGGCGGTGGTCGCCACGCTCTTACGACAAGCATGAGCAAGGTGTCTCGGCAACTCGTCACTGATTGTGGTGCGGATGTGAGAGGTAATTAACTATCAACCAATGAACATCGTCCCATCAAAGCTCAGATATTTCCATGATCGCGGCATAAAAATCCGAGGAGTGATTCATGTTGGAATGAGTTGGGGGGAAGAAATTGCAGACTACCTCGATATGGGTGCGACGCACGTGATCGGTTTTGAGCCGACAAACGATGCGTTTGCTGAAGCAGTAAAACTCTATGGTGATGATCCGCGTGTGAAGTTACAAAACTACGCACTTGGATCAGCCCCGGATGATTATGCGGTGATAAGTGTTATTGTCGACAAGGAGCCTATGGTTGGTCACCCAGTTGGTACAGGAGGATCGACATTACTACGGGAGCTGGTTATACCAGAAGGCACTCGCGAGCGAGTAATGAGATTCCCGCAAATGACAAGAGTGGCACGGTTTGACTCACTCGGATTTAACATGGAAGATTACAATGCGCTGGTGATCGACGTACAAGGCATGGAACTAGAGGTATTAAGAGGCTTTGGTGACCTGCTAAAGCACATTGACTGTGCCAACATTGAATGTTCACGCGTGCCTGTATATGAAGGGGAAGCATCTGCTGGTGATGTCATAATGTTTATGAACGAGCACGGGTTCCGAGCAGTAACGCCGATTGAAGATCACGATGATATTTTGTTCTCTCGTATATGAAATGGTTCGCTATCATTTTTTTAGTGCTAATTGTCGGCGGAGCTTTTCTGCTCGGTTGGCAAATGAGAGGATGGATTGGATGAAACGAAGCACAAGACTTTGGATACTTAGGCTGCTGTGGGGTGTACCATTTTTGCTATTTATAACTGCGGTAGTAATATATTTAATTCGTTTGTTAGGATGTCCGTTTTTGATATTTTTAATGGCTGGAGTTGCAATTATTTCCTTTGCTATGTTCATGGATGAAATATGAAAAAACCATACTGGCTCATTATGAGAATCGACGGATACACTAATGGTAAAAAATACACGTTACTGCGCGCTGCCTATAACGACAAGCCTAAAAATTCGATGTGGTTTGTAAAGAAATTCACGCGATGAAAACATTTCAGACATCTGGTCGTCTAGGCGATATTATCTACCAGCTCTACACGGTCAAAGCGTTGGGCGGTGGCAATATCCTGATTGACCTCGAGCATCACAAAAACCCGATCGAGAAATGGAATAAAGACGTGGCCGCATCGATCGCGCCGTTACTGAACTACCAATCGTACATCAAAGGCGTGGCAATCAAGGAGTGGGGATTCTGGCCGTACGACGTTAATCTTGTTGACGCTGAAAACGCTCCAAAGGATCCAGAAGCATACCCGGAGTGGCGTGGTCCAAATTGGCCGGGTAACATTCATATCGCCAAGCGATATGCCCAATTCTTCCATGTGCGATGGATCCCCGGCGATGTATGGCTTGAGGCGCCAAAAACGAAAATGGTTGATGTGGTTTTTCATGCTCCAATGCACCGGACGACACAAGCCATATACCTCGCCGAGACAATACAGCTATTAGCAAATGAAAGAATTCGGGTGGCCATAATTGATCCAGATAGAAATTGGGAAGTTGGTAACAGCTGGGGATTTTTTCCTCATACATCGGTTGATATAAAAAGGTTTGTAGATGAAGGCACAATTCGTCGAGAAATCCCTATGGACATGCTCGAAGCTGCGGACTGGATCAATAGCGCAAAAGTATTCCTCGGCGCGGTTAGCTCCTGCCACGCGATCGCCGAAGCACTTGGAAAACCACGACTTGTCCAGCAAGCCCCGGATTGCGATAACGTCAATTCAACCCATGTGCTGAATGGCCTAGAGCCGAAGGCCATCATCGAACTGATTAAAACGTACCTATAATGGAAACAACCAACATTAAAATCGACGACATCCAGCTCGCGGATTACAACCCGAGAGAAATCAGCGATCACGACTTCGCCAGTCTCAAGCAGAGCCTGAAAGAATTCGGCATGCTCCAACCGATCGTGGTCAACAAGGATCACGTCATCATCGGCGGCCACATGCGCGTGCGCGCGTGGAAAGACCTCGGCAATACCGAGGTGCCGTGCGTGGTCGTAGACCTGCCCAAAGACCGGGAAAAATTGCTCAACATCGCCCTTAACCGAATCAGTGGCCAATGGGACATGGAAAAGCTCAGCGAAATGGTGTACAAACTGTCGGTCGAAAGCAGTGAGGATCTCCGCCTGTCCGGTCTTGACGAAGTGGAAGTCTCGGGATTGCTCGACTCGGTAATGGAAATCAAAGACGGCGCGGAGGCCAACGACGATACGGCTGATCTGACTCCTCCGGAAATACCGGTCACAAAACTCGGCGATATTTACCAACTCGGCAACCACCGGCTGATGTGTGGCAACAGTGCCAGCATGGAGCAGGTGGCAATACTGATGGACGGCAAGCAGGCGGATATGATTTGGACAGATCCGCCGTACAACGTCGATTACAAATCACATACGCAGGGCAAAATTGAAAATGACAACATGCCCGAAACGGACTTTGCTGAGATGATCCTCAGCGTATTCGAGAACATGCGCGACTCGCTCAAGCCCGATGGTGCTTTTTATATCTGCACCGGCTGGCAATCCTACCCAGTTTTTTACAACGCCCTCCGAAACAACTCGCTTGACGTCAAAGGATGCATCATATGGGTAAAACCAAGCGGCACAATGGGCTGGCAGGACTATCGCTACAAACACGAACAGGTGATCAAGGGAAAGCGACGCGGTGTTGGAAAAGCCGGAGCGATGCACTATGGCTACAACGGCATTGGGAAAAATAAAACATTCAACGGCGACCGCGATGAGTACGATGTGTGGGAATTCCCGCGCAAGGATACGACTGAGTATATTCACCCGACGGAAAAACCAGACTGGCTCGTGATGAAGGCAATACGAAACAGTAGCCTACACGATCAGATCGTGCTTGACTTATTCTCCGGCTCCGGCTCCGGCTTCATTGCGTGTGAAAAAACAGGCCGGAAAATGTACGGCATGGAACTAGACCCGAAATTTTGCGACGTGATCATCCGCCGTTGGGAGGCTATGACTAAGCAGACGGCAATAAAGTTAAATAACGAACCCGGCGAATGACCACCCATCACGAACCAGGAAAAGATTGTGTGTATAATTTAGGTGTTTGTGTTATGTATGGTCATATCCCAATCACTAACATGAAACCAACCAAACGAGTGAAGAAGGTAAATAAAGGAGACTCTGTTGTTGTATTCTATCCTGGTTTTGGTAGCGTAGAAATGAAAGATTGCGAAGTAAAGGGTAAGTTTGTTCGGGGGCTAGTATGGAACACTGGAGCGGTTGGCTCGGGAAACATGCCAGAGGACTACAGGGGCGAGTGGGAGATGATGAACTTCCCCCTCACGAGCGTAACAAAAGTCTACCCAATCACCCAACCCCGAAAGGAATAAAATATGACCGTTGATGTTACTCCGTTCTTTGTTCAGGGGTTACTTATAGGACTTATACTTGGACTGATAATAGGCAATTACAAGAAATAACCACTATGACCTACAAAACATTTCTCACTCTCTGTGTAGCACTTACAATCTTTACCTGGGGAACGATGATTTTAGCGGCGTATCTACCTCATCGAGAAACTCAACATCCAGACGTAGAGCAGTGCATAAAGACTGGCGGAGTGCCGACGCTTGCAGGCGGAGGATACCTTGATAAGTGTCTCTATAAATAAAACCATGACCACCCCCCACGAACAACCAGAGGAGGAGACGCACTATCACGGACAGTGCTATGAAGGCCATCCCCAACCCAGCAAAGAAGGGTGGGAGAAAGATTTTGATGAGAAATGGCCAATTCTTTACGGCCCACTAACGGTTGGTGCGCTCGAGACGAACTATGATGTGCGTAGTGAAATCAAATCCTTCATCCAATCCCTCTTGAAAGAGGAGGTGGAATACGTGCAAGAGATGATGAGAAAACACGAGATTGAAGATTTGGAACGAGCCAGGAAAGAGGAACGCCCGAAAACCATCGAGTCACTAATCAAACACTTCGGACAAGGTGGAGATGTAACAATGGAAGAGGTGATAGCTTTCCTCACCCACGACACTACTAACCAACCAACATTATGACCAGCAAAGAATGGTGGGAGAAATGGGTTGATGACCTGACTTACAACATCGACCTGTCCGAAAAAGATTCGGCACGACTAAATACTGAACTGAAAACCAAAATCCAATCCCTCTTGAAAGAGGAACGGGAACGGATAAACAGAATCCTAAGCGATGAGGCAGGGAAGGTAAAAGAACAAAATGATGTAGAAGGTCTTATGGATTTCATCAAGAGACTAAGAGACTTTCCAGATTCCCTCACGCACGACACTACTCAAGAAAAATAACTAAGGAGATATGGAGTATCTGAAAAAGATAATCGCCAAATTACAGTGCAAGATTTACGGACATAAGTGGAAGTCTTGGGGATGGCAATGGCGAGCACCAGCAGAAGAACATTTTGAGGAATGTAAGCGATGTTACAAACGTAAACAATAACCCCCATGCCTAAATCCCCTACCCATAAGAGGAAGAAAGTGGTACCAATTTATATGCTCGACCCGAAAATGAAATGGAGTACGTTCAAGTTGCTTCAGGACAAATTGGTAAAACAGTCTGGCCCCGTTCCCGAACATGGCGATAAGATTCTATGGGAAATGCTACGAGCAAAACAGATTTATTGCTGGTTCGATGAAAAACTACCAAACGATATGGCGATAGGATTGAAATTGCCAAAAGGTCGCCCCATAAAATTCATTTCCTCACCTCACCCTAAACGAGTATGAAAAACATAGATAGCTGTGAAAAATGTGGCGTGGTAGTGGACTTGTACGTTCTGAAAGAACAATCGAAAGATTGGGATAACAGCGATAGAACAAGAAACCTTCCATACAAAGATTATGATGAGTTTGTTCATTGGGACTGTCCTGTTTGTCATTCTACTAATCAGCGATAAATAACCCCTAAACGAGTATGAATGACGAAGAAAAGATGTGTTGGTGTGGACACCCAAGAGATTGTCACAATCAATTTATTGAGAGCGAATATGATAGTGACCTAAATCTTGTAGACTGTGACCATTGTACTTGTGACATTTATCACGAAAAGAAATTGCCATGACAACAACAAATTGGAGGGAGCGATATAATAAAAAGTTCACCTACTTTGTTATCGAACATCATAACTGTGACGGTTGGCGAGATTGGGAAGACGCAAAATTAGATGGAAAAACCACCATTGAGGACAACGAGTTAATGGCATTCATTGACGAAGAGATTTCCTCCGCTCATCAGCAATGGGTAGAAGAGGTGGTGGGGAAACTGACACCATACCTTGAACACGGAGAACACTGCAAAGTCAGATGGGAGATAGACGATGAGGAATGTGACTGTGGTCTCGACGCCGCAATCTTAGTGGTGAATGGGAATAAAATATGAAAACAGTTATTTTAGTGGTAGCCGCATTGCTGCTCACAATCATCATTAACCTGATCGAATTTGCAGCTAAAGTACGTAAGTTCCAGCGCGGTATAACCGTAGGCATGGCTGTAAAGCTCCCCAAAGGCAAAAAATGGACGTTTGGCACGGTTAAATCAGTTAATGGGGAACTGATACTGGTAGCCAACGAAACAGGCGAGGAATGGGCAAAACGAGGCTCCTGCTGGCCAATAGCCAAGTGGGACAAAACCAATGCAAACATTTAGTAATTCAAGTAATTTGTCCTGCGATATCGTACACCATGTCAAACTTAACCAGCGAAGAAAAGGAAAAGCGTATCGACGAAGTAGAACAGATGATTGTGATGGGCTACACCAAGCCGTCGCAAATCATTCGGCAAGGCATTGTTGATAATCACCAATCGGCAAAAGAATACATTGCGATCGCCCAGCGTCGTCTCCGCAATCGGTACAAAGACCTCGATCGAAATAAGCTCATCGCGCGCGAGACAAAGTCGCTCGACCTGATGGAAAAGAAATGCTGGATCGAATACGGTAAAGCACAACCGGCGATCAAAACACGAATCATGCAAACGATTGTCATGATACAAAAGCGTAGAGCTGAAATGTTCGGCATCGATGCACCAAAAGCAAACCTCAACCTCAACCTCAACCAAGATGGAAAAGCAACCAACACTGCCACCCCCGACGACGTCGACCATGTCATCCGAACCTTTAACAGAATTAAGGAGGAGGTTGGCGATCAACAAGACACTGGCGAAGGAAGTGAGGAGAAAACTGGCACTGAAAAATCCGCTGAACTTCGGGCTGATGTACCTGCCGCATTACCTAGTGAACCGAGTACCGGAATTCCACAAGGAACTGACGGAGCACAAACTGCTGGAAGCTCAACTGGTAGCGATAGCAGCTCCGCGTGAACACGCAAAGTCAACGCTCTTTAACATCATCATAACGCTCTGGGAATACTGCTCGGGACTAATCAAGTACCAAATCTACGTCGGCGATACATCCGACAACTCGCAGGCATCACTGGCTGCGCTGACGTACGAACTGGAAACAAACGAACTGCTGATCAATGACTTCGGACCGTTCAAGCCGGAAGACCCGCGCAAGTGGACAGACCGAGCAATCATCACGGCCGACAACGTTAAATTCGAGGCCATCGGCGTCGGTAGTAAGATTCGCGGTAAGAAGCACCTGCAGTGGCGGCCAAACCGGATTATCTTCGACGACATTGAAAACGATGAAAACGTGGCGACCAAGGAACAGCGCGACAAATTGCACCGTTGGTTCTTCAGCGCTGCGCTCAACGCCAAAGCCAAGTACACCGGCATCATTCGCATCATCGGGACGATACTGCACTACGACTCCCTGCTGGCCAACATTATCAATACCGATAAAAACGAAGGGTGGACGAAGCGGAAGTATCAGGCCATCACGATCGACGAACATGGACAGCCGCACTCGCTCTGGGAAGCACAGTGGAGCGTCGCTGACCTCGCCGTCCGCAAAGCACAAGTCGGTAGCGTCATCTTCAATCAGGAAATGCAGAACGAGCCGATCGATGAGGAAACGGCAATTATCAAACGGAGCTGGATCAAATACCACCAAGGCTACACCCCGGAACAAACAAAGGAATGGCGCAAGATAATCCGCATCGACCCATCGATTAAGCAAAAGGAAACCAGCGACGAATTTGCCCTCGCAGTCCTCGGCATAGCCGGAGGTAAGCAACTGAAACTACTGGCCACGTATAAGGGCAAAATCAGTATACGGCAGCAGGTGATAACGATATTCCAATATGCCTCGACATGGGCGGCCGGCAATCAAGGCTCGATCGAAATCCACATTGAGGACAACGCATACCAAGACGCGCTCCGCCAACTGATGGTCGAAGTGAGCCAAGAGCAAAGCGTCTACTGGAACATCAAAGGCATCCCGACAACGACTGACAAGATGACGCGCGTCAAGGGAATATCCGGCGTGATCGAAGGCGGGTACATCGAGTTTGGAATGGATCAAGTAGATGCAGTTGAACAGCTCGTAAACTTTGGAAAAATGCGTTATGATGACTTAGCCGACGCGGTCGTGGGTGCGATCGAAGGAGCAAGAGAAAACGAGCCTGGATTCCTAACGATGATTAAAGAACAGGCGGAAAAAAACCGCACTGATCCTGCAAAGACATTTATGCAGACATATGGTCAAAAGCTAATTACACAACAATGAAAAAACTTTGGCTCAGATTACAAATTTTTCTCGGTCTTCGTAGCGAATGTTGTCACGCAGCTATTCGCTTTGACGAACAACGGTCGCGGGCAGGATATGGAGAGCGTTGGTACTGCACGAAATGTTACCAGCGCGTATGACTAAACTTGATCTCATCAAAGAGCCTAAACAAATCATCACCCGCATCGATATGACAGATCCCCTATTCGAACAAAAGCTAGTTATCGCAAAACAAGAGGAAGCAGCAGTCAACAAGATTGTTGAACTGACCGGCGAACTGTTTGGCGCAAAGGTAGAAATCTTATCGTACAATTTAATGCAGGGCGAAGGACAAGAACGAATGCTCCTATCCCTCAGCATTTCTCGAAAGGAGGTAGAGCGCGTTATAAAATGACAAAGCCAACGCCAGAAAATTTAGTAGGTGAACTTGTAGGTCAAACAACAACTACAACTCCAGCAATTTAACAAAACAGCATAGGTGAATTTTGTCGGTGCGGATTGTCCACGCCTAATGCGAGGGGACTGAAAATGGGCTAGGCGCTTATTGGTTAGTCGCCGAATGTGAGCAGTTACCCCGCACGATCCGCGCCGACCAAATTCACCTGTGTAACTTATTGACTAGACCATAAACACTATGGCAGAAGTAAAAACATTTCGCTGTGATTACCCATCATGCGGAAAAACATCAGAAAAAGTTAATCTCGCGATAGTTAGCTATATGCGGACTGAGGAAGAGATAAAACAGTTGAATGATGCACAAAAGTTAGAAATAGCAGAGCGAGGCATTGAAGGAACACCATTCCCAACTATGCAAGATACTGCTCGGACATCAATCGTGACAAAAGAACTCGATTTATGTGATGAGCATTACGTCGCAATCAAGGCTTTCGTCGCCTAATATGAAACTCTCAATCGTAATCCCTGTGCATAACGCGCAGGAAATCACTGCGGAATGTCTGCAAAAACTCGATGATAATTCAACGACCCATCCACAGGTTGTCATCATCGATAACGGCAGCGAAGTTGTTACGACATACGCTGGGTACGACAATCTTGACATCAAACAGGTGAGGAATGACAAGAACACCGGCGTATGGCCGACGTTCAAACAGGGATTCGATGAGAGCGATGGCGACGTGATCGCCTACATTCACAACGACTTAATGATCCACGAAAAAGGTTGGGATCAACGCGTGCTTGATTCGTTTGACGCTGATCGTAGCCTTGGACTCGTAGGCGTAGTTGGATCGGACGAATGGGGCGCGAACGGTGGACGCGGCGGCGGAACGATGAGCAACTTCTTAGGGCTAGGCAGGGGATCAGCAGCAGAAGTACACGGCCGCCGAGTGACTGACCTACGCGCGGCATTGCAGGTGGACGGCTGTGCCATGATTATGAACCGAACAGCGATGCTCGCTATCGGATTTTTTGAGTGGCCACCGCATCATTTCTACGATCGCATCTACAGCCTGCGTATGATCAAGCACGGCCTCCACGTCGCTGTGTTAGGCATTGGATGTGACCATGTGAGTGGCCAGACGGCCAATACCCAGCAAGGCTGGCAAGATACTGCTGAGGAATGGTGCAAGGCGCGAGGCATTATGGAAATGACGGCACACAACTGGGACTACACCGTCTACAACGTGGCTGAGGGAATGTTCTTAAACGAGCTTCATGAATACCTTGCTGGCCGACAACTCATTGCCTGCGATTCGCAGCACAACATCATATAACTCAATTAGCTATGTCACTCATTATCATAGCTCTACTAGCAATAACTGTGATCAATGCGGCACTGACGGTTAACGAAATGATTTGCTTCTATAAGTCTAGAGGGCCGGAGCGTCGAGTGTATGCGGCAACATCGATATTGTTCTTAATACTAACCACAACTGGAATACTATGCCTGATCTAAAACAGCTCGACTTAGGCTTTGGAGGAGTCCGTCGACAATACGAAGGCGTCGAACTGTCTGGCTACTACGGCATTGACAATTCAGACTGCTCATACATTGGCAACGACGTGCGACACAATGTCGGTTACGCGCCCCTGCCATTCCCCGATGACTTTTTCGATGTCGTAACCGCATACGATTTTCTCGAGCATATCCCGATGCAGATCATCCGCGAGGACGGGTCATTCAAGCCGATCATGCGTGACCTATTCAACGAGATTTACCGCGTCATGAAACACGGCGCGCTGTTCTATTCACAAACGCCATGCTACCCATCGCGAACGGTATTCCAAGACCCGACGCACGTTGCATTTTGGACGGAGGAAACGCCGCACTACTTCTCGGGCAACTACTACGGATTCCACGACCAATACGGACATACCAGCCGCTTTGCAAAAGACTTTGCAAAAACGCATGTCGAAAATGATCACCTCTGCCTGTATCTGAAAGCCATAAAAAACCTACCAAAAGATCATCCATACGAAGTTGTATATGCATAAAATTGGCATCATCTTCCCAGTCATCAATAAAGTTGAACTGACAACGGCTGCAATTCATTCGGTCAAAAGCCAATGGCCGCTTCACGTTGTGCTAGTGGATAACGGATCAACGGACATTACGCTGTCATGGGCAAAGCAGGGTGGAGCAAACATCATTGACGAAGTGATTGAGAACGGAAGTAACAAGGGGCTGACGATCGCATGGAACCAGGGGGTAGCTGCGGCTCGAGCCGCCAAATGCGACCTCGTCATCCTAGCTAACAACGACATCCTGCTCCATCCAAAAACGATTGACAACATGGTCGAGGAACTTGATAAAAACCCAGACTGGGGCATGGTTACCGCTGTTAATGACAAGGGTTGGTGCGAAGCCAATGGTGGGCCGACAGCGATATTCACCAAGCAGGTGGACGAGCCTGGATCAAGCAGCGATCATCCTGACTTTTCGTTTTTCATGGTGCGGATGAGCGCCTTCGATCAGCTCAAGGCTAAGGAGGAACCGGATGGCAAGGAACCAAATCCCGGGCTGTTCGATGAGCAATTCAGCCATCGAGGACGCGCGTTTTTTGAGGATAACGATATGCACTATCGCTTCCACAAAGCCGGCATCCCTGCCAAATGCACTACCCGTGCGCCGTACTACCATTACGCTAGCCAGACAGCTAGCACTGCGCCATCCGGATTAAACTTTGAGCTGAACAAACAATACTTTATTGAAAAGCACGGCATGACGCCGCAACAAACTGGCCTATGAGTACCGACGAAATCAAACCCACCCCAGAAAAGAAGCTCGAGGTGCTGTGGCTGTCTGACACACCCGCCTGTGCCACCGGATTCGCGCAGGTCGCGCGTAACTTGCTGACCGCCCTGCAAGCAACCGGCAAATACAACTTCACCATCATCGGCATCAACCAATCGGACTGGTACGACCGGGAAAAGCACCCTTGGAAAATTCTTGAGGCTAGCCCGGCCATGAAAAAGGATGTGCGATACCAAGATGTGTTTGGCCGTCAGCGATTGCTCGACCTGCTCTCGACCGGCGTGTTTGATTTAGTGTTCACACTACAAGATACATTCATCCTCGAGCCGATCAGCGACAAAATCTACCAAGCCCATGAGGAAATGCGGCAAGCAAACATTAAAGAGGGCAAGGAATTGTACAAACCCTTTCGTTGGATTTATTACTTCCCGATTGACGCTAAACCGAAGATCAATTGGTTGACGCAATCGACATTGTTAGCCGACTACCCCGTGTGTTACACGAACTGGGGGAAGCAGGAATGTCTCGATGCCCTACGCGCGGAGGTGCCAGAAAAAGAGCAAACCCAAACGATGGCAAAGTACGATGCGAAGATTCGAGTTATCTATCACGGCGCAAATACCAGTGAATTTTTTCCAGTCGAAGATGAAAATGCTGTTGCCGAATTCCGCAAGAACTTTTTTCAGGGTAAGGCCGATGGCAAATTCCTTGTAACTAACGTCAATCGCAATCAACCGCGCAAAGACCTCGCAAAAACACTCTGGGCGTGGGACAAATTCGTCCAGCGTTACCCAAACAGTTACCTCTACATGCACTGTCGTCGACAGGACGTCGGCGGCGATCTGCTGGAATACGCGCGCAACTTCAAACACCTGAAGCTCGGTGAAAATTGGACGATGCCAATGAACTTTGACGAGAGCGAGGGCGTTCCAGTGAGCACGCTCAACATGATATACAACGCATCCGACCTGGTTGTCTCGACAACCAAGGGCGAAGGTTGGGGATTGTCTTACACCGAAGCGATGGCAACCAAGACGCCGATCCTCGTACCAAACAATACCTCAGCACCGGAAATTGTCGGCGCGAACCAAGAGCGTGGATTCCTGATCGACTGTGGTAAGGACTCGGGAGCATGGGAAGCTATGCGTGATGACAACGAACGGCTCCGTCCACTCGTCGACGTCGATCACATGGTTGAGCAGCTCGTATGGATTCACGACAATCTGCAATCGCCTGAGATGTTACAGAAAATTGACGCTGCCTATGAGTGGGTACAAACGATGCAGTGGTCAGGGGACAACATCATCGGAAAATGGCTGAAGATATTTGAGGAAGCGTCGAACGATATTGTAAAAGAACAGTGGGGAGCAACTGGCGATATGCCGGGCCGAAACGATCAGTGTCCCTGTGGATCTGGATTGAAATACAAACGATGTCATGGAAAATAAACTGAGCATTTCAAGATTGCTCTCGTCTAGTATTGGGATTTGGAAAAAGCGTGTTCGGAACTTACTAAAAGACCCAAAGTGCTGGAAGGCAGCAAATCACTGCGACGTATGCTGGACAACGGAAAGTGGCGGCCGGTGGGTGGGCGTATCAAATGCGATGAAGAAGCTCCATCCAAAATGGTCGTGGGCATGTACTGGATGTTACGAACGGCCGCCATCCATAGGATTAAACATCAGCTACGCCGAAAAAATGCAACGAAATTTACCACCCGGACACATTCTCGGACCGGAGAAAAATGGCATGCGCGGTGTGTTCGATGTACGAAATACACGTCGACGATGAAAAAATTACTACCTCTAGGATACATAAAAACCACCCAAAAGGTTGACGTAGTATCTCTTGAGCATGCAGAGGACATTGTAGATGATCGCTTTGCTAGCCCATTAGAGGAGATACTCGTCAGCGAAACGCGGTGTGAGGTGTTAAAACAGATGAAAAACGTACGCGCTCAGATGGTATTTATATTGCGCGAGTATGGTTTTTCCGAGCAAGAATTGGTTTACGGAATGAAGTTGAGCAGAAAAACATTAGCCAATTATCGCTATCATGCAAATAAACTTAGGGCAAATATAGAAAAATAGCGTTATAATTACTATGAAAAGCAATAAATTGACAGCCCATGCCAACATTTCGTGAACTGATATCCCGCTACGTGTTCTCAAAATCTACTGTCGATAGCTTAAGCCCGAAGCTACGCGAGATGATAAAAGAGGAAGCGGGCGTTATTATTGCTAGTGAATTGCCGAAGGAATTGAGTAAGGTTGACGCGATGGCTAAAGCACAAAACAGCCCGGTCTCGTACTCGATCCCAATGAACCAAAGCCCGTCGGTAAACTATCGAAGCGACAATAAGCCACAGACCGGCGTAACTTTCTCAATGCTGCGTGAGTTTTCGGTATACTACTGGGCGGCGCGCGCATGTATCAACAAGCGCCAAGAACAGATTGCAAACCTGCCCTGGGATATCGTAACAATAAACGAAAATATCAAACCCAATCCAAGGGATATTGAAGCAGTCAAAAAATTCTTTAAAGGCATGGCTGGTCCGGGCAAACGAATGCGATATTTCCTTGATATGATGGTTGAGGACTTGCTGACGCTCGATGGCGCAGCAATATACAACGTTATTGACTACGGCAAAACACTTCGCTACCTGAAGCCGATCGACGCCGCAACCATTCGACTGGTAGTGGATGAATCGGGCGACTTACTGCAGCCACCGGCATCAGCATTTGAGCAATGGATTCGTGGACGCAAAGTGGCGTCCATGACGACCGAAGAAATGACGTATCTCATGCTCAATCCGCGCACGTCAAGCGGGTATGGCCTCTCGCCGCTCGAGTCACTCCTGCTCGTTGTGCAGTCCGCGCTCAAATCTGAAATGGCAAACCTTGCAATTCTGGCTGAGGGTAACGTACCAGAAGGCTTTATTAGTCTGCCGAAGGAATGGACGCCACAACAGATTCAAGGATTCCAAGAATGGTTCGACGGACTCATGTCGGGCAACTTTGCGTTTACCCGGCGCATTAAATTTCTCCCGGGTGGTGAGGGCGTGCAGTACATCCCGACCAAAAAACCGAGCGACATGGAATTTGCTGAATTTGAGAAATGGCTGACAATCAAAACCTGCGCCCTGTTTGGTGTCTCGCCACAATCGATTGGCATCACCTTTGATATCAACAAAGCAACGGCCAGTGAGCAAACGGTACTGATTAAAAACGAGAGCATCCAGCCGTTAGCAAATGCTATTCAAGAATACTTTGACGAGGTGATCCAAGACAAGCTCGGCTATCCAAACCTACGATTTAGTTTTGGTGGATTTGATACGTCAGACATGGAGGCACAGGCAAATATCAACCAGATTTTCCTGAACGCAGGCATTCGCACGATTAACGAAGCGCGTAAGGACTTAGACATGGATCCGATCGGACCGGAGGGCGATAAGCGAACGATTATGACGGCAGCCGGGCCAGTGTTGCTAGAGGATATTGGTAAAGATTTACAGCCTGAAATCGTACCTCCAACACCGGAAAAGCCGTCTGAGCCACCCACTCCCCCACCCCAAAAAGAGGAGCCAATGACCACAAAAGTCGACGAAATAGGCCGTTGGAAGCGAAAAGCGATCAAGGACGTGAAAGAGGGGAGGGCTTTCCGCAAATTCGACAGTGATCTGATCGAGCACTCGGTAATTCTCGAGATTGAAAAGAAATTGAAGGACTGTCAAACACCGGCCGAAGTCCGCGCCATTTTCAAGCGATACGAAATGGACAACATCGAGGAATCGGCCATGCAACTTGCTGAACACTTAACAAGCATACTAAAGTCTGATGGACCGCACCCGATTATCGAAGTTAAAGGGTAGCCTCAATCTGTTTCTAGCAAAACGAAAGCGCAAGTCTGTGCTCTTTCGTGGTTTTGAGCAGCGCAAGCAAGTGGTAGAATTTCGCGGCGTGGTACTCAAGGCAATGGTGAAGCACGCCGATGCAGTTATCACTAAAGAACTGCTGAACGATGCACTGTCAGTTGTCGGTAAAGCCGATGATGCAACAAATAAAAAAATCCTTGCCCTGTTGAAAAAGGCATGGAAGCCGATGAGTAATTTTTTAAGCTCAGATAAAACACTCTCGTATCTGATTTGGTCGGGTGAACAGGGCGGACAGGCGGCGGCTGACTTGATCGGTGCCGACGGAACGTTCAGACTCAAGAACAGCAAAATCATTGACCTGCTCGATAAACGATCAACGTTCCTCATTGACTCGATGGATGAAACAGCGCTCGACTCGCTGCGCGTCGCAATCACCGATGGACTCGAGCGCGACCTGACCATGACCGAGCTGCAAAACGTCATTCATGCTAAATTTGAGGACGAGATCGGACCGTACCGGGCGGAAATGATTACTCGGACAGAATTTGCCAACGCCGCAGGCGCTGTAGCGAAGGAAACATACCAGAAAAATGACGTTGAAACGTGGACTTGGGTACAGCCAGCAGGTGATGAGGATGATGTTTGTACAGAGAACGACGGCGTGAGCGTCAAAATTGGCGACACTTTCCCGAGTGGTGACGACAATATCCCGGCACACCCTAATTGCAAATGCGACATTTTACCAGACTTACCAAAGGATTTTGACACAACTGACCTCTGGCTAGGCGATTAACAAGCCCCTATGGACCAAAACAAGCCCTATTTCGGCGGTGAGCCATCAAAACCGCATAAAGTACCACAAGGCACTCAAATCGACGTCGTAGCGATGCGTAAGGCCGTTACGGAGAGTTTACAGCCCATCCTGACTGCCCTACCGGTCAAAATAGCGGAACAGATCGCAAAAAGCGTTGAAGGAGTGGCCGTACACCATACGCACGTTGTTGATACCAAAAAACTGGCCAAAGAAATTGGCGATGAGTTAATTTTCCCAGCGCCCCAGGTAACAGTGAATGCGCCAGATACTGTAAAGCTGGACCAGCAAACCATTGACGCAATAAGGCAAGACGATGAACTGGCGAAATCCATTGAGCGCGTAGTTGGCGAGCTGAAAAAAACAAACAGCAACGATCCTGCGGAAGCACTGCGCGTACTATCGAAAGAAATGACCGCCAATCCAAAGCTATGGTTTAATGTTCGTTTCACTGACGGTCAAAAATTCCTCGACAAGATTGGTGAGACAATAATGGTTGGCATGGGTGGCTCAAACGTAGCTAAGGATGCAACACTGCAAGCAATTTTACATGCGCTAGCACAGCCATTGACTGTTACGTCGACGGCAACTACTACAACTCAAGATGGGCGCGTTGGTGGTGATATAAACACGTCCTCAATTTCTGAAAAAGTTATTATTGACGAGTGCTCGCTCAACACTCCAGCATCTGGTCATTTTCCGTTGGCCGGCGGCGAAGTCTTTGACTCTGGCTGGATCGATACACGCGGATACGCTGCAATTGTCTTGACTGCGATCGATAACACTTCCGGTGGCGCACCATTTCGACTTGAGGAGCATTGGTCAACTGACGCCTCAAACGATATTTTTCAAGCAGCAGCAGGTATTTATCTTTCAGGAAGTGCGGCAGGCTATGGGCTACAGGTACTTGCTGGAGCAAAGCGTACAATTTTTATGCGCTACGTTCGGTACATTTGGAGGATGGATACAGTTGACCAAGGCACTGGATCACCTGATACATACAATTTTTCAGTGTTTAATGTGAAATTGCTGCCAACGCCAATTCCGTATGATGCGAACATTGTCAATGGAAGTTTACCGGTAGTAGGGAATGGAGCAACTGATTCTGCCCCAGTGCTAATTGGTGGATTTGACCTACCATCTGCCCCTACTTTAGTTAATGCAGCAGCAGTAAACTCACTTGGATCTCTACAGGTGGTTGGCGCGTCAACAACTTTAAACTCTGGTGGGTTTTTGGTGGTGGCTAATCGAGGAAATAGCACAGCCACACTTTCTAACGTAACAGAAGCCACTAGCTCCACACAGTTAGCTGCTGCCGCAACTGGACGACGAGGTTTTGCAGTTTTTAATGATACCGCCAACGTGCTCATACTAAAATTTGGTACTGCAGCATCGGCAACATCTTTTACATTAAAAATTGCCGCCGGTGCATATTGGGAAATGTCCGATCCGCTGTATACTGGCGCTGTTCATGGGATATCCGCTGGAACAGGAGGAACATGGCGCGTTACAACTTGGTAAATTATCCACTAAACTCTTAACATGGAACCAATAGATGTAAACCAGGTTATTTCACAAGCAATAAATGACCTACAAAATCTTCAGGCGCAAATGCAAAGCACAGAGCTGATAGCCGCAGTGCCTGAGACTAAGGTGTATTTCAAAGATCAGCTCACAACGATTGTTCAATCCATAACCGATGCAATTCCTTCAGTAGATAACATTACATAATCGTATGTCAGGAAAAACATTTAAGGAGTCTACCGGCGAGTCAGAAACCGGAGGACAGAACGAACCATTACCAGACGGTCAACCACCGCTTGGAAACGAGGTATCGTCGCCAGAACAACCGCCACAGGAGTAAAAAACATGGCTGTTGTCTTAGAGAATAGCCTATCAATTAGAACAATTGGTGGTGTATTGTTAGATTTTGACGTTGGCGAAATATCCAACAGTATTTTGTTGATTGGGATTGGATTCCGAAACTCATCAATGAATTTTACGCCAAACATTTCAGACAACCTTGGGTCATTCCAACTCATTGACTCTATTGACAACGAAAACAACGTTCGTGTCGAAATATGGGCTCAACTAAATCCAGTTGCAGGAACTCATGGAATAAATGTTGAAGGTACAACGCCGACCTCTGTACCACGTGGTATTGCCTTTGCGTTGTTCAGTGGCGTTGACCTTTTTGATTCATTATCAACAAATCCTATCACTGGTAATGGAACTAAGGCATCAATTTTAGTCACCGATCAAGTAATTGACGGCATTGTGTTTGACGTTATGGCTAGTATGCAACCAACTGCGGTTACGAAACTAAATCCGTCCATCAGTACACAGTTGCTCAATGTTGGTGTTACCGGAGCAATGGTGGCATCGCAGACGACTCAGACCGGGATAGTCGATACGGTTGGTTGGACGCTAAGTGTTGCAAAGGCTTGGGCTATAGTGGTAGTTAAATTAAATCCATTTGTACCTACGCCAGAGCTGCCTCCAACAGCTCATGACGTTCGTCAAAGACTATCCGCTACACTGGTCAACAGAATGAACACGGTTAGTATATTTGGAGGACGCGTGCTCGATCATGGGCCGGGTGAATTGATTGAGTACCCATCATGTGTTGTTACTTCGGATGGATTTTATGATGACGTGAGCGATCAAACGCGCAACATTCGTACGTACAAATTTACCGTTACCGTGTTCGTTAATGTTAGCAAAGGCAAAAGAGAGCATGGCCAATCTATTGAGCGACGCATGGAAGATGCGGTGTTTGCAGCCCTTGATAACTATCAGGATTTTGGTGGTAGCGTATTGTGGCAAAAACCAAAAAACGGAGGATGGGCGTATTCACCAGACAACGGTATCGGTTACTTTTTTATTAAAAAAAAAAAAAAAAAACAGGTTGACGTTGGATTTGTCTAGGGCAAATATGGTGTTTTTTTATTATAATTAGGGTAGAGAAACACCATAATAACGTCACCCTATTTCCATGAAACAACCGAATGTATCTCTCTACGTCCCATTAAATAAAGTGGACGCAGAAAAACGAGAGGTGTCGGGCTATGCCACGACCGAGGCAATGGACAGCCAAGGCGAGGTGGTAAAGCTTGACGCGGTAGAACGCGCGCTTGGTGACTATATGAAGTGGGCGAACATTCGAGAAATGCACTCATCGAGTGCTGTTGGTGTTACAAAAAACGCAATTCTCGATGAAAAAGGACTCTACATCACTGCAAAAATTGTTGACGATCAGGCATGGGCGAAGGTAACTGAGGGTGTGTACAAAGGATTTTCGATTGGCGGCCGCAAGCTCCTACAAAAAGGCAAAGAAATCCTTGACCTCATGCTTACCGAGATCAGTTTGGTCGACCGCCCGGCCAACCCGGAAGCGGTGATTGATGTTTGGAAGCGCGATATCGGCAAGGCCGAGTCAAACGGCGAAAAGAGCCAAGAGGAAGTGCGAGCGATGCTCTACGCCGCGCTGATGGAGTACGTCGAAGAAATGAACCCGATGATGGAGGACATGGACTGCGGCTACTACATCCTCGAGGTATTCAGCGATCACTTTATTGCTAGCGATTACCGCAATGGAACATCGTGGAGCTTCCCTTACACGATCATTGCAGAAAAGGTTGCACTCGGCGAGCCGACCGAGGTAAAGCTCGTATGGGAAGAAAAGGCGGAAGCCCCAACCATGACCAAGGCATTGGGATACACACCGCATTGGCTCAAGCAAACTTTATTAAGCACAGCTACATTAAATAAGAAATCCACCATGAGCGTTGATAAGGACAAAATCAAGAAAGACGACGCCGCGCCTGTCGATCAAGGACAGCCGGTGCCGGAGGTACCAGCAGAAGTACCAGTTGAAAAGCCGGTAGAAGTCCCGGTCGAGAAACCGGTTGAAACTCCAGCAGAAAAACCAGTTGAAGAAACCCCGGTCGTTCCGCCCGCTGAAAAGCCTGCGGATGCGCCGGTAGAAACGCCTGTCGAAAAACCGGCCGACGCTCCAGTCGAAACCCCAACTGAAAAACCCGCAGACAAGGCCGCCGGATTAACCGCCGATGAAAAGACACTGATGAAATCGGCAATCGGTCTGTTTGCGAAATTGCTCGGCGAGGCCGCTCCATCCACCAACGAAAACGCTGATGTCCAGTCGAGCATCGCAAAGGTTGCAGGTGACGAGGTTGCGAAAGTAGTCGCCGATGCGCTAGCCACAGAATCAAAAGCGAACGATGTTAGGTTCGCTGCGATAGAGGGACAGCTCACCGAACTGACGAAAACGATTCAACCTGTCAAAGCCAAGGCAGGATTTGCTCTGACAAAGGGCGATGAAACTCCGGCCGTTACTGGCGAAAAAGGTGAAAAGCTCGCGACGCTACAAAAGCGCGCAAGTGAATTGGCCGACTTGAAAAAGTCGATCGCACCATCCGAATACCAAATGAAGTATGCTAGCGAGGCGCAACAGGTCTTCAGTGACTTGCGTAGTCTCGAGGCTGAAATCGGCGTTAAGTAGTTGAACTCTTAGAAACTATAACGAATCAAAATGCTTTCCAATGATGTCCTCGCCCAGATCAGCGCATCGGTGCGAGAGGAAATAATGAAAGCGGCAGAAGTCAAAACGACTTATGCTTTCAGCCCTGATTCGCGATCGGTATTCTCACCAGAAAACCTGGCTGCAGATATCAAGATTCTGTCTCCGATTGACACCCCGCTTCGGAACCGAATCCCGCGTATTCAAGGTAAAGGCGAAGCTGCCGCATGGATCAAGATGACCAGTCGTCTCCACTCGAAGACTGGCGGTAACAGCGTTGCTGGTGCAGGTACAAACCAGTCGATTGCTTTTGCTGACGCAGGCGCGCCAAACGAAACGGCGCAAACGTACGCTAAGGTGTCAGCCCCATACAAACTGCTCGGCCGTAAGGTTGAAGTCGGTATGTTAGCGCAAGCTGCGTCACAAGGCGGAACGTCGATGCTCGAGGAACGCGAGCGCGTCAAGATCTACGAAACGATGCTTGGCGAAGAAGAATTGTTAATTCAAGGTGACTCTGCTTTGAACTCAGCCGAATTTGACGGATTGCTCAAGCAGATTACGACCTACTCAGGAACTCTCTCACTCCTGACATCGTCTGGTATCGGTGTGTACTGCCAAACATTGGCAGACGCCGAGGGAGCCTATCCGCAGCTTTTGCTTGCGGCAGGACGACAAATCCGCGCACTTGCCGATGATCTCCAAGGTGCCGGTTCCATCCAACGGATTATGTTGGACGCCCAAGGTAACGCAGTGGGCGGAGTCCGACTCGCTTCGATCATCAACCCGGTAAACGGGACTGTGATCGAGGTTGCCCATGATCGGTACATGGCGGACAAAGCACTCCTTCTGACCATGACTTCACCTGCGGGTGAGCCTTGGATGCAGATTGAGGACTTGATCCCGATGTCTCGTATTGACGTGCCTTCATCGAATGCCAGCTTCATCCGCTTCATTGTTCAAGCGGAAGTCCTGAAGCTCATTGGTGAGCCGTTCCAGTACAAGATCGGCGGTCTGGCCACAAGCTAGTCTCGGATTCTCGTACGCTGCCCCTGACTAACGTTCGGGGGCAGTAACGAGGAACTGTTACACATACGCATGCAATACAATTACATCACCCAAGCTGAATTCGTCGCCGAACATCCAGAAGTAGACATTAGTCAATTCAATGCTGCGACTATCAGTGGGATGATCGCAACAGCCTCGGAGTACATTGATAACTTCTGCCAAGTTGACGGATTCGCGCTATCGCTTGTAACAAACGAAAAAGCAAAAGTCGTCATTAACAACCAGGGCGATCTGATAGTGTTCCCGCGCCGCACGCCGGTCACTGACATTACCAGCGTACAGGTTCATCGTGGCTCGCTAAACATTACGCTGACGCTGTCACTCAACGGCGTGACGCTCTATGACATTCCAACCGGCGGTATCAACGTCATCTTTCCAAGCGCGTACATGACGCAGGTAGGAACATTCACCGTCTACGACCTACGCGAGCTTCGCAACGTCGGCGCATACTCGATCCTGACGTACACGGCCGGATACAGCGAAACCGACATGCCACGCTCGATCAAAAAAGCCTGCATGTTGTTACTACGCGATCAGTTAATGAAACGATTGAACGTTACCGGAGCAAGCGAAGTTCAACAGGGCGGCATACGGATTAAATACAGCAACCGCGACGATGGCAAATCCGACGACGTCCAAGATGCAGAAAATTTACTGCAGGATTACGTTCGGAGGACGCCGGTATGATCCTTGATAAAACAGCAAGCCTCTTTCGACTCGCTCAGGATGCGAGTGACGCTGATCACGAATACTATCAGCCGTTGGTTCGTGGCTTCCGTATAAACATTCAGCCCGTTAGTGACAAGTACGAAGCGGCAACAGGCAATACGTTTGGACGAAGCTACAATGGCTACACGACGATGTCTGGTATTCACATCTACGACAAGATCGCCATATCCGGAACTACAAGCTATAGCGGAATGGAGTATGTTGTTGAAGGTGTGAAGGATTGGGGCTTTCCACCGTTACCGCATTTTGAGTTATTACTGCGGGAGGCTGGAAGCTAATGATGCACATTGAAAAAAAAGGATTTGAGATGCTACAACAAAATTTGCTCAAGAGCAAAACTGTTGTACAGCGAGAAATGACAACGGCTATCAGTAACTCGGTTAAGGGTATTCACCTCGCTGCAAAAAATAACGTAGCAGTAGGAGCACGGGGTGACCTCAAACGCAGCATCATGTATCACGTAGACGAAGAAAACTTAGTGGGGGTAGTTGGACTTGATGCGCCAGGTCGTCAATACGGTATCTACGTTGAAAAAGGCACAAAGCCGCACTGGGTTCCAAGGGCAGCGCTAGAACGATGGGCATCGCAAAGAGGTATACCTGTTTTCCTGGTCCAGCGAGCAATAGCGCGTAAGGGTACAAAGGCGCAGCCATTCATGATGCCGGCGTTTACAAACAATCAAGCATTTGTGAAAAGGCAGTTTACAACGGCACATAAAAAAATACTCGAAGCATTTCATGGCTAACGATCGCGCGACATTATCAGCAGTCATCCTTGCAAGGCTAGCAACATCGGCTAGCCTGCACGGAAATACGTACGAATATCAACCAGGAGAACTGACACATTTCCCGACCGCTGTCGTCGTGAGCGAAGGCCACGATGAGGTTATAGCGGACAACGGTCGAGACTTGCGCCTGTATAAATTCGCCATCCAAGTATACGTCGAGCGCGGTAAGCAAGGATTTGGTACGGCCAAAGGCGAACGCATTCGGCGCGAACTCGAGGACGAAATCCTAACACTGTTTGACAACTACCAAGACCTCGGCGGCAATGCCCTATGGATGCGGATTCAATCTGGCGGCTGGGGCTACGCCGCAGACCCGGGCGTCTCGTACTTCACTCTCAATTTAACAGCATACAAGGCAGTAAACATTTCATCATCATAGACACATTAACGAAAACAATATGGCACTCCGCTCAGGCCGAAAAGCATTTATCACGTTAGGGAAGGAAACAACACCAGGTGTTCCTGTACCCCCAACGGTTTCAATTCCTTGGACAGTTCAGACACTAAAAGAAAACCACGAAGTGATTGCTGACATTGCAGCAAAGGGTACACGCGATCCACAGCGCGGTTCAGTGCAAGGAAAACAATACGGTGATGGATCAGTAACCGTTAATCTTGACAGTGCAAACGTCGGCCATTTTCTGTTAATGCTTTACGGAACAGTCAGTACAGCAACGGCAGCAGGATCGGTGAAAGATCACACATTCACAAAAAACGACAGCAACACGCCACAAACATACTCCATGATATTGGATCGTGGTGTTGATCAAATGCTCTATCCGTACACTGTTGCAAAAATGGGTGAGTTGAAATTTAGCGACGACGTTGTCACGCTCAAAGTTGACATGCTTTCACAAGACCCGGTTACCTCAACATCGGGTACGCTCGCAACCGCATCGGGAATTATCTTTGCATGGAAGGATGCAAACGTACGCTTTGGCACGACCATTTCAGGAGCGCTATCGTCGACGGCAACAAAGCTCAGTGAATTAACACTGACCATTGATAATGGATCGCAGGCCACCTTCCGATCTGGTGTGCAACAACCGGCTACGATCGATCATGGAACATTCTTGATCAATGGATCGTTCAAACTGTTTTTCGAAGATCGAACGCAGCTTGATAACTACGTGAGCCTGACTAAGAACGCGATGGTGGTGCAATTTAATGGTCGAGGTATTGGATCTAGCTTGACCGAAGCAATTAACTTCTACATGCCAAGTGTTCGCATCGATGATGTGGTAGTAGATACTCCGGTAGACGGATTTATGATGGTCACTGCCAACTTCACTTGCGAATACGATGCGACTCCAGGACTTGCAAGCCCAGGATGGGCAGTGCTCCGCAACACAACGGCTAGCTACTAAGTAAATTAAACGTCGCCCCCGATAATCACTTGCCCGATTTTCGGGGGCTAAAGGGCAAGATTTATGAGCATATTGATAGCAGTACCAACGAAACAATACGTTCTCGGTAACGGCTGGAAGGCCGACCTGGTCGAGTATTTTACTCAAGGCCAGTACGATAAGATTCAGGACGCAATGTTGAATGGCATTGAGTACGACGCCGGCACACAAACACCGTCAGGATCTGTTACCCCGGCACAGCTCCGCGCATCAAACGAGGTGGCTTTACAAGAGGCGGTTAAACGGTTGGAATCACCTACCGGTTTAGTCTACGAAGGCGAGAATCTAACGATCGAAACCATCCTGTCCATGCCGTTTGATCCGAACTTCCCGCAAGGCGAGCTGGTGACATTGATAAATGCAATTACGAACCCTAAAAAAAAAGAGAGCTAGCTGAACTCACGGAGCAACTGACGACGGACGGTAAGGTCGCAGATCGTGATTACCTCCGCTACTCAATCTGTAAAACAATGGGGTGGGACTACGAAACCTACCAGCGCCAACCAGCTTTCTTCATTCGACACATTATCGAATTCCAAAACATCGAGCAGTTTGCTCGGCAGGTGAAGGAAGCGGAGGTGCAGCGACAATCTAAATCTTCATCTTAAATGGCCGAGCAACAAGAGACATTACAAATCGTCATCACCGCCAAGGACGAGGCGACCAAAGTGTTGGCCGCTCTCGGCGGAAAGGTGAAAGAAGTCGAATCCGGAACGACCGGCATGGCTAACTCTGCAGAGCAGGGTGGATTTTCGATCGGGCGCATGGCAGCTGCCGTCGGCCTAGGAAATTTGGCATTTAGTGCCGCGCAAAAAGCGATCGGATTCGTAACGGACACCATCAAGGGGAGCATCAACGCGGCTAAAGCCGAGGAAGCGGCCATGGCCAAGGTTGATGCGATCGTAAAAACCCTGAAGGTCTCGCATGATGCCGCTACGAAATCGATTGACGCGGCCGCAAAATCGGCGCTCAAAATGGGCTTCGACGATGAGGACGCGGCGATCAGCAAGGCCAAACTGTTACAGGTCACGAACGACGCCAGCAAGGCCAACGATGCATTCCAGCTATCGATGGACTTGGCGCGCTTCAAAGGCATCGACCTCGAAAGCTCAACACAGGCCGTGACGATGGCACTTAATGGCAACGTCCGCATGCTGAAACAGCTCGGTATTGAGGTACCAAAAAATGCCACCGACATGCAGATCCTCGGCGCCGTCCATGACCGTGTGGCCGGACAAGCGGAGGCATTCGCAAATACGGCGGCCGGTGCCAGCGAACGATACAAGGTAACGATGGAAAACCTGCAGGAAACAATCGGTAAAGCCGTCCTGCCAGTAATCACACAATTTTTCTCACGCGTCAGCGACTTCTTGCAATCCGAGCGTCTGTCGGCGTGGATCGCTGCCATTCGTAAAGGATTCAACGATTACGTGGTGCCGATCATCCGCGACCAGCTCATTCCGGCATGGAATAACCTAGCCGACGCGCTAAAGCC
>ERZ724522.217-NODE-217-length-38588-cov-45.300262_pt1 | contig 38588 bp, 64 predicted proteins | sample MGYA00376055_ERZ724522 | MGnify/ENA primary metagenome ERZ724522 (study PRJEB28724, sample SAMN07190884) | wastewater metagenome | isolation source: effluent of sewage treatment plant in Hong Hong | place: Hong Kong | collected 2016-03-17 ...
ACAAGCTCATAGGTGGCACAGGTGTAACTGATGTATTAAAGCTACAAGGTACAACAGGCAACGGCACTAGCTCAAGCCCTGCTATACAACTACTTACAGGTAACAATGGGGCTACAACGGCTTTAACTGTGTTGAATAATGGCAACGTAGGTATAGGTACGGCAACACCTACTGCAAGACTAGAAATCTCTGGCGTAACGGTTGGCTCTCAACTATCTGAAATGTGGCTAAACACAGGGGGGGCTAATACTGGTACATACTTAAGAATAGGTACAGTAGGTGGTTATCCAAATTACGTTGGTAGTCAATTTGGTGCACAGGCTTGGGCTGGCAGTGGATATGTTATGAGAGATAACGGCAACCAGTTTGTATCTCACGGCGGGGCGGCCAGGTTCTTAACCTCCGCACAAAGCACCAAGAAAGACGTAGCTTATACATCTAAAACAGATGCCAGCAAGACCTTTTCTTTCACCGCAGATGCGGATATGTGGGGGTGCTACCCAGGCTCTACCTTTACTATTGGAGCAAATACATACACAGTAAAAGCAGCAGCTAGCGATAGAATAGTTGTCTTAGAAAGTATTAGTGGCGAAGCAGCAACAGGTACTTTAACGGGTGTTAGTTATACACCAACCAGAATGAACATTGGCATAAATGGTGTTGTTGGTGTTAATAACACAGACTTAACATCAAGGTTTAGTGTATCCACAGCCTCTGCAGCAGATGTTGGTCAAATAATAAGAGGTTATACAGCGCAGACTGGTGATTTACTAAGGTTCTATAACAGTGCTGGCTCAACTTTAAGTGTCTTTGATAGTGCTGGTAAATTAGCTATTAATACTACAAGTACTACCTCTGCGCTAACGGTGAAAGGTACAAGTTCTGTTGCTACCGTTGGTGCGTCTAATTTACTGACAGCTGATGGTACATTTGCAACTAGTACTGGCTGGACACCTACAACAGGTTGGACAATAGGTTCTGGAGTAGTAACCCACGCTACAGGCAACACCGGCACCTTAAGTGGTACATCAACAGCTACATCAACAAGTGTTGTTTACCAAGTTAACTTTACTGTTACTCAAACAACGGCAGGCTCTGGGTTTAGCGTTAGCTTAGGTGGCAATGATAGTGGTACAACTATAAATACTGCTGGGGCTAAAACACTTTACATTAAACCATCTGCAAGTACGGGTACATTAGTATTCACCCCACTTGGTACTGGTGATTGGGTTGGTACTATAGATGATGTAACTATTTATGCTATAACGCAATCTACACCTGATGTAGTAGTTCAAGCAAGTAATGGTACAGCTACTCCGTTAGAAGTTCGTCAGGGTGGCTCTAACAATGCATCTTATGGATTAGGTTATGAGTCTTTAAAAAATAATACTGTTGGGTATGCAAACACTGCTTTTGGTAATTATAGTATGAGGTATAACGCAACGGGTAACTACAATACTGCAGTTGGGGCTAGTTCACTTACAAGTAATACGAGTGGTGCAAACAACACTGGTATTGGGTATGGTTCATTAAATGCAAACACTGTAGGGGCTAATAACACAGCTTTAGGATTTTATTCTTTACTTTTAAACACTAGTGGTTCAAATAACGTGGCTATTGGCTCGCAAAGTGCCTACAACAACACTGTTGGGGCAGAAAACGTTGCTATAGGTTACTTGCCTCTATTTACTAATACTAGCGGAAACTACAACATAGCAATGGGCTCACAAAGTTTGTACGCCAATACAACAGGTAATGAAAATACTGCCATAGGGTTTAACGCTGCATCAAATAACACCACGGGGTATGGCAATACGTTCTTGGGTGCATATGCAGGTAGATACCATACATCGTTATCCAGCCTTACCAACCCCGTACAATCAACATTTTTGGGTTATAACACAAAAGCATCGGCAGATGGTAATTACAATGAAACGGTAATAGGCTACGGAGCAATTGGAAATGGCTCTAACTCCGTGACTTTAGGTAATGTAGGTGTTACGAAAACTATTTTGCAGGGCAATGTTGGTATAGGTACTGCAAGCCCAAGCGAAAAGTTAGACGTATCTGGTACGGTTAAAGCAACAAGTTATAAGTCAAGCGATGGCTCTGCTGGTGTAAGTGGTTCATTCACCACAACTGACGGTAAAACAATAACAATTAAAAATGGGCTAGTCACTTCAATAGTATAATATTATTAAATAAAGGAGTAAGAAATGGAACTAACAGTAGAAGAAAAGCAAGCAATATTAAACCAAAGAGTTAAGCAGTTCGCAGCCGAGAAGTTTAACCACGAGATTAACAAGACTCTATTAGAAGCTCAGAAAACAGACGCTACTAAAGAAGCCAAAGCAGAAATAGACGCAGAGATTGCTAAAACAGACGAAGCTATAGCTATAATTGACAAAGCTATAGAAACCACTCAAAGTATTGAAGCTGCCCTACCGGTTGAAGCTGTTGTTGTAGAGGAATAATATGATCAAATACGCCATATATCCGGGATCAGTAGTCCTACAAGATGGAACTACTGCTACGTTCACAGCAGGTGAACTAGCCACGGCATATGGTATAGATGGTGGGGACTATCTAACTGTAAATAGTTACTTAGATGTCCCCGCCGGAGTAACCTATTTTGAGTATATCCATTTGAAGCCTAGGGCCGATGGTGTTTATATTAATATAAAAGATACCGCCCAGGATGATGGGCAGACTATTACTTATGGTGAAGACTTTGACGGCACCAAAAAATATACTCAAGAAACAGATCCTCTTAACATTGATAAAGATGTAGACTTCAGGCATAATTAGAAATATGAATGATGAGCCTATTATCCTAAAAATAGATAACGGATCCAGCGAGGTCAACGATGGGCAAATGGGCTAACGATGGTATGATGGATGCGGCGCTTAGCTACGTCGCAACGGGGGTTGTTATTACTGTTTGTAGTGCTCAACCAACCAACTTAACAGAGGCCACTACGACATACTCATTGGCTGGTACAGCTCTAACACCAGGCGCCGGTAATGGTGATTTTACTTTGGCCAACGGGGATTCAAGTGGGCGTAAACTAACTATCTCACAGCAAGTTGATGTGACTGTTGACACTGACGGCACGGCTACCCATATAGCTATTTGTTCGGGTAGTGCTTTACTTTATGTTACTACCTGTGTATCTCAAAGTGTTGTCACTGGTAATACGGTTACTTTACCTGCCTGGGATATTGAAATAGCAGATCCGAGTTAACAATGGCTAATATAGGCAACTTCGGCACTTCACTAATACTAGTAGCCCCTAGCCCTGCCACCACCGGTGATACCTTAGAAGTATTACCAGGAGAGGGTGCTGATTTTATATATCCGCCATTTTATGCTACGGTCCACCCGTCCGCAGAATTACCAACAAAAAGCAATTCAGAAGTAGTACTGGTTTGGGCAAGATCCACCGATACACTGTCAATAGATAGAGCCCAAAAAGGAACAACGGCTAAAAACATTGCCGCCGGTTGGCGGATCTCAAATGCTGTATATGCCGAAGATCTAACTAACCAATCTTATGTTACAAATGAAACACCATCTGGGGCTATAAATGGAGTTAACACCGAGTTCACCTTAGCTTCTCAAATAGTCACTTTCAGCTTAGAGGTATATAAGAATGGCATACATTTAAGTGGCAATGGGGATGACTATTATGAGGGCCCGGACTCTTTTACAATGGTTACTCCGCCAGCGACCGGAACGATACTATCTGTTAATTATAGGGTTGGATCGTCATCTGAATATTCAGTTGGTACCAACTCATTCATTAGCGGAGAGGTCCCATCTGGAACAGTAAACGGCACTAATCTTATTTTTACTATTGCTAGAGGATACATAGCTAATACGACAGAAGTCTATATTAATGGTTTAAAACAGCAACGATCAGTAGACTATACTGAAACAAATAGTGGGACTGGAACAATAACTATGGTAGCAGCGCCGCGGACCGGCGATGTAATAACTGTGGATTATCAGTACAACCTTAACCCATCCGGTAATTCAGATACTGTTGATGGATACCACGGCGATGATCTAATGCCAGTAGGATCAGTTATAGATTATGCTAGTGAAACATTGCCATCATCTAACTGGCTATTATGTTACGGGCAAGCCATATCAAGATCAGCTTATAGTGTTTTATTCAATAGGCTAGGCACTACATATGGTGTAGGTGATGGTAGCACTACCTTTAACTTACCAGATTGTAGAGGTAGAGTAAGTGCTGGCCAAGACGATATGGGCGGCACATCTGCTAACAGACTAACAGGGGTAAGTGGCGGTATAGATGGTGACGCCCTAGGTGGAGTCGGTGGCTTAGAAACTCATACCTTAACAGTAGCTCAGATGCCATCTCACGACCACGAACTATATGCTAATGTTGGTAATGTTGCTGATGGGCAACCTAACCTTGACGATTTCCCTGGTTCAGGCGGCCCCATTAGCGCTGTCAATGTAAGGGTTGGTAATAGACCAACAACTACAGCTGGTAGTGGCGCCGCCCACAATAACGTTCAACCGACTATAATATTTAATAAAATAATAAAGGCTTTATAATGGCAAAGATTACTGATCACCAGATAAGCGGGCAGGTTTACGCATACGGATCTGTAGCTAGTAATACTAATGATGGGGTGAAGACGCTTTACCCAGTAGCCAGTGTAGGTATTACGTTTAACGGGACTAATAGCTATACAGTAGTAACCAAAGGCATCTATGCTATATCAGCTCAACAGCTTATGACAACTGGTGCCGGGGCTACATATTTCCGTATAGACATAAACGGCAGCCCAGCAAAGTTTGGTTATATACCAGGTGGTACTATGGCAGATGCAATAGTCCAATCTATGGGTGAGCTCAACACCGGTGATGTTATCCGCATATACCAGCAAAATGCCATAAATTCAGCCTGGGAGGCACAGCACAGTTCTTTCCAGATACAACTAATAAAGGCCACGTAGGAGTAATATGCCACAGACTAAAGTAAACAAAGGTGAACTATACGCAATGCCATTTATGGCTATGAACGGTGCTAGTAATGAATATACGCAGATTAGAGGATCCGATTGGAACCCCCTAACCAACTTGATACCTAATACTGATATAACCTTTACACCTACTGTTGATATGAAAGTTACTTTGATGCTTTCATATTCTGCTGCATATGGTGGTGGATCATATGAATTTAGTCCTGCTATTTGTATTAAGGTGGGGTCTGCCGCTATGACAGTGCTATACGCTCCAATAGGTAATATTATGGCAGCCGACTGGGCTAACCAAAGAGCCGAAACTCAAACTTCTTTGACGGCTGGTGTCACTTATCTATTCCAGGGTGGTGTTAGCACGTCAACCAACCGAAATATAAGACACAGACAGCTACTCTTAATAGCCGTACCGGTATAGTATGGTAGGTGCATACTTTCCTGGTCATATGTACGCTGGGATGTCCGGGCTTGCCGGCGGCCAGTATCTTATAATCTATGGCTCTAACCATTCTCAGACATCAGACGTAGTCACCTTTACCCAGAAGCATATTCTAGCGGTAGATGATTCATCTCACACACAGCTGGTTGATCGATTAGGCTTGCCATTTAAAGAGATCTCTGATTCTTTCCACAGTATAGTTTCTGGTTCTATAGTTATATTCAAACAACAAAAGATCAAACCAGCTAGCCCAATTACAAAAACTGGTGCCTTATGGGCCAAATCTTCTCAAGCGACTAGCACTGGATATGTTGGCACCCCAGCTGTAGTAGCTATAACATCTGATAACACTATAAGTTTCACTACTAAATTAGAAAAACCAAAAGCTGCAAGAGTATACCAAGAGGATATTATGGTTACTTCTAAGAGTTCTAAACCTGGTATGTCAGTGAGAGGATCTCTTATAGATGATCTATCGGCTTTATCTGATAGCTTAACGGTCCTAGCTGATGATGATACAGAGCTTTCTGGTTATTACACTGACAGATCAGTAGTGCCACTTGGACGGCCCAGTTATGCTATTATAAATGCAGAAGTTACTAGTAATAAACCTAGGATGAAATGAGCGATTTTCCAACTGCACTACCAAATCTAACAGATCTTATCGGCGACCAGACACTAGCCGCTAATAATCACTCAGCACGCCATAATAAGGTCCACAGTGAGCTTTATGCGCTTGCTACTAAGGTTGGAGTCAATAGCTCTGCAAATGTTGATACACACGATTACAAGCTGTCTAGCGTACCAAGCGGATCTAAAGTTGTATCTCCGGCCGCAACTCAGACTCTTACAAACAAAACTATATCCACAGGATCAACAATAGATGCTGATGTCACAGTAGTAGAAGTGTTGAAAAAAGTATATCCAGTAGGCTGTATTTATATAGCAGTCTTAGATACTAGCCCGGCAACCCTATTTGGATTCGGGACCTGGGTAGCTTTTGGTACAGGTAGGACTATCGTAGGTGTAGACTCTGGCCAGACAGAATTTGATGCAGTAGAAGAAACTGGTGGTGCTAAGACACACGCCCTTACCGAAGCAGAGCTACCTTATATATCTGGCTCTTGGCAGATCCACGGGCAAGAAAATGGGACAATGTTCTACACGAGATCAGGGTATGCCACCGGTACTGTTTATGGCAGCGCCTACAAGACGTTAGGCCCGACGGGCGGGGCCCAGTCACTCCAAAGCCCTGGCTTTGCTTTCGGGCAGAACCAAGCTCATAATAATCTCCAACCCTACATAACAGTTCATATGTGGAAGCGCACCGCATAAAGTAGTACAATATAATTATGATAGTAACAGCATACAACCCCTCAACTGAAGACTTAGAAAAAACATATTTGTCACAATATTTAGCTAGCGGAGCTACTACATTAACAGTCAAAAATAATGATAGGTTTGGCACTACCCAGGCAGTCTTGATCGGCGAGATGGGTGAAGAGCGGAGTGAATTAAACACTACTAGTGGTATCACCGGGGCTAATTCTATAGGTATAGATACAGCCACGGCCTTTAACCATAACGCCGATGACCCAGTCTATAAACTAGAATATAACCAAATCAAATTTTACAAATCAGCGACACTAACTGGTACTTATACTCTGTTAGCCACGGCTAACTTAGACGTAGATAACCACGACAAAGTGACCAGATATGATGATTCCACAGGTTTATCCACAGATTATTATAAGATCCAGTACTACAACAGCGAAGCTGCAACATCATCTGAACTTTCGGATCCTATCCCGGCAACAGGCCAGGTAGATTCTACCACCGGTGAAGTAGTAGATGCCGTAGCTAGAAGAGTTAGAGATACAGAGTATTCTATTTTGTCAATACCTGAATACATAGATATTATGAATGAAGTCAACGACGATCTAATAACTATGGCCCACCGCCCTTATAGGTTCTTAAAAACTTCAGCTGTTATAAACACAGTAGCAGGGCAGGGTTATGTAGACATACCACAGACACTATGGAAGTTCGACTATCTAGTTTATTCTTGGACCACAGGAGGCGTTACTAGACGCTATCAAATAGATCTGCCAATAACACACGAAGCTTTCATCCGCAAGTATGAGGGTGCTGACTGGGCAGACAACGATGAACTTATAGATATAGCCATAGATGAGTATACTAATAGGATACTGTTAGGGCCCGCCCCCAAGACATCACAAGCTGGTGTGATAGAACTATTCTATTATAAGAAATTCAATAAGATAACAGCATTTAGTGATCCTGTAGAAACCCCGAACACTTTGATTTACCGATATAAGATGATGGCTGAATACTACTCTGCTAAGGCTGAAACAGATCAGAAGTGGCTTAACCTAGCTGAGAAATACGAAGCTAAGTATAATGCTGAAGTAATTAAAATCCAAAGAGCGAATAGGTTAGACACAGGTACCCCAAGATCTTTTGCGCCTAGGCGTGTACCAGCCTATCGCAAGAGATACACACTATGATCCGATACAAGCAATTCGATTTTAGTGGCGGTGTCCAGAACGCCACATCTTGGTTATTGAAAAAGGCTAATGAGCTATACAATATAAGGAATGGTTCATTATCTGAAGAGGTAGGGTCGATCCGTAGGAGGTTAGGTACTCAGAGGGTTGGAAGCATTTTTGGTGCAGGTAGTAATAACACCCCCACTGGTGGCTTTGTAGCTAACTATTCTACGGGGTCTAAAAGATTCGTAGCTCTTAATGACAGCACTGGAACAGCTACTATTATCAGAGTCCAGGACTCTGGTGCTGGTACTTGGACTACCCTTAGTACTACTATCCCGGCTAACTCTAAAGTATTCTTCTTCTATTACTTAGACGAAGTCTACATTACTGGCTATGATTCCACTGGTGCTCCTATAACACCATATAATGTGGATAAAACCCTAGATATATCTACCTCTAGGAATATTTTAAATATGCCGAAAGCTTACTATTTAGCAGAATTTAATGGTGCTTTATTCGCGGGCAACGTTACAGTAGGATCCACTAGATACCCAAACAGAGCTTATAAATCATCGGGCCCATTAGGTGCTATAACATTTGTTAATGCTGCCCAAAATGGAGCACTAACCTACATTGTAGTAGACTCGGTAAGGCACCTGAAAGCTGGTATGTCCATAGATATATACACTGGCGGTAGTGAAACTAAAAAATATGACATCGATATAACATCAGTTGACAAAGTCAATAACTACGTGTACTTCACTGGCCAATCACTAACATTTGCTACTGGGGCTGTCAACATATCAACAAACGAGATAACTCTATCAAGTGCAGCTACATATCCTACAGGGACCCCAATAATATTCACTTCTAGTGGTACGGTCCCAGCAGGGCTTACATCAGGCACAACTTATTATTCTATATATGTTAACGCGACTACTATAAAGGTAGCCACCACGGCAGCTAATGCTACAGCCGGCACAGCAGTAGATATAACAAGTACTGGCGCCGGTACGCATACTATTAAACTAGGCTATGTCTTAGCTGATAATGATGAGCTTTGGCTAGATGGCCGTAAGGGTAAACTGACTATGTTCTGGAATACAGATTATCCTACGACAGAAGACGCAGATTGGACCGCCACCCTACCTGGTGCAGACTCAAGTGATGCAATTACCGCTATGGCTAAATCTAGTAATAGACTTTTCTTATTTACTAAGAACTCTGGGCAGAAATTTGATGGCGTGAACACGGTTACATTTAATAATGCAGTTGGTTGTGTATCTCAGAACTCACTCAAGAATATAGATGATGACTGGCTAGTATGGATCGATGCTAACGGCAAGGTGTGGGCCCGTAATGATACAAACGCCCAGCAAGAATACATTAGTAGGCAGATCCACAATGGCTTAATGAAATACTTAACGGGTACTAATTTGTCACAATCTTCAGCCGTAGCCTTTGAGGGCAAGTACAAGCTATGGCTTGGCACTGTTAATTCTGGATACGGTGATGAAAAAATAAGAGTCGTTTATAGTTTCGATGATAACTCTTGGACCGTAGAAAGGCATAGCCAGAATGCTGTGATACAGGCAGTTGACGATTACACAGGTGTAAAGCGCCCATACTTCTTCTCTGATGATGGTTACTTATATGTAGACGAAACAGGCAACTTAGACCACGATAAGGTGATCCCATTAGAAGTCGAAACCGGCCGCGATAACTTTGGTAGCGAACAGCTTAAAAAGTTTGATGCAATGCTAATCTATTCAGAAGCCTCTATTGGATCTAGTATAAAAGTTTCCATAGATAACTCAGACTTTATAACAGTAGGCCAAATCACTAGCGGGGTCCAATACATTAAAATGCCAGAAAGAGGCAGCGGTAAACCACCAATAGGTACCTCTGTAAGCTGTAAAATACTTAATGCTTCAGCAGGTGATCCACCGGTCATACAAGGAATAGTCTGGTATTATGACATACAGGAGGACATCCCCGGTGCCAGACGCTAGATATTCATATGAAGATGCAGGGTTCAACGGCTTTATGCGTAGGACTATTAATAGCAATCCTACCGAGAACTCTTTAAAAGGTGTGGGTGTAGGTAGGCGCGGCCAACCCCAAACACTAGATTTTGACTCTTTACATACTGGTGGATCGATAGGTGATAAATTCACCGCCGGCCGAGTAGTTGTTGATGGCTCTAACGGAGCTATAAAAATAATGGATACAGATGGTAATGAGGTTGTAAGACTTGGCCAGATGGAGGGATAATGGGCGCTCGATATGGAGTAGAGATAAGCCAGTCTGGGGTCCCGCTAGACAGAGCTGCTGATTACCAAAAGAACCTTGATGATCGTTGGCCTTATTTAGATATAGCCTTAGAAATTGATATTGACATTACTAAATCCGACTGGGCTGTTGGAGCCTGGGTATTAAAGGTGGCTGATCATAACTTGGGCTATGTACCGATGTATACTTTCAGGCCGGATGACCCATCCATATATGCTACTGATTATAGACTTTATCCAGGTAGGATGTATGCTACTAAAAAATCTTTCTATATCTACGGTTGGTGGTTATCTTTTGACTCTACAACCCCAATAAGGATCAAAGGAAAGCTTAGGGTTTTCAGCGCTGATTGCACTAAGGGTTTTGTAGCTAGGGCTGATTCTATATCACCCTATGGCGTATCACCTAAAACAGATTATGGAGTAAAAATTCTAAAAAATAATTCAGGCGGTAGAAGAATCAATAATGGTGAATTATCTAGGTTTTCTATAAATACTACAGCTAAGGCTCTAGCTATACATAAGCTCGGGTTACAGCTTGTGGATGATCAAAGTAGCACTACCGATAAGATCTACCACGACATAGGCTATCCACCAACCTATCTATTTAGCAGGTACTTTTATAATGGTGCGCCGGCTGTGACCGCTCAACACTGGGCTCTAATGGAGAACCCAGATGCTGTAACTAACCCAATAAATGTTAGCCTATTCTTTAGGGTAGAAGCTACTACTACATATTTAAAGCTGAAAGGGGTCCAGTCCACATTCAATGGCTATCTGGCGTACGTCATAGTAAAAGACCCAGCAGAGGTAGCAAAATGAGAGAGAATAGAGGTATATTTGTTAATCAACCCGGTAAGGATTTTAAGAAGAAGAACTTACAGTTCGATACATCTAAACCTCATATGATGGCTGGTGTAAAAAGAGATCCACCCCACTTTGATATATTAATAGCTAATAACCTAACAGCTATACAGTCGGCCCCGCCCAGTCTTAAAGTCACAGAAACCTTATTTACAATACCTCATAAATTAGATTACACACCAGAGATCCTAGTATATTTTTATTGCGAGGTTGGCACTTATGGAATCTATGATTTTGCTGGTGGTTATTATGCTGATTCTTTTATTATCCCATCCGATATATATTGCACAGATTATGTTTATGGATCGGCAGATAGAACGAATGTGTATATAAAACACTCCATAGTGACATACTCAACAGGGACACCAGTGCAAACTTCAGTAGGTAATACCTTCAGGTTTAGAATCAAATATTACATATTATCAGTAAACAGCGGCCAGGTACAATATGATACAACTTACGTCAGTTGATATTATTAACGCTTACTGGCATAATTTAAGATAGGAGAATATATATAATGGCAGGACCAGAAGATAAGCGCGGTTGGTTTTCAAAAGCTTGGGATACAGTCAACTTATGGGACAGCGGACGTAGCTGGACCACCGCTACCCCGACAGTTAAAAAACCAGCAGCAACCCCAGGCGGTGTAACACCGGGTTTTGATCTAAACAACTACGGCAAAGTAACACAAACACCAACCAATTACTACGATGATATGATGAAAGCCATTAGGGCTGCTCAACCGCCAACGCCTAGAATAGCCAATTGGAACTATGCCGATAACTGGAATAAGGCTATGGAACAAGGTAAAGCTGAGGCCCAAAGCCTTTACGATGCCAAGATAGCACAATTAGCTAAACGTATTAACGTAGCCCGAGAGCAAGCAACCGGTAAATTTAACCTAGCTTCAGAGGGTATAGGTATGACTAAGGCTAACGCCCTTGAAGATAACCGTGTAAATAGAGCCAGAACAGAACAAGATGTAGGCCAAGCTATACAGAATATAAACAAATCAGAGGGTATCTACCAACAAGATGAGGGCCAGGCATTCGATCAAAACTATAGACAAGTAGCAGAACAATTAGCTGCCGCCGGAGCCGCTACCACAGGTTTAGGGAAACAACAAACTTCAGATATGATAAGGTTAAGGAACGTCCAGAATCAAAGACAGCTAGATGAGTTTGTCGGCCAAAGAGAAGCTAAACAATTATTCAAAGATCGCACTTTCGAAGATCTATTACGTGGCGATCAAAGAGCTGAGCAACTTGCAGCTAACCAACTTAAGGCTGCCCGATTTGACCTTGATTCTGCAATGCAAGATATAGCTATAGACGAAGACAATAATAGGTTCGTAGCAGAAATAGAGCGTGGTAATAATGCTTCCGATAGAGCCCAAAGTATTTACAGTACTAATGTCAACAACTGGCTTGCAGGGCTAGCTGGCCAAGGTTATAGTGCGAATGATATAGCAACAACAGCAAGTATTTATAAAAGATAATGGAGTAATATGGATCAACTAAAACAATTCTCTAACGCGATACTCCAGGGGGCAGGTGGGGCTAATGGTTTTCAAAGTGCATTCGGCCTTGATAACTGGATTAACCCAGCTATGGATAGAGTTGGTAAAGGTATAATGGGTAATTCTTTTGCTGCCGCCGCCGGTGCACAAGCAGACGAAGAAGAAAAAAGAAGACAAGCAGCAGCTAAAGAACAAGAAGCTAGCGCTAGTATTATGAACGATCCATCTAAATTCCAACGCTTGCGTAAAGATGATGGTGGTTTTGCTTTCTTTGATCCGGCTGGTAAAGAAATAGACATCGATACTTATGCTAAGAAAACTGGCGCGCGCCGAGTAGATATATTAAAAGATTCAGAAAACCCAATAGACCAACAGTTTATCCGCGACTTTGATATGACAGACCAAGTTAGCCAGGCAATATACCAGAATGATATAGAAACCTTACAGGCATTGGCAGATGATAACCCAGAAGTATTTAAGAGTGGTGCTACCCAGCAAGGTATTATGGAAGAATTAATGCGTAAGTACCCACATATATACGGTAGAGGTAGATACGAAGACACTCTTAAAAATGCTAGCCGCCCACTATTTAACCAAAGCGCAATGAGAGCTAGGGAGGGTGGAGGCGGAGGCTTTTCCGCTCTTCAGGCAGCTGCACAGGGGCAATAATGGCTTGGCTTGATTTTCTAAAATCAATACGCCTTGACAACGAAGAAGAGCGAAAAAGGCGCGAGCAGGGTGGTTTAGTAAATAGACTCCGTGTTATGGCTGATGATGTAGTAGATACTGCCGCCCCGGTTGCTAAGAAAGCTGTCGATTATCAGGTTGAAAATGCTAAAAACTCTGCTGGCTTTGCCGCAGGATTAGCCCGAGAAATAGCAGTTAAACCGGCAGTAAAACTTCTTATGACCCAACGTGACAGTAACGCCGGCAATGCTGGTCTTATTAATGATTATCAAGAACTATTAAAGATACCTCAAGACCAACGAGAAGAGGAAGCTAAAAACGCTGAGAGTAACAGAGGACTGCTACTTTCAAGGTTTAAAGAGAAGTACGGAAATATAGATGACGCCTCTATACAAAAAAGACTTGACGAATTAACCAGTGAAGAGAACGACCCAAATCGTGGTGTATTTAATATCAAAGACGATAAGCTTAATAGGATGGTCTTTGGTAATGAAGCCATCCACTCTTTACAAAGTGACCAAAGAATCGGAGAAGCTAAGACTGGGGTCCCAGCGCTAGGTGTAGCCTATGCCGCTACCCTTGGTGCCCTTGATAGCCCGTTAGGTGGACCAGCCAAGGGCGCAACCCCTATTGCTAAAGGTGGAGTTAAAAAATTAGTTTCAGCGAACACTGATGATGCAGTAAGAGAGATCCTTAAAACCACCACTAAATTTGGTGATAATATCATAGATGAGTTAGCCCCTAGGCTATCTAAATTAACTGATGAAAAACAAATAAAAGCAGTAGTTGATACTGCCGATAAAGTAGTTAAAGAGGGTGTAGAAAAAACTAAGCCAATTATTAAAGACTACGCTAGCTTCTTAAAGAGTTACGATGACGGCGCTAAAGGTGGTGTACTACAAAAGGTAGATGATGGTACTTACTCCGGGGCCTACACTAGAACTACTGATCATTCTAAATTCTATTCAGATTACTACAAACAAAATGGTAGGGCTCCAAGCAAGAAAGCCTGGGAGGAAGAGGCCGCTCGCCAACTAGAATCAGGTAAGGCTGAATCTGCATTCCAAGATGAATTTGTAAGCGCTGGTTCTAAAATGAGCCCAACTGATGTACTCGATGCCCAGGATGCCGTTAAAGAACTAGCTAGCTCCGGTGATATAACCAACGCCAAAAGGTTAAATGATAGCCTTGACAAGTATAAATTACCGGAGAAAAGCTTTACTAACATAGCCAAGTCCGCACCAATAGAGAATACCCCAGCTGTGAACTTAGGCCCCCTTGATGATGCCGCCAACAGAGCTGCTGAAAACCAGAAGATAATAGACGCTGAAAAGGTTGCACAAGGTGATGAAGCTATGGCTAGCTTAGGTGCTAAACAAGCCCCAGATCAGATAGGTTCTATGGTCCAGGCTGCCACTCCTGCTACCCCAGTCCCAGAGCAATCAGTATTGTCCTGGGTTGAGAATGGTAAGCCATATTACCAAAGGATAGCTCCACAAGACTACGATAGAGTAGTAGCTATGATAGATGATACTAGTATTAATGCCGCTAATAACCCTATGAAAAACGTTGATGGCACAGTATATCACATCACGGCCGGTGACAATATTCTTAAGAGTGGCAATGAAATCAAAGGTACAGTTGATGCTAATGCTCTAGCTAGTTCGCTAGGAGATGGCGCAACTAGAACTGTTGACCCTCAAGCACCAGACCAAATAGGTAGTTTAATGCAAGCTGCTGCCCCAGTAGCTGATGACACTGGCGAAGCTATAATTGACGGTGTGAAAGCGGGCGGAGATGGCACCCCACCTCCAACACCACCCACCGGCGCAGCAACTAGCGGTGATCCAGAGAAAGAGATCCTTGATCTTATAAAGACTGGCAAAGAAGTTGATAAGATGGGCAAGAAAAAATTTAAAGATAAAGCCTACCAACAATTTTTTGATAAACTAGATCCTATTAAAAAGATGGTTACATCCATAGAGAACAAAGCTGGTGTTAAACTAGCCGCAGAAGATAACCCATACGCTCTTATGCGTTTATACGCTAGTATGCCACAAAAGATAGCCCAAAAGACTAAAGAGCTAGTAGGCACTATGGACGTGGCAAGAAAAGCCGGGGCAAGCCTAGACGATATTAGAGTACTAGGTTTATCCAGACGAGTCGTCGGCCGCCCAGACAAAAGCTTTGCCATTAGCCAAGCCCAAGCTAGTGGCGCAATAAAACAACTGCAGAACAGGCTCGGAGATAAAAAGTTCGCTGCTCTTAATAAGACTGTCGATGACATAATTGCTTATAATGATAGCTTGATAGAGATGCTAGTAGATTCTGGTGTTATGAGCCGTAAAGCCGTAGATGCTATGCACAATGCCAACCCCGATTACTTTGCTAAGATGCAATCAGTCACTAAGTTATTAGAAAAAGGTGATGCAGCTTTCAGAAATGGTAGGACTTTCAACCTATCCAAACAGCAGATTGTCAAAGAACTAAAGGGTATGGAACAGGGGTCAGAAATACTAGATCCTATCGAGAGTATTATAAAGTCCACAGAGTTGACTATGCGTACCGCCCACCGCAACAGAGTCTTCCACTCTATGCAGAAGCTATCAGAACTTGACCCAGAAACAGTGGTAAAGATAGCTGATCCAGTAGATACGGCTATGAAGATTTCATTAAATATGAAAAATGCGGAGATGCGTCCGGTCCGAGATAAACTTCTAAGAACCTCTAAGACTAAAGCTAAATCAATTAAAAGGCTACAGTCAGAGATAAACAAACTAAATAAAAAAGGCTTACATATATCACTAAAGACTGGTGAGGGTTCTGGCACCACCGTAGACAATGTGCCGTTTCCTGTTGAGGGGCTCGGTGGTAGGGCAGCTACTAAGAACAAAAGGAACGGGCACAAGCTCGGGCCTGGAGATACTGCAAAGTTTGTTCGTAGCTTGATAGAGGGTCCTAACAAGGATCTAGTAAAAATCAAGAAGATGATCGGCAACCGTGATCCAAAACTTGCCTCTTTAATGGATGAGTTCATTGGGATAAAAGCTGAATATGAAGATGCGGCCGGGGCTATTAGGGCTAATATAGAAAAGGTCAAAGAGTTAGCAGATGCTGAAGTACCTGATGGATACAAGGTTATATCAGGATTTGGTGAGGGCTATAAAGGTAGATTAGCTATACCAGAAGAGTTAGCTGACGTTTACTCTGGTCTAACTCAAAAGGAAATGGACTTAATGACTGGCTTCATCGGTAGCGTTAACAATGTTATGAAGACTTCTGTTACTACCCTTAGCTTGCCATTCGCCTTTATAAGAAACCCTATCCGTGACTTTAAAGCTATGGCTAGCAACTCAGATAACATACCACCAAAATTTACTGCTATTACAAAGGCCTGGCTTAGTGGGCTAGCCCACTCTGTTAAGAAAGATGCTCTATATGAACAATGGATAAAGGCTGGTGGTGGTGGTTCTGGTATCTTTGATGAGCTGGGCAACCCTGCTAAGTTTACTAAAACATTAGCTAAACAAATTGGGCCTAAGAAAACCATAGGCCAGGTAGTGACTAGCCCTAAAGAGTTAGCTTTGGTAGTCCCAAGAATGATAGGTGGAACTATTGGCAAGGGTGTCCGTGGAGTACAAAAAGCTGGATCCGTATTAGAGTCTGCCCCTAGAATAGCAGAGTTCCAAGCAGCTCTTAAGAAAGGTCTGTCAGAAGAGGACGCCGCCCTAGCCTCTAGGAACGTGACTGTGGACTTTCACCAATCAGGTACGGTTGGACAAGTGATGAACCACTGGGTACCATTCTTAAATGCTAGACTACAAGGTAATAAGAAGCTATACGAAGCCGCTAAGAAAAACCCCGCAAGGTTTATGAAGATGTATACAGGTTTGACGGCTGCCCCTATCTTAGCTACTGCTGCTCTAAATGCTAGGTACCCAGATGTGATGGATCAGATAGACGAGCAGACAAAAGACCAAAACTTTGTGGTTGTCCTTGGTGATGCGCAGAACGAAAAGGGAGATTTCACTCAAGTACTAAAGATACCCAAAGGTGATATTGATAAGATCCTTGGCAACCCGCTCGAGAACTTTGTTAACTTTGCTATGGGCAAAGACCCTAAAGCTTTCGGAGAAGTATTCTTAAACTCCTTATCAGCAGCTGGGCCAATAGACTTTGTCAAAGATGGCAAGATCAATATGAGCCGCGCGGCAGGGGCCACATTACCTGTTGCCTTAAAGGTCCCAGTAGAGTCAGCAACTAACCATAATTTCTACTTTGATTCACAGATAGTCCCAGACTCTATGAACAACCTACCAGCTAACCTACAAAAGAGAGATTCAACCAGTAAGATAGCTGAACTGATGGGTGCCGTGACTGGGACATCACCATTAAAGGCCGAGGCCGCCATAAAAGGAACTTTTGGCTCATTATTTACTGCTGCTCCAACCGATGGGCTATCTAATGCCGTAGTAGGCGCCGGCAATAATAGGCCAGTCAATGAGTTCTACTCAGTACACGGTTCATTAACTAAGACTAAGAACCAAACCAATGCCGATATAAATGAAGCTATTGCGGCCGGTGATATGAAGACCGCTAAAGCATTAGCCAGCGATTACAATAGCAAGATGATCCAAGAGCTAATACCTTGGTACAAACGCTACGGTAGCTACCTATCGGAGGAGGATAAGCAAGCTATATCCGCTAAGATTGATAGCTTACAGATAAACTTGAGCAAGCAAAGTGTCAATCGTAGGACCGAGTCTATTGCCAGCAAGAGGGCAAAAGCATTACAATAAGAGTAGTGAATAAAGGAAATAACTATGGTATATAAGAAACAAGTAGACGCCAAAGGAATAGTAAGATTCAAACTAGACAACAAGTTTATTAAAGCCGACAATGTACCGGCCGACATCAGACAAGGGCTAGATGCCCTAGAGGGTGACGGAGAAATAGACACAGAGAAAATCATTATACAAGAAGCCCAGATCCCTGTAATAGAAGAAAACGATGATTCTGTTATAGACGACGAAGTTGCAGTATCTACCCCTAAAGTAGAGGAAACTGGTGGGATGGGCTTCCCAAGAATAAATGGAAAAACTGTTGACATCTTTACTAATGAACCACACGAAACAATAAGATTTGTTGCAGGAAAAACAGTGCCATTAACCACATCTAACTATGAATCAAAAAGTGATACTGAGATCTCTAATAAATTAAAAGAGATGGGTTTACTATAATGATCTGGATAGCGAAATGACGATGAAGAAAACTAACGAAGATTTATATGAAGTCATTATGGAACTCAAAAAAGAGTTAGATGAAACTTATCTACGCATAAAAGTATTTGAAGCTGAGATTTTTCCTCTTAAAAAATTTGTGTACGGTTTACTGTCTGTTGCCGGCGCAGCTTTGGTAACAGCAATGATGGCGGTTTTATTAAAATGAAAAAAGTAATACATTTTATCGGTTATGCAATCATCGTAGGGAACTTACTCTTAATAGGTATCGTAGCTTGGTGGCTCTTACACCCTTACGAACTCCCACAAATTACTCAGCCTATGCCAATAGAAAACGAAAACAAGACGATAGCTATAGGTGAACCTATCAAGATGACCCTAAGAGTAGACAAGCCTAGAGAGATGACACCAAGTATCTCACAAAGAAACCTAACTTGTAATGATGGCAACTTAGTAACTCTAGCTGGTGGGATAATACCAATCCCTACAGGTAACTATACTATCCACTCAAGTAATTACATACTCCCACCTAAAGTATCCAAAGGCTCAGTTTGTAGATTTAACTTTGTAAATACTTATAAGTTAAACCCTTTAAGAAGTAAAACTATAACCTATTCAAGTGAAGATTTTAAAGTAAAAGAGAACTAGATGCCATACAAACAGATCAAAGAACCAAACCTGGATCCATATATATACCAAAATGGGCAAATACTTAACTCCTGGCTAGGCTGGTGCTTAGCTTACGTTAACACAGCTTTTGGGGCTGGTTGGGCCGGCAGTAGCGCACGCGAGGGTTGGGACAATTCGGCCGGTAAGCATCAAGATATGAATATACCTAGCGGTGTCTATGTACCAATTTGGTTCCATCACTACGGGACTTATGGCGGAGTCTATAAGAACTGGGGCCACGTTGCGATCTGGAAAGACGGCACTATTTGGACTTCACCATACACTAACAAGCCTTATGCAGATGTGTTCAATGACATCAACGCTCTATGCAGAATGTACAACTGTACCTATATAGGTTGGACAGAATTTGTTGGGCCAACCAGAGTCATAGAACCAGTGGCAGACGTTGCACCAGCTCCATTAGCTCCACACCAACGGACTGTCGGCTCTACTGGTGCCAACTACAGAGTAGAACCTAACAAAGATAGCACCCTGATTAAAGAATTTGAGCCCGGCGATGTCCTAGATTTTAAAGGATATGTTCACGGCCAAGACCCATACGGTAACGGCAACAATATTTGGTTTGTCGGAGCCTATACAGGTGGGTATATCTACTCAGGATCCTGTACAGACAGCTCAACTAATGGGCTTAATAACATAACTACTGTAACTCCTCCACCGGTTGTAACACCTCCGGTCCAACCTGATACTTCTAAGTACGTTATAGATGTATCATCACACAACGCTATAACAGATTACGCTACAGTCATATCCAATGTAAGAGGAGCCATTGCTAAAGCCGGGCACACTGGTAAAAGCTATGGCGGTACACCAATCAACGGTGACCCTAAATTCAATGACTTCAAAAATAACTTTGGTGATAAACTAAACGGTGCATACTGGTACGCTTACTGTTCATTAGATGCAGTAACAGAGGCCGCTAACTTTGTGCAAGCTGTTGGAGTGGTCCCGGAGAACTTCACTTACTGGCTAGACATAGAAGAGAACGATGATCAAAGCAATGATAAGGTTAATGCCTGGTGCAAATCATTCTTAAATGAGATCGATAAAAGGACCGGTAAAATCTGTGGTTTATATATGAACCGCAACTGGTTTGATAACATCATTACCAGTGATACTAAGGGTAGCCGCCCGATCTGGCTAGCACACTACGATACACCAGAACTATCTAACTTAGTAGCCAACCAGGTAGCCCACCAATTCACAAGCTCCGGTAAAGTTGTTGGTTACGCCGGCAACCTAGATCTTAATGCAGTAAAAGAAGAGTTCTTTATACCCACTAAGATAACCACAACACCGCCCGTCGTAGATCCACCCGTAGTAACACCACCAATTACACCACCCGACCCCGAAAAGCCTGTAGAACCGCCTGTAAATGGCTCACAGACCCTATTAGAGTTTATTAAACAGTTGATTAGCAAACTAATAGACTTCTTAGGAAGTTGGAAAAGGAGTAAATAATGACACCAATAACAAAAACACAATGGAAAAGCGTACTCATAAACACACTACTAGCGTTTGTATCCGCTTTTTTGCCAATCATCATAGCTAGTGGGAACCTAGATAAAGCTACATTAGTGGCTGGTGCTACTGCAGGGGCTATGGCTGGACTTAAGATAATACAAAAACTATTCACAACAGAGGGCTAAATGGAACGCAGGGATTTATACGGTCTTAATCTAAATGGTATGCCTAACGAAGCGTTGGCAGACTATATAGAGAGCTTAGAAGCTGAAAAAGACCGTATAGACACTCTGTTAAGTATAGCTTGGGAAGAAGTAAGTTGGAGGAAGTGCGGAGATGGCTGCAAAAATATGTAAGATTTGTAAGAAGAAGCACACAAAAAATGAGGCGTGTAAATGAAGAATCGTCACCATACCTGCTTTACTAGAAGGGCTTGGCAATCGCAACCGCACACTTATGCGTTGAGAGTCCACCCCAAAATGATAATACCAAGCGAAGCTGGTATACATAGAGTTTTACACGAAGTCGTAACACCACCGCCACGACCTGATAGGATTTTGGCGGCTTTTTGTTTAGATGTTTTAGGCAGTAGAAATGAAGCAAATAAGTGGGATACAAGGTTTGACGGGGTCAATCAGTTGATAGGCCAACTGTTACTTGAAAGTGAAGATGAACCAAGCCCACGTAGAGCCGATACAATGTACGCTTTAGCACGTAATTTAGGTAGACAAGTTGTAATTTTAGGAGGAGAAAATGGCGGAGTATATTAGAAAAAAAGCAGAAGCAGACGACACAAGCGTTGAAAGACTTGAAGCATATAAAGAAATGTTACTAACTCGTATGGATAGCTTAATGGCGGATGTTGAAAGGATAGCTTTACAAGTAGAGCAAATAGACCAAGCTATTGCAGATGAACAAGCTAGCATACCTTTAACCGAAGAAGAGCAGTTTGTGCGAGGGACTGAATAATGGAGAAAGTACCAACAGGCTTTGACGCAGGCTTAGGAGACCGAGCACCTAATTTACCAGGTAGCAACTGCTTACAAAAACCCTACAATATCCACAGAAATCGGTTAAAAACACTTGCTTTTTATTATTAAATAATATATAATTGATATGAAGATAACAAACATTACAAAAGAGTATTACGAAGTAGATGGCGAAAAAGTTTACTTCTTTGAGCCATTAGAAAAGGTCATATCCATAAAAGAATTACAGAAGATTATGGATACGGCAGAGGAAGTCGTTAATAAATTAAAAGAGAAATAATATGAATAATGTAAACAAATATACGAGTATTGCTTTATCGGAAAAACTATATAAAAAAGGATTTATTTTTGACTATGATTTTATTTGGAAAAGAGGCGAACTTGTCCCGACTGGCAATCAACACCCGCCATTCACCAATTATCAATGGGATTTAATAGAAGATGACGGGACTGTTGGTTTTAATGGACGAGCTTATCCAGCGTATGACATATTAAACGATTTATGTGTTAAATATCCAAAAGAATTGTTTGGTGAAGTATTATTAAAGAAAGAAGAATATCCTATTTTTTCGCAAGAAGATGTCTGTTGGTCATTTTTTCATCACCCAGAAATGGTTTTGTCATATCTACAACAAAACACAAAAGAAGAGGCAGAAAAATATATTATAGAAAATCTTGTTTGTAGAAAATGCAAAGGAACTGGTAGTTATAAAATCCCAGTAAGCAGTCCAATTATGGCACCCTATGGGAAAGATGACACTACATCCGTTCCCTGTGAATGTAAAATATCAAAAAATATATGAACAACCTAATTTACCACCATTAGATGATGTTTTAGCCGAGCTTAACGAAGCTGTTAGCACAGGGCAGATAACATTTGCAGAAGCAGAGGAGGCATTGAAAGATTATGGGCAAACACAAGAATAAGCAACCAAAGGAGCCTTTGGATAATTGTAACCACTGCCAGCAAAACACACCAATAACAAAAGAATCTGCTTATATAGTTAACTTTAGAAGATGCTTTGGTAATTTTGTTCTAAACAAATGTATCCACTGTGGTGGTGAAACTAGATTATTTTTGGGTGATGATGTCCAAGAAGATTTTGAACGTTTAGGCGTACCTGTAGCTAACACTGACCAAATACCTGACCCAGATTTTGTAGAGGCTTACCTAAGGATTAGAGAGATACCCTTACCTGAAGAGCACGAGCTAACACCTAGACAAGAGCAACAAGTAGCTAACTGGGGCGGGTTTTTATCAGTGATAGAAGTTACTGGAGAGGATTTTGAGCGAGCTAGCTAATTACTTGTTTGAGGTTTTACCGCACGTAACAAAAGAACAGGTAGCCTTTTTTATAGGGTCTTTAGTGGTTATAGATAGGCTATCTGCTTTTGAGAAACGCTACAGACACAACAATGACCCTGAACCCAACAATGATTCAGATTAACGGCGTAAAAGCCACACTCAATCATCTAAAAAGCTTAAATCGAAATCTCCGTCTGGTGCATCATCTGCATAGTACCCATCTGCGTTCATTTATCATCTCCTATATTTTCTGAATAAAGTAAATGTCTTATAAACTTTTCTTCTTTTGAACCATCTTTCACACCATACAAAGCCATCTGTAAGCCATCAGCTATACCGTCTTTGTGGGCTTTTGTAACCAATTTTGCTCTTATTGACTTTTCCTCTTTGACTGCCTCTCTTACTTGGTTGGCGATAAGAGCTTGCAAAGCGTGGTTGGTTTCGTTGGTTTTAGCATCTAGGTCTACATCTTTGCCTTTTTCATAGTTACAAGCTACATTTATTAGTTCGTTTAGTATATCGTCTACTTGCTTAAATATTGGTTCATCTATCTGTGTCATAACTGCTCCTTCATAACTTTGATTGTTGTGTCCACTTGCATACAACCAAAACATATCCTAGTAAAGCCTTTGTGGTAGGTGGAATACACGACTTGCTGGATATGTTTGCCCTCACATCTTGCCACTATCTCATCTAACTCTGATGGTTCTATGTAGTATAAATCTAGTTTTAGCGCATTATCGCTCATCTACTTCTCCTTATCTTTAGTAGGTTGGTTGGGGGTAAAATATGGGTGTTTTTCTTTTCTCACTTCAGACACTCGTAATTTACCAGCTTTAGTAGTTCTAATCTCAACGTATTCTTTAGGTGTGGCAAAAGCCCACCAAGTACCAAGTTTCGGGTCTGAGTGTATTGCTGATACCCGTACATCGTTTACTTTACCTTGTATATCTACGCTCATTATTTATCTCCTTTTAATTCTTCTAAGCGTTTATCAAAATACTTGCTGAACCAAGCTTTGTTTTCGAGAAAATCTATGTGGGCATTAGTGGCCCGATGCAACTCATCTAATCTGGCTTCTTTTATAAGTTCTAGTAAAGGATCCCTAATCGCTTTATACGCATCCTCATTAGCAAAAGCTACTAGGTTTTTTAATATCGTATCTAGTTTATCTTCCATCATTACCCTTTCTTAATCTTCTATTAGCCCAAAATTCTTTTATCTTCTTTGGGTGATCACCGCCAACATAAAACCTATTAGGCTCACCCAGCTTTAGATTCTCAATAGCTTTATTAGTAACTTTGTTACGCATATCTTTGGCGTGTTCTTCAGTGTGTGTTTCTCTGGCCATCAGCCCGTACTCCTGCCGATACTCTCCGACGTTCTCATAGCCGTGTACCTGGACAACGTGGCTACCGACCCTGACAAAGATCTTGCCACAGACAAGACACTTCACCCCCTTACCTATATGCTCCTTGGCCCAGCGGTATCTACCTCGGCATAGCCGATCACAATACCTTGCGTTAGGGTGCCTAGTTATAGGCAACGGTTTATTGCAGTAGCCACATTCAGTCATAGTCTTCTATCTACCTCGTAAACACTATCCTCTTCTGCTTCTTGTAAAGCATTTAAAGCCCAGCTGATCTCCTCTTCGCTATCACCGATCAGAACTGCATAGTGTTTAGCTTTTAATAGTTTAAATAGATCTTTAACTTTTCTCACTTTGGTCTTTCATATACTCATCAGTTATACCTAACTTTTTTTCTATGAGCTCCAACCTATATTCAATATTTTCTATTGATACATATAGGTCTACTAGTGCTTGCTTGTCCATCATCGGTCCTTTCTTATTCTTTTACTCTTGATCCCACCTTTGTACCCGGCTACTGCTGCCCTTTCGCGGCCAGTCAAACCATCTTTACCGACTTTTTCGGCAGCAAAGCCACCAGTCTTTCCATTTTTACCACCGATAGCGCCGATCCTGGCGTACCAGTCATCGCCGTAACGTTCTTTATTGGCTTTAGCCGCAGCTAAGCCGCCCTCGATTGTTCCACTCACGTTATCCCCCTTTAATTAGTGAATCTTATTGCTAGACTAACGCCTGATGCGATAATTATTGTTGCTGCTACTGACAGGCATAAAGCCTTGATTGTAAAACTTAACATTCTATTCTCCTAATCTTTCATCTGTTAATTGGTTAATGTTGTGCGCCGGTTGCGGCCGATAGAACTGATCCGACTGCTTGCCGTAGTTCTCTTTGACTTGTAATCCATTTACCTGTGCGCTTACATTTATATCTTCGCCGTAAGCCACATCTTTCATTATCATATTTACTGCTAGGCCAGTCATAAAATAGGTTGCAAAAAATAATGTAATGACTAAGATAACGATTACTATAAAATATTTCATACTCCTCCTTTCTCCTGATGATTAATATCTAAGTAGGCAAAACAATATTCACATCGGATGCCCATAAATATTTCACAAGCGATTATTAAATCCATCTTAACGGTGGGTTCACTGTTACAACTAATTTTCATTATAGGTACCTCGTATATTTACCAGTGGTATACGCTGACCAGGGTTTAAAACCTTGCCCAACCCACATATTGTAAGCGTATTGCATATTAAATTGAGGGTCCTGTAACTGAGCACAGCTCGGTCTGCCGGGTAGTGTTCTTATTTGCATAAGTCCACAACTTACATAGGCCGTGTTGGTATCACCAATTGATGCCGGGTTGCCTGTGCTTTCAGCCATACATACAGCGTAGGCTGTTTGCTGGGGCCAGTCATAGTCATATGCTAGATCACATCCAGTTTTCTTTGGCGGCTCTACAGGCGCTACAGCGGGCGTTGGTTCGGGAGCCGGTGCTTTTACCGCTTCAGCTGCTATAACCGATTCTATGCGGGTAGGCTCTTGCGGAGCGGGCTTGTCCGGCATAGCTACTGCTACACCAGAAAAAAGAAACACGATAGCTATTCCGATTATCTTATTACCAATCATTTCCTCTGTCCCCCTTAATAGTCGGCGGTTTTACCCGGCTCGACCCTTTCTTATAGTTACACAATCCGTGCGTCGGTTTGAGATTCTCATCTGCATCAGCAATCGCCTTTGGAGTGCTACTTCTTGGCTCAACGTGGTCGATGGTAACTTCATCCTTATGGACCCATTGTTGGCAAAGATAACACACATAATACCCCTGGTGGTTTGGCGGGTGGTCTCTGAGGTACTGGCGCCTACGTGTAAGCCACTCATTCTTTGTCCTCGTCATTTGTGTAATCAGCTTCCTGCTCAATTTCATTTATAAAAATATCAATGATTTGGATTATGCGCTGGGTATTTGGATCATCATTGTTTATGCGCGCATCAGCTCCAATTATTGTAGCAAGGCTGTTTAATTCTCCCAAAACTTCAGAGGTAGTCTCATCGTCTATGATTGCTTCCATCTCCCCAAAGATCTGGTTGTAGTTGTTTAGCCACCAAGCCAATACAGCTCCGCGAGCTCCTATGTTAATGCTGTCCCTGCGGATATGGGCACTTATAGTTTTGAATAAGGCATCTTTCCAGCCTATCATCGTTCACCCCATAGCATACCGGACATACTTCTTTCTGCTTGGTTGTACCCTAGATACTGGCGCCACTCTGATTCACTTATGCTACGCTTACGCCTAACCTCTGGGTTCTGCGGCAGATACTGATGCTCTTCATTCTGTATCTTAGCGCGTATTCTTTTCACGTGATCTTCTCTAGGTAGACCACCAATGTCAGACAAGTATACATATGGCCTACCCTCATTGGAGTGGACTTTGCTGTTGTAATGCTTTACCCAAATGTGCATAGTCAGGTGGATGTCGCTTTCGCGGCACCTAACACAGCCACTTAAGCACGATAGTACTTGGCTTTTTATAGTCATCATATCTCCTTAATAGTTATTTCTACGCCGACCTTTTTAGATACTTGCCAGGTGTCAGAGAACCCAAGGATCCATTTCTGGGTGTCATTTGGTAGGACCCCCGCGACAACCAATCCATCTAATATAAATTTCTTGGCTGCCACGATGTTATCCGGGTCCCGCTTAGCGTTAGGCTCATAGTACTTAAAGTCTATAAAGACTGGGTTGGTACAGGGCTTAAGACGCTTTGCGTACAGCGCTATCAGATTTGTTTCCTGCTGCTTCAGCTGGTTGCCCAGGAATCGGTTGCGGTTTATTGCCCCGATTAGGTCGTTTAACCCGGCTAACCTTTGCGGCACGAACAACCTTTGCTGCATTTTTCTTGTATCTCCTGACAAGTTTTTTAGTTGTTTCATTACTCATATCTTCATAGTGCAGCTTATATTCCGATAGATTACCACCCTTGATAGGTTTGCTCTTACGAGTTTTTGTAATCGATTTTTTCGAAACTAAGCTTTGAACGTATTGCGTCAATAGTTTTATCACTAGACCTCCTCATATTTAGAAGTTGCTCATATAGTCCAGTGGCTGCATTGTGTAGATCGAACTCTCTTTCCGATAGTTTCATCTTAGCAGAGTCAGCTACGCCAGCGGCCATCTTAACCATCTTAACGTTGCCATCATCATCTGTAGTTTCTCTACCAGTAAGAACAAGCCGTAGCTTATGCTCTTCTCTAACGGTTTTATAATGATTCTCAGCAGCTCTAGCTATCATCCCCGCCTGTGATACGCGATCGCCAAGTCTTTGGTTTAGGATGGCTAGCTCTACTAATTCATTAGCTAATGTGTTAGCGTCAACCGGGTCCTGATCCATAGCAGCCCTGGCCGATATGGTATGCTTCTTAACTTCGTCCAATACATCAAGTGCATCGTTTAAAGTATTAAGATAGGCATCTTCTATCTCTTGGTATAGGGTGCTACTTATCATTACCAATCCTTTAGCTCTGAACTATCTACTACGTTGTCAATAACGACTTCTTGTGCAGCTGGTTTAACTTCTGCTGGTTTGCTTTCCTCTTTAGGGGCAGCGATCCTTGCGTCTATTAAAGCTCTTACCTGTGGTGCCAACTCATCTAATTTAGCTAGGTAATCTTTTATGCTGGTTGGTTTTGTACCACTAGCTGTAAAGTAAGATCCTAAAACTAGTGCTGATGTTTCGTAAGCATTGGCCCATTGTGCGCCAACTGAATAGTCGCGTCCGTTACCTTTCCATCCGCCACCATCTTTCTTTTTGGTGAACTTCAACCCATATTTACCAGCATCTTCTATATGTCCTTCTAGTTCTTCACCTACTGTTGGTGCTGGTGATCCAGCTTTAACATTATAGTCTGCCCAATCTACTACTCCATCAAACTGTAATGAATAAGTAGTCATTGAGATGTTGGTACCATCTTTACCTGTGAAGTCCCAGTTACGACTAGGCCCTACTTGTCCTATTGTGTACTTTCCCTCTGGGTGTACGATTTGATTTGCCATTATTTGCGTCCTTTCTTTTTACTATTACTTTGGTGCTTAACTCCCATTTGGATGTAGGCTAACAAGCCAACGACACTGTATGCTAACGCCATTGCGCCAACAACTTTGCTAACTAAATCGCTGGGTGTTACCCATCCAAACAAGATCAAAAATATTGCTACTCCGTTAACGATATACAACAAGATAAACAATGTAGTTATCTGCTCTGTTGCATATTCTTTAACTCCGCTAACTTTTGACTTTGGTTTGTCTTCCATTAGTTCCCCCCTCCTTTCTCTGCTTTATATTTATCCCATCTGATTTTGGCTGCTGCACTGGCAGTAGTTGAATCAAACTTGGTCGGCGTCAGCTTCCCCGCTTTCTTAGCGTTTAAGTGGAAAAAATCTGCCCCATATCTATGCTTAATAGTTTCTATGCGCCTACGCTCTCGATCACTTAGTCGTCGTTTTTTCTGTGCTTTTGATTCCTGCATTGGATTTCTTCATTTCCTCTCCGGCTAGTTTTATAAAGCCTTTATTAGCTGCTAGTATCGACGCCCATTGGCGGTACTGTTCATTGTTAAAACTAAAATGGGTGTTGAATACTGGGTATTCATTACCATCTTTATCGGTGGCTGGCTGCTTAGATCCATTTAGTAGTAAGTAGCCATCGTATTTACGATCTGGAAACTCCTCTATAATGGCAGTTTCATATATTGCACACTGGGCTAGGTACTCTGGGTAGATACCCTTTGGTTGGTCCCGGCTCGCATTAGTAGACTTAAAGTCTGTAACGTAACGGCCAGTGAATGTAAAGTCTTCTCCGGGGCCAGCTAGTATCTGAGCTAACGCATTGCTATCACCATTTCGGTAGCACCAGTTACACTTTTTACTACAAGTAACGGACCAATCACCGTCATACTTACCACAAACAAATAGTTTACGTGAGTAGACTGTGTCTTCTGCGCCGTGCACAATTATATCGTGCATTGCTAACCATTCTTTGGCTGCTATTATTGAACGCCTAACCATAGAGGCTTCAGTCCACATAGCTTCTTGAATCTCAATTTCTTTAAAGATCAGCTTTGGTAGTCTTTTCCATTCGTCAATTTCTTTTGGTTTAAGATCGTTGACTACACGTAGGTAGGCGGTCCTCAAAACCTTGACTATGTCTTCTATCTCTGGTACTACTGGCTCTTCTCCGCCTTTCATTTTGTAGTTACACCAGGATTCTACCCAAGCGTGAGCATCTGTGCCAACGCTCTTACCGCGATCACTCTTTTTTACGTGAGCATCTCGGCCGGCTTTCAAAATAGTTTCGATGGTAGTATCTGGATCATCTATTAGATCCTGTAAGGTTGCGCTTTCAAAGTAAGATTTAATGTACTTACTCATCTCCCACATTGGCCACATCATAAGACCCTGGCCCTTGTTTAAGGTGCCAGTAAGGGATGTGCCGCCTCCCGTCCTAGCATTCTTCTTATTAAGGGCAGGATCCGTTACAAAGTACCCGTGCATTCCGGGGTAGAATCTTACGATAGCCTCACCGTTATAGTGAGTTGACTCTTCGTAGTTAGCCATTATTTATTCTCCACTGGCCACTCAGCGTCGCCGGTTTCTCTTAGCTTAATGACTTGTGTATAGAACTCTATTTCCACATCATATGGTTTAACAACCATAGCTCGGCGGGTTCTTAAGGCAGCTAGTACCCCTTTGGCTCCGGCAGCCGTAGTGTTTTTTGCCCTCTCCAAAAACTCTTGCTTGTTTATGGGGGGATTGAACTTACTATCCATAAATAGATCTCCTTGGTTATGTTACTGTACCATCATATCAAAGTCCGTATGATTTGTCAAAACATTTTTGTATTTTCTGCTGGTGGCCAGGGTTCTATCTCTGACATTTTGAACCTATAACCACTAATATTAACTATTGTTTCTGGTGTTTCAAATATTTTTAATACAGCAAGTTTATCAAAAGCATCCTCCGGTACATCGATACGTTTCTGCTTACCATTCCTTGTAATCAAAATCTGCACTTTTACCTCCCTCGATTAAAGCATCTGGGTTGTATTCTAACCTAGGTGTTGGTTCATCCTCACTTAACTTAGCCCCGCTAGAGTATAGGATCTTACGTCTTAGGTGCAACCCTCTGTTTCTATTCTTTAGTAGCAGGACCTCGACCTCATCGGTGGTTTCTGAATCAATAGTAGTATCGCGCCATACAACTAACACCATATCCGAATCCTGGGCTATGAGTGATGAATCCCTGATGTCCTGCAATGATGGCCGTTTCTTAGTATCCATTTTTCTAACGTGGCAGATTAGGATAATTGGTATGTTGTTCTGTATGGCGGCCGTTTTAAACTCTTTGACTATCTTACTGATCTCGGCGGTAGAGTTCTCTATTGATCTACTAAAGTAGTGCAAGTGATCAATCACTACAAGTTCTACGTCGTCTTCTTTGGCCCGCTCAACCAGTCTGCTTATATCGGTATAGGCTAGATCAGTTTTTGACTGGAAAAATATTGGTAGTGTTTCTGTTATTTTGTCATCTGCAATAGCCAACAGGCGCTGGGTCATTTCAACCTTAGTCATCTCCATTGTTACGAATAGGACCGGTTTACCAGCCTCGGCAACGCGGTAGGCTATGTTAGTAGCCAGCTGTGTTTTGCCGTGCGATGTATGCCCAGTTAGGATCATCAACTCGCCGGGCACAAAACCCTTAGTCATCTCATCCACTAAAAAGAAGCCAGTGCTTAAGCCGTGGATCTTACCCCTAGCTGGCCTACTCTTAATAGCCTCATCAACATAGTCCTGGATCTTAACAGTAGCTAGTTTTTCATTAGCGGATATAGAATCCCTAGATAAACCCTTAACTGTTTCTTCTAGGTTATTAACCATTTCGTCTACTGGTATATTCTTTTGAGTTATATCAGCGATCTTAGCGGCGGCCGATAGGATCTTTCTTTGCATAGACTTCTCGGCCAATATTCTCGAGCTACTGATTACCCCGGCCGGAGTCAAATAGTTGTTAGTCATACTAGACAAGCCGGCAGCACCACCTATTAGATCCAAATAACCACTGGCCCTTAGCCTATCGGCCACAGTTACTATGTTTATATCTTCTCTATTGTTGTGCATCTTCTGTATGATCTTATAAACATTGCGGTAGATCTCATCATAAAAATCGTTTGGTCCTATTATGTGCTCTATTCTACCAACTAATGATCCATCAGCAACAACGTTACCAATTACGGCAGATTCTAGTTCTTTTGAATTTGGTACTATGTAGCTCATAGCCAACCACCCCGCCTGAGCTCCGCACGGGCCGCGTGATCGCACCAAGAGTTCAAAACCATATGCTGGTCCATTTTTTCCTGATGAGCCCGTACAAAGGCTCCTGAGAGCTTGTAGCCAGCAGTCGCGTGGAGTACTGATTTAACTATGTTCTTGTGTTTACCGCCGTCAGACTCTCCAGACAACACCCTCAACACCCATTCGCAATCAGTGTAATATTCTATTGTTACTAGTGATCTAGCGCTTTTTGGTATTATTTTGTTAATAAAACTGATGCCCTCCGAGAAAGCCAGTAGTTCAGCCAATAAATTGTCTGCTACATCAGATTTTAGTATGCCTGATTGCTTGTGTACAAACTCACCAAGCGTAGCTACGAACGCATAAGCGCCAACGTAACTGTCGGTGGTGTAAGAAGCATCAGAATATAAAGTGTATGTCATATTTCCCCCTTGATTATTTTATTTAAGTGCGTTTTTACGCCAAGTTTTAATAGTATCTTCTAAGGTCATTAGTGCAACAACAGCTTGCCAGTTGTTAGTATTTAACCTTAGTTCCCGGACCGTCAACTCATCTCTGCAAAGACCTAGTATAAAACATAGATCGTCTTGACTTTTTTGGTAGTCAACTGTCATAACTTCAGCCATTACCTTGCCCCCATCTTTCTTAATTGAGTTATTATATCGTCCTTATCCTTGTAAGAAGCGCCTTTGCCCACCTTATAAGCCCCGGTTGCTGGATCTAACACGTGTACTACCACGGTGCCGGAAGATTCTTCTGGCAAATACATCCCAGCAGAAGTGTTCTCCATCCAGTACTTAACTAAAGATACGAGGTTGTTTACTGTATCACTAGCGGCTACAACGTAGTTACCTGTGCGGCTTGCTACATATACCCTATATTTTTTATATTTCATCCTTAGTTTCCTCAGCTCTCCATAACTTGTCAACGTAGTCGACTCCAGTTATTTTATAGTTTTTGCCTTGATACTCTGCTATGAATGGTAGCGTCCAACGACGCGGTGGTTTCAGATCCTCCAGTCCGATCCACAATATTTTAACTTTGCTCATTACGATTAGCCCACTCTTCTACTTTCTCGTAACTGTTACATATCCAATCTAGTCCGGCTTTCCAGCCATTACTCTTTTCGCTATCACCCCTATGAAAATCTGATTTAGAGCAGTTAATGATAGCTTGTTTGATCATATCGTATCCAGCATCCTTAAGGCGGCTCGCCACTTTGGCGCGCCTTTTCTCCGTGAGTCGGTACTTATTCTTAGCTTTGTCGAGTATTTCAAGTCTGCGCTCTTTACTGCTTAAGTGATAATCGTCTTTGTCTATTATAAAGTTTATCAAATATCCTAAATAAAGTTTATCTATTTGTTCTTTATCAGCATCGTTGTCTTTTTTGCTACTAGCAGAATCGACATATATATTATTCTTAGTATTATTAGTTCTGTTACTCATATGAGTAACCCCCCCATACTCATTTGAGTAACCCCCCCCTACATCTAGCGTCTGATTACCCGACATAAACACCATAGCTTTCATAGAAACTCGATGATTATTATCGTCAGTTACTATTTGTATATGCCCGGCTTTATTTAAGCGCACTAGGCCGTTGGCTACGCCACTGGTGCTAGAGCCCACGATCTTTGCTATTGTTTTATTACTAGCAAAACAACCCTGGTTGGTGTTAGGGTTCATTTTATCTAGCCAATAGACTATCGCAAAAATTTCTTTGTCTAGTGGCCGTAGGTTACGATCTTTCATAACTTGTTTTGGTATTATATATAGATCTGGTTCGAAAACTGGTGTGTTATCCATAGTCCCCCCTTGATTATTGTTATTGACTTTGTTATTATGCTAACGTATAGACACCGGCTGGCCCCCCTGACCGGTGTTTTGCTTTTTAATTTTTAAAGAGCTCGAATACATCATATCATATGCGAGCTATAAAAACAAGTGGTATAATGTAATTATGAACAAATCAGTAGCCGTAAGATCTAAACTAACAGAGCCCCAAAAAGCCAAGGTTGTCGCAATGTTGGCTAAGGGTTTAACGCAAAAAGAAATTGTTGAAATAGTTAAAAAAGACTTTGATGTTGACATCTCTATGACTGTTATACAAAGCATCAAAAAAAATAACGGTCCTACGATCGCAGCAATGCAAGAAATTTTCATAACAGCGGAGGTTACAGACGCAGTTAATATAAAAAAACGCGCGCTCAAACAGCTGGATAAAAAATTAGAACGGATCGAAAAGCAAGAAGATTATACAGAACAGCTATACCAGGATTACCTGGATGGTGTTATTACAGATACTGAATATAGAAAACAAAAAGCATTACAGGCCAAAATTAGCGCCCGTGATCTTTCGGCCATAGCAAAAGAACTAAGTGCCCAGGTTGATCCAGTACAGCCCGGGGCTACGGCATCGCCGGCGGGCCAGGATCCAAAATGGGTTGATTCATTATTACAGGCCGTACAGCGCGGGGATACAATAGCAATGCAACAATTAATAATTACTCCAAATGTTAACGATCAACAAGTTTAAAAACGATATATTTTTGTATCTTCGAGTGATGGTAAAATCTGATTCTTATTTGCATCTAACGTACAAGGGCCGGCTATATAGATTAGATCTAACAGATATAGGCCCGGCGCCCCCCAGAACAAGAAAAGCCAAAAAGAAAAGCCTCGCGGGCCGTAACAAAATCAAAAAAGGCAAGTGCCCAGAGTGTGGGGGCCTTGCCTTAAATGGTGTTTGTATGTTATCTAGCCACTAATGATCTTATAAGCTACTATTGCCATAGTACCGCCCCAGATCATAAAGAACGCGACCCAAGTTTCTAGTGCACCACCCTCGATTGATCTTCTGATTGACTTTTTGTCTTCTTCTTGATCACAAATCATAAAATCATCTCTCATAATAGCTTCTCCTGTTTATCGTTAAATTCTGGTACTCCGGCCGGTTCCAATAGTTGAACATCGCTATCTTCTATATACGGCGCCAGATCCTGCAATTCTAGTAATTCACTAGTGCTGATTGATTCAGATTCTAATGCAGATCTTAACTCTTCTAGGCGCTTTTTAAAATTAGCACGGATCACTTCGTCGGCATCCTGGATCGTATCAAATTCATTTACTGCTATCTCATAGTACATATTTATATACCAGTCATCCCCGCCATTGTTTTTAAAATACAGCTTTAAAATACTACCAGTTTGCGGATCGTCTAATTCGTCCCGGGTCCAGTCTTCATCTGTTACATCATAACTATAATTAGATGAAAACCCATCATAGCTAGTGTAATGATCTTTTATATAGCCCGGGTACTCCGGATACTTTTCTACTTCGCGCCGGATCTTATTAAATTGATCTTTTGGCATAGTAGCAAAAATACGATCAGTACTAAAATTGTAAAACTTTGGGCTTACCATCTCGGTATACTCCAGATCCAGATCAAACTCTTTATTGATTGCATCTATATATTTTTTGTTAAACTCTTCCCTTATGGCCGTATAATTTATATCTGACATCCAGATTATATTTGACTCGGTAACGGTTACTTCGCGCGAGTCATCCGTTCTATAATCATAATCATACAGCCCTAGTATAGCGTCATCGATCATAGAGTCCGGGATCGATTCATAATACCCGCTAAATGGTACTTCTACTGAAATTTTCATAATTAAACCTCTTCCCCTGTTTCAAAACCGCTACTATCAACTACGATCGGTTCATTTTCGGTGTTCCACAGATCGGTATATTTAGCGCAAGCTTCTTGTAAATTATTAGCTTCTATCTCTTTAGTATCGTATACAACAACTTCGGTTGCATATATTTTAAATGTTTTCACTTGAGTACTCCTTTAGTAGTTTATGGATCTCTACTACCAATTTATTGCTATAAATAGTTTTGTCTACCAGGTTATATCTATCCTGCAATACATCAACATAATAGTCGTGTATTATTATTGTCTTACTCATTTTAAACCTCCTATTTACTTAATTCATTAATTACAGCATCCAGGCGCCCGGCCTTTACATCTTCGGGTAGTTGATCCCAGTCTTCTGGTACCTCTAAATTCAAACCGGCTTGCAACATCCTAGTTTTCCAGTCGTTAGCTTGTTTTTTGTCATCAGATAATATATCACCAATGGCCATAACGCCGGCAATCATATTCAAATTGCTATTATCTGTATGATCGTTTTTGGCATAACTCAAAATGGCTTCGCGATCTTCTGGCGCTAGATCTTTTGATTCTGCTATTTTTTTAATAACGCTTTGATACTCCCAGGCCTCCCAAGTACGGTTATAGTAGCAACATTTGGCGGTGGTTACGGCATAGCCGGCCACTAGCGCGCTTGCTACGTGCCTAAAACCATAATTTGTATCCTGGGTGCTACATTCGATCGATATACGATCATTGATATTAAATGTTTTCTTGTCATAAAATTTACGTGTCATAATTGATTTACCTCTGTTAAATTGATATAATTAGTGTATAGGCGCGGTACAATGCCCCGCGCCCGGCCCGTTAACAATTTACTTTTTGGCCTCGATCTTTTCATAAATTGCCTCCCCGTTGCTAAATGTTGCAACACGGCGTAACGGCATAGTATTTGCGCTATATACCGCATCAATAGCATTTATTAATGTTGCTTGATCAATAAATAACTGTTTTGTTATTTTATTAACTTGTTTTTGTGTTAGTGATACATAACAATCGTATGTAGTATAAAACCCCGGGGCCTTATAATCATATATACGGCCCTGCTTCTGATATCTTCTAAACATAGCCGGGCTACACTTTAGATCTTGCGCGGTGGCTTCTTTTATAACTGATAGATCCAGATCTTCGATCGGGGTATATTCGCCATCAAAAACAGTGTGCACCATTAGATCATAATCTAAATTACATCCGGTAAAATAACCGTTGCGCATTATTAATTTAGCTTCGATATATATATCATCACGGCTAGTTTTAAGCGTAACACTTGCAAAACTTGTACCCGGGTAACTACGTTCACAATCTGATTCATTCTCAGATTCTACCGCAAACCCGCCGGCCCGCAACTCTTCGATTACATTTTTTTGTATATCTTCTAACAGCCATTGATCTTCTGTATCTTCTATGGCGTATACAGTACCGGCTTTACTGTAAAAATTTGGCGCACTCATACTAGTACTACCTTAATTTTTGTAAAGTGTGATACAACTACGGCGCGCATCTCATTTATAAAGTTTTCCGCATCCTGATCATATAACCCGGCTATTAAAAACTTATTTTGTAGCGCATTTATACCGGCGCTTGCCTGCGCTTGTGTCATACCCCGGCTTAAATTAATTTTTAAGATCTCTACATTTTTGGCGTAATTCTCATTTAATGTTTTCATAATTTGCCCTATTCTACCGCTTGCGCGGTGGTTACGGTTGTTGTTGATGGTATATAGCCCTTAACTATAACCAGATCTTATTTGATGCAATAATAGCGGGCCCGGCCTTTTGGCGCCGGTACCTTTTCGGCGCCCGCTATGGGTAGTAATACCCGGGCCGGGGCCATTGTATAGCTCCGGGGCCGTGTATTATTACGGCGTTGATATTAAACATTCTTTTTACGCGCCCGTTATGTTTACTAGATACACATTGCCGTGTGTTATATGCAACAGATCGCCATTGCCGGCCCGCAATAATACGGTATATTGTTGGCAAGATCCGTTCACGGCCAAAACTTGCGCCGGGGCATATCTTTTAATAATACCGTTATAGCTTGATATTTTACGATCTGATGGGCTTTTGTAGCATTCTTGTAATGTTTTATATCCGTATTTTATATACCCGGCTATCTGATCGGGTGTACTATTTTTAATATTAGTTATGTAATACCCCGGATTGTTTTTGTTGTACTCTTCTACTTGTTGCGCAATCTTTTTTGATAATTTACTCATTGTATACCATCCTTTATTAGTTAATGATCGGGTATATAACCCCGCCCGGGCCTATAACAGACCCCGGCGCCATTACACCGCCCTAAACTGTAACCGTTGCGCGCGCTTCTATTAGATCGGGCATAAGATCTAAACCAAACCCGGCACATTCTTGCTTATAAACAGGTAGTATTTGCGCAATCTGTTTTTTTAACTGTTCTATTTTGCTAACATTCAATGCTATAAAAACGGCACTCTCTTCTTTTATACCATCGTAAACCCCGACCCCGGTTGTATCTGCTACAATAACCCCGCCGGCGTCTTGTATCATTTTTTTAATTTGGCGCCTGAATAAATACCAATCACCCGCGCTTAACTGTTGATCGTTGCCAATGTTACGGCCAATTGATATTGTTGTACTACTTAAAACTTGCATAACTAAACCCCTTTATTATTATTTATTGATTAAACGGTAATATAAACCGTTGGATTGCGCGTCTGATCTTATAAAACCGGATCCGGCGCCCGTTGTAAGTTATAACCATATTTGTTATATCCTTGTTTATTGTTTTGATGTTTTATACTGTTATGGCCTATATTATTACTTATTGCCTAGGTGTATAACGCCTATGCATTAATACTAGCACACTATTAATATAAATGCAAGCTTTTTATTGTTCGCATAACAGAACAAAACAAAATAACCCTAAATAATTGTATTGCTTCTTATTAATAGTATAAGTAACTATATAAGTATATAGCGGGTATGTAATGGCCCGGCGGGTGTTCGGGCCGGATGATCTACTATTATAGCGGGCGGGTGTTTGTATGCTTATAGCATTGTTTAGTATTGTTTAGTATTGTTTAGTATTGTTTAGTATTGTTTAGTATTGTTTAGTATTGTTTAGTATTGTTTAGTATTGTTTAGTATTGT